>Ga0315338_1004592_pt1 | contig 10719 bp, 8 predicted proteins | sample ASW8metaG_FD_204518 | JGI IMG/M metagenome (GOLD analysis project Ga0315338, IMG submission 204518) | Ammonia-oxidizing marine archaeal communities from Monterey Bay, California, United States - ASW #8 | ecosystem: Environmental > Aquatic > Marine > Coastal | place: USA: California | collected...
AAGCCAGTCCGCTGAGAACTTCCTCTTTCTTGGGGTTGGCGATGGCAGTTTTGCGGCTGTTCTGGACGATCCGATCGCGACAGAAGTGCGTGGCTCCTGGAGTGCTGCGACAGCCGATATCGACAACGACGGCGACCTCGATGTGTTCTGCGCGAACTACAATCAGAACAACTCGCTCTTCTTGAACGACGGGAGCGGCTCCTTTGTGCCCGTGGCCACGGGTGATATCGTCACAAACGCGGGAGCTTCTCTGGGGTCGGCCTTTGCCGACTACGACAACGACGGAGACGCAGATCTCTTTGTCGCGAACGCCGATTTCGGCGCCGGGCAGAACAATTTCCTTTACGAAAACAACGGCAACGGAACCTTCGCGCGGATTGTCGTGGGCGCGGTCGTGACAGATGGCGGAAATTCGGTCGGTGGAAGTTGGGCCGACTACGACAATGACGGCGATCTCGATCTTTACGTCACGAACTACTTTGGAGAGGACAACTTTCTCTACGCCAATGATGGGTCGGGAGGGCTGAGCCGGGTATTCGGGGTCCCGCCTGTTACCGATGGCGGTTCATCGGTCTGTGGTGCCTGGGGCGACTCGGATCTGGATGGCGATCTCGACCTCTTCGTCTCGAACGATCTCAACGAGAACAACGCTTTCTACGTGAACCTCGGCGACGGCTCCTTTGAAAAACAGGTTTCGGGGGATCCGATCGACGATGGAGGGCGGTCGAATGGTTCGACCTGGGCGGATGTGGATCGCGACGGCGATCTCGACCTCTTCGTGACCAACGGAGACAATCCTGTCAGTCAAAGTAACTTCTTCTACCGAAACGACCTCAGTCCCACACCTTCCTTTCTGCACGTGCGTTTGATCGGAAACACCTCGAATTACTCGGCAATCGGTGGAAGGGTGGAGGTCAAGGCGACGATCGATGGTGACCCACGCTGGCAGGTTCGTGAGATCCTCAGTCAGACGGGCTACAACTCACAGAACAGTCTCCCGGCCGAGTTTGGGTTGGGAGATGCGGGGATCGTAGACTCCGTGGTCGTTCGTTGGCCGAGTGGCGTCGTGTCGGTCCTACAGAACGTCCCACTCGGCTTTCTGGAGATTCCCGAGTTGGATCCCTCGAGTGTCGGTTCGGAACCAGACGCGGTACCCAATCCATCGATGTCCATGCGGACAGCAGGGCTCCGGGCCTATCCCAATCCCTTTCGAGCGTTTGCAGCTGCCGAGTTTCAACTCGATCATGCGGCCCCGATCCGCCTATCGATCTACGACATGCAGGGTCGACGGATGTCCACTCTTGTCGAAACGTTCCTCCCGTCCGGCACCCATCGAACCCAATGGGATGGTCGTGACGAGACGGGGCGCCTCCTCCCCGCAGGGACGTACTTTCTCGAGCTTTCCTCGCCCGGGTCGGTCCAGCGTCGTAAAGTGACTCGGACACCGTAAGGGGAGGACGAAAAGTGGGGCAGCAGGAAGTCCACTCGGCCGTGGTGATTGGCGCGGGGATCCAGGGATTGGCGACCGCCTGGCGCTTGATCCAGAGGGGAGAGACGCCGCTCGTCCTCGATCCTCGTCCGGTTGGGCACGGAGAAGGTAGCTCCCATGGGAGTTCCCGAATCACGCGCCGCACTTATGCCAACGAACACTTCGTCCAATTGATGGACCGGGCCAATCGAGAAGATTGGCCGGAGCTGGAGACGGCGGTGGGTCGCGCGCTGGTCGATCGGTGCGGTGGATGTTTCTCCGGCTTGCCTGGCGGGCTTTGGGACGATTTTTGTGCGACGATGGATCGCCATCCGCAGACCGTCGATCGACTGTCTGCGACCGAAGCGGCTCATCAGTTTCCCCAGTTTCGATTTTCGCCGGGGAGTTCGGTGTATCACGATCGAACGGCCGGAGTCATCGATGCCGAAGGCATGCGGACGGGCCTCGTTTCGATCTTGGAAGCGGCCGGTTCGGGAATTGTACGAGCGGAGGTCCGTCAGATCGAGCGGGGCGAACCGATTCGGCTTCGGGTCGAGGATGCGGCCGGTCGGAGTGAGGAAATCCTGGCGGAGCGAATCGTCGTAACGGCCGGTTCCTGGGTCAGTGCTCTGATCCCTGAACTCGAGGATCGGTTTCGGATCCTGCCCCAGACAGTCGGTTACTTTCGACCTCGTGAAGTCGAACGCTGTCGCCCAGCGGTCTTTCCGGTTTGGATTCGCGTCGGCCAGACGGCGAATGACTTCTACTATGGGATCGGGGCCTGCGGCGGAGATGGTCTCAAAGTCGCTCGTCACGTCACTCAGGGACCGACTCGCCCAAATTCGGAGTCCGATAGCGCGGCGGCGGTGCAGGACCTCGAAGCGTTCGCCGCGGAGTATCTGGCCATCCCTCTGGCCGGGCTCGAACGCTCGGAGGCCTGTCTCTATACCGCCACCCCCGACGAGAACTTCGTCCTCGACCGAATGCCGGACGATTCCCGGATCGTGGTCGGGGCAGGGTTTTCCGGTCACGGGTTTAAATTCGCGCCGCTCATCGGGAGAATCCTTTCGAGACTTCTCCTGGATGGAAAAACAGAGATTGCCGAGTTCGAGAATCATCGCGAAGCGTTCGCGATTACCTGAGGAGACAAGATGACGACACTTTTGGAGCAACGCGAGATCGAGGCGAAAGTGCTCGTGCCATTTCTTGAAGCTGCAGCGGCCCGATTTGGTCGTGAACCGGTCGAAGAGGTACTTCTGGAAGTGGTGCGATCCTTGGCCCAGGAGACGGGGCGGACGCTGGCCACGGAATCCTCTGGAGAGGAAGCGGTGGATAGGAGCCTGCCCAGGTTTTCGGAAAAAATCGCGGTTTGGAACGAGGGTGGAGCGCTGGAGTCGGAGACACTGGAATCGACCGAGGATCGTCTCAGCTTCGACGTCACTCGGTGTCGCTACGCCGAAATGTACCAACGCCTCGGATGGAGCGACTGGGGCCAGGTCCTCTCCTGTGCGCGCGACTTTTCCCTCATCGAAGGATTCAACAAGGACGTCGAGCTGAACCGTTCCCAGACCATCCTCGGCGGTTCGCGCTGCTGCGACTTTCGGTTTCGGCGACGCGAAGAGTCCTGATCGAAGTCTCCGAGTACTGGCTCGATCGGGAGCCTCCAGGTAGGGAGGACCGGGGCTGATTGGGTCCGTGCCTTAAATAGCTGTTTCCGAACACCTTGGCGTCGTAACCCTCCCGCACGGAGCACGAAAATCCCATCGCAGCTCGCTTTGGTGGCGGGACTGGAGGCCTCCAAAGCAGCCACCCGCCGGCCCCCGGCCAAGATCTTTTCTCCCATCTTCGTTGCGACGCAACCTCTCGACCACTCCGGCCGTAGTTCCGACCGGGAACAATTCCACAGGACAATTCGGGTCAGTACGTCAAACAGAGGCATTCCTTCGATGAAAAAAAGAGTGATATGGATCGTGATCGCGGTCTTGGTGCTCGGTGGAGGCGCTACCGGCCTCGCCATGCGTGGACGCGGAGACGAGACCCTCGAGGTCGAGACGGCCAAGGTCGATCGACAAAAGATCGTCCAGACCGTTTCAGCGACTGGGAAGATCCAACCGAAGACCCAGGTCAAAGTTAGTGCTGATCTGAGCGCGAAGATCACCCAGCTCGCCGTCGCGGAAGGCCAGTGGGTCGAGGAGGGTGCCTTTCTCGTGGAGCTCGATCGAAAGCGCTATCTCGCTGCCGTCGAGAGCGCAGAAGCAATCGTTCGATCCGCCCAGGCCAATGCCAACCTGGTCCGACAGAACATGAACATGAATGAAAAATCCTTCCAACGATCCAGGGAGCTGGTTGGCCGCGAACTGGAATCGCAGTCTACTTTCGAGACCAAGGAGGCTGCCTACCAAGTCGAGGTGGCCCGGTACGAGTCCGCCGTCGATCAGGTCGAACAGGCGAAGGCCGGCCTCAAACAAGCTCGGGATGATCTTTCCAAGACTCGGATCTACGCGCCGATGGCGGGGACGATCAGCGATCTGAACAAAGAGCAGGGTGAGATCGCGATCGGCTCCCAGTTTCAGGAAGACGTCATCCTCATTATTTCCCATCTCTCCGAAATGGAAGCCCAGGTCAACGTCGATGAGAACGACATCGTATCGATCGCGCTCGGCCAGGAGGCGGAGGTCGAGGTCGACGCACTCCTCGGTGAGACTTTGAACGGCGTTGTCACCGAGATTGCCAACAGTGCCAATGTGTCGGGACAGGGAAGTACGGATCAAAAGACGGAATTCGAGATCACAATCAGTATCACGAACCCACCCGAAACATTGCGTCCGGGGATGACCGCGAGCGCCGATGTGTTCACGAAAACGAACGAAAACGCCCTCAGCGTCCCCATTCAGAGCGTGGCCGTACGAACGATCGACCAGCTCAAGATGGAGGGGGAGACCCAGGAGGAAGCAGAGCGACGCTTTGACGGCGACCGTGACGGATTCGTGGAGATCGTCTTCTGTATCGAAGATGGAAAGGCCGTCGCCAAGCAGGTCGAGACGGGGATTCAGAGTGATGAACTCCTCGAAGTTCTGGGCGGCCTCGAGGAAGGCGAAGAGATCGTGACGGGTAGCTATCGCGCCATCTCCCAGGATCTCGAGAACGGGGCGGCCGTAAATGTGAGCACGGAGCCCGAGAAGAACGATCACGCCGATGCGAGTGGATCGTAGAGCCATGGACGTAATGTCAAAAATGGTTTCCGCACCGAAGAACCTGGCCAGCTCGAAACCTGCGGCTCCCGAGGTTCTCTTGTCTTTGCGTGATGTCGTCAAGACCTACGATATGGGGGCAGAGAAGGTTCATGCGCTCCGCAGTGTCTCGCTCGACATCGCACGAAACGAGTTCGTAGCGATCATGGGTCAGTCTGGTTCCGGCAAGTCGACGCTTATGAACGTGATCGGATGTTTGGACGTACCCACCTCTGGTACCTATTCGCTGGAAGGGCGGATGGTGGCGGACATGTCGGAGTCCCAGCTCGCGGAGATTCGCAACGGCAAGATCGGTTTCGTCTTCCAGACCTTTAATCTCATTCCGCGCTCGAACGTTTTCAACAACGTCGAACTCCCGCTCATCTACGGTGGGGTGCCGCGCCGGGAGCGCCGGAAGCTGACGGAACGGGCCATCGAGCGAGTCGGGTTGGCCGATCGAATGAAGCACAATCCCAACGAACTCTCCGGTGGTCAACGACAGCGCGTCGCCATCGCCCGCGCTCTCGTCTTCAATCCTTCGATCATCCTGGCGGATGAGCCGACCGGAAACCTCGACAGTGCAACCGGCGACGAGATTATGGAGATGTTCGATGAACTCCACGCGGCCGGCCAGACGATTATCCTGGTTACCCACGAGGACTACATTGCCGCACACGCCGCCCGGGCCATTCGTCTGAAGGACGGACGGATCGAGAGTGACGAGCGCACCAACGGGGCCCGGCCGTGAGACTTCAGCACGACCTCGCTGAGTCGCTCCGTATTGCCTTTATTGCGATTCGAGCGAACAAGGCCCGGGGTGCGCTGACTACGTTGGGCATCATCATCGGGATCGTTGCGGTCGTCCTGACCATGACGGCCGCCAATGGACTGCAGAACACCTTTCGGCAGAGCTTCTCCGCGGTCGGTACCGACGTGATCTATGTTTCGCGGATGCCCTGGGTTGTGATGGACGACTTTTTCCTGTTTCGAAATCGTCCCGCGGTCGAACTCCGCGAAGCCCGAGCCCTGGAGGACAACCTCCGCGGACGTGCGATCGTTAATCCATCTTTGGACAGTCGGCGCGACGTGAAATTCAATTCCGCGTCGATCGAAGGCGTCACGATCATCGGAACGACCGAGAAGCAAATGATGGTTTCGAGTGCCAAACCCGAATTCGGTCGTTTCCTGTTGCCGTTCGATGTGAACTACAAGAAGAAGGTCTGCGTCATCGGAACCGACATTCGGGACAACCTCTTCGGGACGACGGATCCGATCAACAAGACTCTGAAGATCGGACGGACTACTTTTCGAGTCATTGGGGTGATGGAAAAGCAAGGCGGAAGCTTTCTCGATGGGCCGAATTTCGACCGCCAGGTCTTTGTGCCGATCAGTACGTTTGTGAAGGCATACGGGGGGAGTCGCGGGAACCAGGACGTAAACATCGCCGTGAAGGCGCCGTCCCAGGAAGCTCTGGCGGATCTCGAGTTCGAAGTGATTGGTGAGATGAGGAAGATCCGCCAGCTCCGGCCTGCCGAGGGGGACAACTTCTCGATCAACAAGCTCGACACTCTGGTTGGGGCCTTCAACAACGTGATGGGAGTGGTTCTTCTCGTTGGTTTGCTCGTGACGAGCATCTCACTGTTTGTTGGCGGTATCGGAGTTATGAACATCATGTTCGTTTCGGTCACCGAGCGGACCAAAGAGATTGGAATCCGTAAAGCGATTGGGGCCAAGCCCCACAGCATTCTCTTTCAGTTTCTCTTCGAATCCTCGGCGATTTGTCTGACCGGGGGGGTGATTGGGATCGTGCTGGCCACGATTCTCACCGCGGTCATCAACCAGGCTCTGATGCCGGCCAGTGTATCGGTGACGATTCTGGTCCTGGCCGTTGTCGTCTCGACAACAGTTGGAGTACTTGCCGGGTTCGTTCCCGCTTACCGGGCGGCCAAGCTCGACCCGATTGATGCGCTGCGCTATGAGTAGTGCCGTGGACGTTCTACGACACGATGGGCCGGCCGTCGGGAGGTGGTTCTAATGATGGGATTCGACATTTTTGCTATGTCGTTCCGTTCGATTCTCAGCAACAAGCTGCGATCGCTCCTCACTCTCGTCGGTGTGGTGGCCGGAGTCGCTTCGATCATTGCTGTGATGACCGCGATCTCCGTCGTCCAGGGCACGATGGAAAAGGAAATGAGCGTTCTCGGAGCTCAGACGTTTCAGGTTCAGAAGTGGCCGGCCGGTGGGTTCAACACGGACGAGGAGCGGCGCAAGGCGATGCGGCGTCCGCCCATTACGGTAGCCCATGCCGATGCGATTCGGGAACAGGTCGATTGCGTAGACCTCGTCGGATCCGAGATCTGGGACTTTGGTTTTGTCGCCGAATACAAGGGCGAGTCGACTAACCCGAATGTATCGATTGTGGGAGGGACTCCCGAGTATCCGGCCAACAATACGCACTACGTCGGACTGGGGCGCAATCTGTCAACGATGGACATGAGGAGCGCTCGCAATGTCGTAGTAATCGGATACGCGATCGCCCACAAGCTCTTTCCCTTCGTCGATCCGATCGGCAAGGAAGTGCGGGTCGATGGACGGAACTATCAGGTCATCGGCGTCTTCGACGAGAAGAAGTCGGCCTTCGGCTCGAACTTCGATAACTATGTCCTGATGCCGGTCTCGAAGTTTCTCAATATCTACGGGATGACAGACCGCAATGGGTTCTCTCGTTCCGTAAACATCACGGTGCGAGCGCGGACTCCCGAACTGATTCGGGACGCTATCGATCAGACCCGACAAGTGATGCGACTCGAGCGCGGACTCGGCCCCCACGATGAGGACAACTTCGACTTCTTCAACAGCGAGAGCCTTATCACCGAGTTCAACGAGATGACGGTCGGAGTGAAGATCGCTGCATTCGTGATCGGAATCGTCGCGCTGGTCGTGGCTGGAATCGGGATCATGAACATCATGCTCGTTTCGGTGACAGAGCGGACGAAGGAGATCGGAATCCGCAAGTCCCTCGGGGCCAAGCCAGAGAACATCCTCGCCCAGTTTCTGCTCGAGGCGATCATTCTCTGCAATATTGGGGGTCTCTTTGGGATCGCCGTTGGGTTTGGTCTGGGAAATGTGGTCACGATGTTCGCTTCTTTCGATGCGAACGTTCCGCTGGAATGGGCCGTGATCGGACTCGTCTTCTGTTCGGCGGTTGGGGTTGGTTTCGGGCTTCTGCCGGCGATCAAAGCTTCCCGGCTTCATCCGATCGACGCGCTCCGCTACGAGTAACCGAGCCGGTTCTTGTCCGGGTACCGTGCCGAACGAAACTCCCGGGGGGTGCCGCCTGGGCGGCTCAGACGGTCGAATAGAATCCCAGGCAACCGGGGGTAGCTCCAAACCCCTGGTCCGCTCGTTCCTATCGAGACGTCGAGTGACCGGTTGTTCGGCTTTTGACACACCGCGGGTTCGAATTATTGCCCGGCGATGCGAGCGGAGCTAGCGATGCTTCGGTTCGTCCGCTATTCTGCCTTCATGAAGGTCGCCATTGCGCAGATCGCCCCTGTCTTTCTGGACCGAGTCGCCACTCTCGAGCGCGTCCTCGATGCGGCGCAGTCCGCGGGGGCCGCGGGGGCGCGTTTGGTCGCCTTCGGGGAGACTCTCGTGCCGGCCTATCCACTCTGGCTTTCCCGAACCGATGGCGCTGAGTTCGATTCCGCTACCCAAAAAGACCTTCACGCGCTCTACCTCGAACAGGCTGTGTCCCTGGAGCGAGGAGATCTTGCCGCTCTGAGCAAGTGTGCGGTCGAACACTCCATGTCGATTGTTCTGGGGGTGGCAGAACGCCCCCTGGATCGAGGTGGTCACTCAATTTTCTGCACCCGTGTCTTCATCAACGAAGAAGGGGACATCGTGTCGAGTCATCGCAAGCTCATGCCGACCTACGAAGAGAGACTGGCCTGGGCCCCGGGCGATGGTGCTGGCCTGGTCACGCACAATGTCGGTGAGTTCACGGTCGGTGCTCTCAATTGTTGGGAAAACTGGATGCCGCTGGCGCGTGCTGCGCTCTACGGCCAGGGCGAGAACCTTCATGTCATGCTCTGGCCGGGTTGCCAGAAGCTGACCGAGGACCTCACTCGTTTCGTCGCTCGGGAGGGACGATCGTTCGTCCTCTCCGCCAGTGCCCTGATTCGAGCGTCGGACTTACCGGAGACGCTCCCGCATCGCGACAAGATCGTTGGGGATGCCGAAGGGGAGACTCTCTACGATGGCGGGTCCTGCGTCGCAGGCCCGGACGGAGAGTGGATCGTACCCCCCGTCGTCTTCAAAGAAGGGCTTCTCACGGCCGAACTGGACTTGGATCAGGTTCGCCGCGAACGTCAGAACTTCGATCCATCGGGGCACTATGCTCGCCCCGACGTACTACGATTGAGCGTTAACCGACGCCGTCACCGTGGTGTGGAGTTCGAGGACGAGGAACCGGTCTGGTAACCATGCAGGCTCACACCGACCGTCCGTGAAGGCACATAGGTGCGTGCGTACTGAATGAGATCCTTGAACCAGTCGTGGTAGCCGAAGGTCTGCATTTCGTGAATCGCCTCCCCGTTTGTCCATCGGTCGAATTCCACACGGTAGACCGCAGCCATCATCCCGGTCCGGTCCTTTCCTTGAGCACAGTGAAAGAAGAGTGGGCGGCGATCGGGATCGGCGGTCAGTTCGAGGAACTGCTGAACCTGTGCTTCCGTCGGAGGAGACGACCAAAGGTGGGCCGTGAGAGGGATCTCGAAGTAGTCGAGGCCCAGTTTCGCCGACCGGGCACGTTCGGCTGGATCTGTAGTGAAATTTACGATGGTTCGAAAGCCGGCCGCCTTTAGTGCGTCCAGTTCGACGTCGTTGGGCCGGGCGCCGCGCAGAAGAGTGGAGTCGATCCAGGCAGCGTTGTCGATTCCAAGGGACTCGTCGCGGCGGGCGAGAGGGAGCTCTTTTCGAGATCGGGGGAGTTGTTCGGCGAAGCGGAGAACCGACCAGACGGGGCGATGATCGCTCGACCCAAGATTGTCCCGCACCACTCCCGCCGGTGGCTTCTGTGCAAAATCGAATCCGGAAGTGAAGAGGTGGTCCACACCGAAGATCTTCGTCGTGGCGCCGAGACCCCGGGTCGGCCAGCTGAATCCGGCTCGTTCGAACGCCTTACCAATTCCGCCACCGTTCATGTCTCCGCCAATGATGAGGGGATGCGGACTCTCTTTGACCTCGGAGAGGATCCGCTCTACCTGATCGCCGCGGGCGCCGAGTCCCGCCGCAAGAGGCAGCGCCAGGTGGGTACTGCAGAGCTGAACCTTCCGGCCCTCTATTTCGACGGATCCGAAGACCGCGATGCGTTGAGATCGGATGAAGTAGGCGAGGCGAGGCAGAATGACTTTGCGTTCTTCGCTGATCGGCCACCGCGACAAGATCGCATTCCCGAAGTCCCGCTTATGCTGTCGGCTTACAGAAGCAGGGAAGTAAACCCAATAAAGACCGAGGGCCTCGGCCACCGATTGAGTTCCGGCAGCGTCCATTTCCTGGAGGAGAATGATGTCTGCCGTACGAAGTTCGGAATGTCCCGCCAGAAGATCGATCGCTTGTTCGATTCGTTCGGAATGCTCGACGTTGAACGTGGCGACTCGAATCTCTGCTTCGGGGTCAGGGCGCGATTCCCCTGGGCCAGCGTAGTGCGGCCCGAGCTGGTCGGTGTAGTTCAGAGTAGCCGCGCACCCGGCGAGCGCGCTGGAAATGAGTGAAAGAGCGATCAGTCGGAACACGATGAGAGTTCGGTTCGACGCTGAGGCCAGGCGGTTACAGAGAAGAAGTCTTACCATCCAGGCAGCAGGATACACTACGTACCCGGTCGGGTTCCATGTGGCGGAGGCAGGGGGCGGCCGCCACGGTTGGACCGATTCGTGGAGAACTACAGTTGGTTGAGGATGCGTTCGATCCGAGCGGACTCGTGCGGGTCTGCCATGAGCTGCTCGCGGATTGCGGCGCGGA
>Ga0315338_1004593_pt1 | contig 10716 bp, 11 predicted proteins | sample ASW8metaG_FD_204518 | JGI IMG/M metagenome (GOLD analysis project Ga0315338, IMG submission 204518) | Ammonia-oxidizing marine archaeal communities from Monterey Bay, California, United States - ASW #8 | ecosystem: Environmental > Aquatic > Marine > Coastal | place: USA: California | collected...
TCGATCCGTAAACGTATCCGTTCGACGTTTTCGTCGAGATCTCCAACCGGGAGGTTAGTCTGGCATAGGGCGATTCGAACCATCTGATGACACGATATCATTTGCGCGGAGATGAACCGCCGCGTGGTATACGGAACTGCATGGGTATCGACGCTTGGTGTAAGTCCAGAGCCGGCTGTCTGGAGTCTTGGATAGGTGAAAAACTGGGGTTTGGTGTCATCTCTCCCGGTGGTCGATGGAGCCCTTCCGAGGTATAAGTCGCACCTCTCGAAGTGTGTCTCGACCTACAGATTGCTCGACCTACGGTAGCCGTGAATCGGAAATGCCGATCGCGAGGGCGATCTCGCGTAACTTGGCCTGCACGACACGGACGTTGTCTGGGCCCATCGCGAGAAACTGTTTTTGGGAGGGCGACAGCGACTGGAGCGGCTCGTTGGTGTAATGAAAGAATGGGGCATGCTCGATCAAACTCGACGGGTTCTCAACGATCGGCACGTTCAGCAGGTTGATGACGGCTCGTTCCAGGGTGCCAATGAACGGACGGTCTGGATTTCCAAGCTCCACGTACGCCTCATCGATTAGAGGTTGTGTCATGAGAAACAGATCGGCTGAACCTCGCGTGTCGAGTGACCCGAAGATCTGAGCGTGCCGATCGTATCGATCGTGATTCCTTGGGTCGATGCGCAGCGTCTCGCCGTCAGCGGTCGTGGTAAATCGTGAATCAGGCCGCATGAACATCACGTGCTGAGCAGGGTTGGTTCCGTCGGCGATGTTATCGACCACGACGACGAACCGTCGAACGATGCCATCGCTGACGAGCCAGGATGCCAGCCCTGGGTGAGCGGACAGCGCCGCAACCAAGTCTCGAACGAAGGCGTCACTTTCATTAAGAGCTGGGATGTTAGGCGGCTCGGGCTCAGGCTCAATGGGATCCGATGGTGGAGGAGTTACGTCAGGCGGAGCTTCGACGACTGTTTCGACTGGTGGTACGTCGTCACCCCGCCCAATGAACCAGTACAGACCAATCGCGAATGCCAGCAGTGCCACGACCGCGACAGGAATGATCCACCCTCGTGGTTGTTCGACGCCGTCTCCACCGCCCGGCTCCTTAACTTGGAAATCTCCGAGCTGAGTCACAGACAGAGTCTAACGCTATTGTCTCGCCCGTTGCGAATCTTGCTGCGAAGGTAGCGATAGAGAAGAGATGTGTTCAGGGCGTCCCGTGATCACCCGTTGTCGGTCTAGACCGGATCACCCAGCAGTGATAGACAGAACGGACCTTTGGACAAGGGCTTGAGGTCGAGGGGAGGCGTCAATCTTTGACGTGCAGATTTCCGTGGCCGGGTCCGGCGAAGGAGTAAAGCGCCATGCCTGCGTCGGTAGCCATCTGTACAGCAAGACTCGACGCGGCCCCGACCGAGACCATCACCGGAATCGAGGCTTTGAGTGCTTTTTGCACGAGCTCGAAACCGGCACGACCGCTGACAACAAGGACATGCTCGGCGAGGGGCAGCTCGTTCTTGAGCACGAAGTGGCCCACAGCCTTGTCCACGGCGTTGTGGCGTCCGATGTCTTCGTAACTGCAGAGCAACGATCCGTGGCGGTTGAAGATCCCGGCCGCATGGATCCCGCCGGTGGCCTCGAACAGTTTTTGGGCACGACGAAGCGCACCCGGCAATGTTTCGAGGAGGTCTGGGTCTGCCTCCATCGGGACGATCGCTGGCAGGTCGGAATCCAGATCGCCTATCTCGGTCTTTCCGCAGACGCCGCATGCCGCAGTAGCCCGAAACTCCCGTTCGGCCGGGGCCGACCTCGGTTTAGCTGCGTCCTCCTTCAGGGTCACATTGACCGTATCACCTAAGAAGTTGGTGACTCGTATTTGGGTCTCACGTTGACCGTTGCCGGGTTGTACCTGAATCGATGAGAGTCCGGTGGCATCGCTGACCACGCCCTCGCCAAAGAGGAATCCGGCTGCCAGCTCCGCGTCATGCCCGGGTGTCCGCATCGTGACGACGAGTGGTTGGCCGTCTACACGGATTTCGAGTGGCTCTTCGACCACTACCAGGTCACGTTCGAGTCGAGCTCCGCGACGGCGCACAAGCACCGACCGCACGCCAGGCGTCTGCAGAGGCTTCGTCAACATAGGGTGATCTTATCAGTCCCCGCGGCAGCTCAAGACTCCTCGGGTAGATCCTCACACGGGGGTTTATCCAGAAGTTTGTGGGAAGCCTCTCTGCAGGCACAGCGTAGCCGGCTGTCTCTTTTGACCCTGTTTCTTGTATCCTGTCACGGATCTCGCATGGATATCTCGCGTCGGACATTTCTCAAGGCATCAGTTGCGGGTGGCGCTGGTCTGAGTGCACTGGGCTTCGACCTGCGTCCCGCCTATGCGGCTGTGCGGCAGCTGAAGATCCGGAATGCTCAGGAGTACCGAACCGTCTGTCCATACTGCGCGGTAGGGTGTGGGACCATCGCGTATGTCCACGGCAGCGGCGGGCTGAACACTACGAACACGGTAATACATGTCGAGGGCGATCCCGACAGTCCGATCAACGGTGGCACCCTCTGCCCCAAAGGCGCGTCCCAGATGCAGCTCGCGATCAGCCCACGCTTGCAGCATCAACCGAAATTCCGAGACCCGGGCTCGTCCGAATGGCGAGACGTCACCTGGGACTTTGCGATGGACTGGTTTGCCCGTAAGTTCAAAGATTCGCGGGACTCGACGTTCTCGCAGCGAGACGACCAAGGCCGGGTCGTCAATCGATGCGACGGCATCGCGTGGGTAGGAAGCGCCACCGTGGCCAACGAAGACGCCTATCTCATTACAAAGACTATGCGGGCGATGGGATTAGGCTATATCGACCACCAGGCTCGAATATGACACAGCCCCACGGTGGCCAGTCTGGCCGCCACGTTTGGCCGCGGGGCGATGACCAACCACTGGAAGGACATCAAGAACGCGGACGTCGTTCTGGTCATGGGTGCGAACCCGGCCGAGAACCACCCGTGTGGCTTTAAGTGGGCGGTCGAGGCACGGGACAATCGTGGCGCCAAGCTCGTCACGGTCGATCCGCGCTTTACCCGCACGTCTGCGGTAGCCGACAAGCATCTACAAATCAGACCAGGGAGTGACATCGCTGTCTTGGGTGCTTTTATCAAGTACATCCTCGATAACGATCTCCAGCACCACGATTATGTACTGGCGCATACGAATGCGTCGTTCATCGTGAGCGAAGAGTTCGGTTTCGCCGACGGCTTGTTTGCGGGCTTTGACGAGGCGGCTCAAGGGTACGACAAGACCAAGTGGGACTATGAGCGTGGGGCGGATGGGTTTGTCCAGCGTGACCAGACACTGGAACACCCGCGGTGTGTGTTTCAGTTGCTTAGGAAACACTACGAGCGCTACACACCAGACGTTGCCGCGCAGATTGCCGGTTGCTCGGCAGAGGACTTTCTACGGATGGCCGAGATCGTCTGCTCAACTGGGCGGGCCGATCGAGTCGGGACGATCATGTATGCGGTTGGGTGGACCATGCATACCGTGGGCAGCCAGATTATCCGCACGGCCGCGATTTTTCAACTTCTGCTGGGTAATATTGGACGACCCGGGGGCGGGATTAACGCGTTACGGGGACATGCGAACGTGCAGGGCGCTACCGACCACGCGGTGGTGGCTGGTATTCTGCCTGGCTATCTCAAAGTACCAACCCCAGAACAGCAGTCGTTCGAGACACATCTGAACGAGTCGACACCGCGCCCATTGGTCCCAACTGCTGTCAACTACTGGGGAAACTATTCGAAGTTTTACGTCTCTCTGATGAAGACTTGGTTTGGGGATCACGCGACTCCGGAGAACGACTTCGCCTACGACTATCTGGCTAAACCTGGTGGAGACGCAACCTGGCTCTCACTTTGGGACGAGGCCCACCGCGGACGTCTCGAGGGCTTTGTGGCCCTGGGGTTCAATCCGCTATTGGCGGGTCCGGACGTTCCTCGTCTGCTTGAGGCGATGGCGAAGCTTAAGTGGAAGGTCGTCATCGATCCATTTATGCTTGATAGCGCCGAGTTCTGGAAAGCCCCTGGCGTGAACTCGGCTGAGATCGACACCGAGGTCTTGTATCTTCCCAGCAGTCACTGGATCGAACGCGACGGCTCGTTTACCAACAGTGGTCGGTGGGCGCAGTGGAAGGAAAAGGCGGTCGATCCACCGATTGGCGTTCGTTCTGACACGTGGATTCTGTCCGAATTGTTTTGGCGAGTAAAAGAGCTCTATCAGGAAGAGGGTGGCGCGTATAACGATCCGATTCAGCACCTCACGTGGGACTATCTGAATCCCCGCGAACCGACTTTGGTCGAGTTGGCGAAAGAGATCAACGGCTCTGACCTTTCGACTGGGCGCCTCTTATCGTCATTCGGTGAACTGAAAGACGATGGCACGACTGCGTCCGGTAATTGGATCTATAGCGGGAGCTACACGGAAGAAGGTAATCAGATGGAGCGCCGGGGCACGGCGGACCCGGGCGGATTGGGGATGCACCATGACTGGGCATGGAGCTGGCCGCTCAACCGGCGAGTGCTCTACAACCGGGCCTCGGCGGATGCCGAAGGCACCCCGTGGGACGCACAGCGCTCAGGTATCGCCTGGAACGGTCAACGGTGGATTGGCGACGTACCTGATTACGGACCGACTACGCCCCCCGACGCAACTGGGGCGTTCATCATGAACGAAGAAGGCGTGGCGCGGCTGTTTAGCACGCAGCTGGTCGATGGTCCGTTCTCTGAGCACTACGAGCCGGTCGAAAGTCCGACGACAAACGTGTTACACGAGAACGTGCCGGTCAATCCCCTCATTCATTGGTATGACGGGGTGCGAGAGACGTTAGCCACCTCTGGCGGGAGCGAGTTTCCGCATGTGTGTACGGTGTATCGCGTCGTCGAGCGTGAGCACTTTGTGACGAGCAACGTGCCGTATCTCGTCGAGACGATGCCCGACTTCTTTGTGGAAGTCCCTGAAGGGCTTGCAGCAGAAAAAGGGATTGCAAACGCTAGTCAGGTCAGGGTCTGGTCAAAACGGGGGACTGTAACCGGCACCGCTATTGTAACCAAGCGAATTCGGCCGCTTCTGGTCAACGGGCAGACAACCTGGACGATTGGTATCCCGGTGCACTGGGGATTCGTTGGGTTGACAGCGGGCTCGATGGCCAACCAGCTGACCTCATTTGTCGGCGATGCGAACACGAAGTGTCCTGAGTTTAAGAGTTTTTTGGTGAACGTGGAGCCAGTGTAGTTTCGTATGCCTGACAACCTTTCCATTCGTCGGATGTCCGCAAGTCCAAGCGCGTTTATTCCGCTGGATGCACTACGGTCGAACGCTCCTGAGTATTCAAAGCTGGTCGATATTTCAAAGTGCATCGGATGCAAAGGTTGCGAGGTGGCGTGCAAGGAGTGGAACGAGCTCAAAGTCGAGCCGACCGAAAACTTCGGCAGCTTCCAAAGCCACAAGGACCTTAGCTCGAACACGTGGTTGTTGATGCGGTTTAACGAAGTGGAAGTGGACGGTGACATCCAGTGGCTGATTAAGAAGGATGCCTGTCTCCATTGCGAAGACCCTGGCTGTCTGTTTGCCTGTCCGGCGCCAGGTGCGATTGTTCAGTACACGAATGGGATCGTCGACTTTAATCAAGAGAACTGTATCGGGTGCCAGTACTGTGTTACCGGGTGTCCGTTTGACATCCCTCGGTTTGACAAAGCCACAAAAACAGTCTCGAAGTGCAACATGTGTATCGACAGGGTCGACGCAGGTCTTGAACCGGCGTGCGTCAAGACGTGTCCGACTAACGCGATCTCTTGGGGCTCGAAGCAGGACATGCTGGCCCTGGCCGACAAGAAGATCGAGACTCTCAAGCGGCGCGGCTATAGCAGTGCCTCGGTATACAATCCGGCGGGGGTGGGTGGCACTCACATGATGTACGTCGTCCCGCACGGTGACCGCCTCGACGACTACAGCCTGCCGGCCGACCCGACCGCCAGTCCGGCTCCGATGACCGGTTTAAGTTTCCTGAAGCGTGCTGCTGTGTTCCTGTTCAATTTCAGCATCGTCGGGACCGCTCTCCACTTTCTGCGCTATGGGCAGCAGCACGTTGAGGAGCATGAGTAGCAACGGACTCCTGCACCGTTTCACGTATCTCGAGCGGGTGGTTCACTGGGTCGTGGGAGGCACCTTCGGCGCCCTGCTGCTCACGGGGTTGGCCTTGTCTTACCCCTCGTTGTTTTGGCTGACGTCGCTGGTGGGCGGTGGTCCTGCGGCGCGCGTGCTGCACCCGTGGATCGGAGCCGTATTCGGCCTGAGCATGGTATTTATGCTGGTGCTCTGGTTCCGCGAGATGTTTCTGGAACACGACGACTGGCGGTGGCTCGGAGCGATCAAGGACTACGTGACACGGAATCACGACAAAGTGCCGCGCGCAGGCAAGTACAACGCAGGCCAGAAGATCTTTTTCTGGGTGCAGGGCGGGTTGGCTGTTGTCTTTGTGGCCACGGGTCTGACGCTCTGGATGCCCGAGTGGTTTGGACCCGGGCTGCTGGCGACTGCTCGGTTACTGCATTTCGCGGCGACGATTGGGGGCGGCCTCTTCCTGATCGTCCATGTGTATCTCGGCGTGGTGGCCTATCCGGGAACGGCTCGAGGGATGATCGACGGCAAGGTCACGCGACGTTGGGCCTCGGTCCATCATCCACGTTGGTACGAAGACCAGTCTTGACCGTGACCCTGCCGACCTGGGCGCGGCGTCGGGCCAGAGTCGCTAAGCTCAGCGCTGCGCATCAGCCGGCGGTGGAACTCCTGGCATTCTATGACCGGGTACTCGAGCTCCAAGAATCCGTCTCGCGCGCCGCGAGTCGGTTTGACTGGCTGAGCGACGGCTTGACCGGCTCGACACTCTCCCTCCATCGGTTACCGCTTGACCACTGCATGCCACCCTTCCTACGATTCGTCAACGGCGTCGGTACGGCTTCGACCGACGTGCTCGCGGCGATCGCTAAACGTCTCGGTGGCTCACGCTCCATCGCGACCGACGTGTTACAGGCCTTTCTGTCTCGACGTCCACTCGACGAGGTCGCAGCCGATCTTAACCATCCACCATCCTCGGTCGAGTTCTTCCCGCGTGCCTTTGTGCAGCCTTTGGCTGAGGTGCTGGTGGCCACTTTACCGGACAAGGAGGCATTGTCTCCTCCGGGCGGGTCTGGCGAGGGACAGAATCCGACGTCGGCGACCTGCCCACGATGTGGTTGGCCCCCGCAGCTGGCTGTGATTCGAGACCGGGCAGAGATTAAAGGAGAGCGCCTGCTACTCTGCGCACTGTGTTCAACCGAATGGGGGTTTACTCGCCTCACTTGTCCCCAGTGCCAGTCGACCGAGACCAACAAGCTCGTCTATCACGTGAGTGATGTCTGGCTACAGGTGCGGGTCGAGGAGTGTCAGGTCTGCAGCACGTACCTCAAGGCGATCGATCTCCGAGTGGACGGCTTGGCGGTGCCGATGGTCGATGAACTAGCATCGGTCGAGCTGGACCTCTGGGCCGAAGAGGCCGGTCTCGAAAAGCTCCAGCGCAATCTACTTGGGCTTTAGACGGTCGCAGCAAGCTGGCCGGCTCCACCCATTACGGCACTCCGACCTTGCCAGCATACCGAGAATCCGGCGACCCGTATCATCATTTTCTAATTGCAACCAGCTCACGTTCCGTCCGAACATACCAACGTCCATCGACCAAGGCGGGGGAGGCTAACGTTCGCGCACCGATGTCGTTGGTGTGGAGGAGTTCGAACTCCGGTCCGGCTCTCAGAACAAACGTCTGTCCTTCGTCGTTCGTGAAGAATATTTTTCCGTCGACGCCGACCGGCGAGGCCGAGAATCCTTCCCGGGAGGGCGGTCCCAGTCGCTCCTGCCACATGACGGTCCCTGTCGCTGCCTCGAAACAGGTAACGACACTGGCCATGTCGTTCACGGTGTAGAGATAGTCGCCGTAGACAAGTGGTGACGGAACGAACGGCGAACCACGGGACGTGCGCCACGTTATGTGCGAGTCGGTGACGTCGCCTCGTCCTCCCGGACGGATGGCGAGTGTGGGGCCGGCCCGTCCGGATGCGCAGAACACGAGCCCGTGACTGACAACTGGCGTGGGTATCACTTCGAAGAGATTCCCATTGCAATGCCACAGTTCGGAGCCATTCGATGGACGGTAGGCGGTTACCGTCCGCTGGCTACTGACGATGATCTCGTCGTGGTCGTCGACGCGGACAGCAATCGGCGAGCCCCATCCGACGCTACCACTGCGGTCGGTCTTCCAGACCAGCTTGCCGGTCACCTTGTCGAGCGCGGCGACGAACGCCCCGCGTCGGTGATCCTGGTATGTGATGAGGAGATCGTTGTACAGAAGGGGAGAACCCGCGGTTCCGTGATAGTTGTCAATCGGACCGACTTCGGTGTGCCAGACGAGGCGACCGTCGAAGTCGACCGCCACAAGTCCGCGACTCCCAAACGATGCGTATACGCGCTCTCCGTCGGTGGTTGGTGTTGCCGACGCCTGGGTGTTCTTTTGGTGGATGCGTTCGGTCGGTCCTTCGGGCACAGCCGTTTGCCATAGGAGGCGTCCATCTGATCGGTGGTAGCTCAGGATCGAGATTCTTCGTCCGGCTTCCTCTGCCGTGGTCACGAAAATGTGGTCGTCCCAGACGATTGGAGACGAGTGTCCTCGTCCGGGAACCTGGGTGCGCCATGCGACGTTCTCGATGTTGGACCAGGTATCGGGATACGCGGATCCGGTCACCACTCCCTGCCCTGACGGACCTCGCCATCGGGGCCAGTAACTGGCACCTTCACCCTCTACAGGTACCATGAAGATGCCTGAGCTTTGGGCCTGGTTCGGCAGTATGCTGACCAGGGGCAGCGCCACACAGGCTGCGAAGGTTGTCATGGCGAGCCGTCGTCTGGTCAAGGTGTCCTGCTTTACGGTTGGGCCGTTACACTTTCCGGTAACGTACCGCGATTATACGCCGCCGCCACCGGTGGCGATGTTGACTGCACAGTTTCGATCGTTGTAGCAAGCGTGGATCCAGGGGTGGTCGGGTGACATGGGTATAATCGCTGGCGTTGTCATGACCGTTTCCGGGGAAGAGGCATTCAGTGCGTCACTCGGAATCCGACCCGCGACGCCGTCGGTACTCTCGTTGGCAAGTTCGAGGGAATGGTCGATGCGCTGGTTGTTCTGGGCGGCCATGATGCGGCGGGCGATCTAATCATGCAGCCGATTGCCGTGTCTCAACAACTCGAGCTTGTGCCACTAGAGCTCCGCGACGCTGACGAGCTATTCGAGTTGACCGACCGCAACCGATCCTATTTGCGTAACTGGTTGCCATGGCTGGACAACATCACTCGTCCCCAGGACACCAGAGCGTTCATTCGAGCCGCCCAGTCGCAGGAGTCGCAGAACAACGGGACGCAGCTAGCGATCCGGCTAGATGGGCGGATTACCGGAATCGTTGGCCATCACCAAATTGATTGGCGGAATCGTCTGACTTCACTTGGATACTGGGTTGGCGAAGAGTTTCAGGGGCGGGGACTGGTGACTTCTGCCAGCCGGGCGCTGGTTGACCAGGCCTTCAACCAGGCTAAGTTGAATCGGGTCGAAATTCGTTGCGCGATCGGGAACGAGCGAAGCCGTGCGATCCCTTCGCGTCTCTGTTTTCGCGAAGAAGGCCTCCTTCGGGATGCCGAGTGGCTCTACGATCATTTCGTCGACCACATCGTGTATGCGATGCTCGCTCGAGATTGGGCTGCCGCGGTGGAGCGTACGGCGGACACAGTTCCGCCAGCGTTCTGACCCGTCGGGCGATGATTTTGGACGGCGCGCCGCGGATGCTGTCTCGACGAGTCTGATCGCGAGGGACTGACCTAGTATCTGCCTGCGCAGGCATGGAGCGATTCGACTGATGTTGTCTGTGACGTTGCCTCGACCGGCTAGGGGAACATGAACTACGCATTGCGTGTGATGACTCGCGAACGCATCTTTGTACTGGAGCAGTCGTGTCCGTGGATCGAAAAGTTTCCGAATATCGTCGCGCTTCTCGATCAGGCCCTCCATCAAGGGGTGTTCTATACGATGGCTGTCCGTCAGGATCTTTTTCGAACCACGCCGTATTTCGTGGTTTGTGCCGAGTCTGACTCTTCGTGTTGGACTGTTTTCTACCACATCTCAACCGTCGCATTTGCCGTCGACATAATGCGCCGTCTTCTGGCCGGGTCATCATGAGCCGTTTCCGGGCCACACTGAGTCTCGTGCTACTGGCGACGGGTTTAGTGTTAGCCCAGGACTGGCCACAGTTCCTAGGACCGGATCGTGACGGTCACTACGCTGGTTCGGTCCTGGACATTGACTGGGACGGGGATGGTCCGTCAGAGGTCTGGCGACGTCCTGTCGGCGCCGGCTTCGCCGGTCCCGTTGTCGTCGAAGGACAATTGATCCTGTTTCATCGCATTGATGACCGAGAAGTTGTCGAGGCGATCGACGCGTCGACCGGGGAGACGGTCTGGCGCTATGACTACCGCACAACCTACCGAGACGATTTTGGCTTCGATGAAGGGCCTCGCTCGACCCCGGTTGTCGTCGAAGAACAGGTGTTCACGTTCGGTGCTCAAGGCCAGCTCCATGCTCTGAGTCT
>Ga0315338_1004594_pt1 | contig 10715 bp, 7 predicted proteins | sample ASW8metaG_FD_204518 | JGI IMG/M metagenome (GOLD analysis project Ga0315338, IMG submission 204518) | Ammonia-oxidizing marine archaeal communities from Monterey Bay, California, United States - ASW #8 | ecosystem: Environmental > Aquatic > Marine > Coastal | place: USA: California | collected...
GCTGGCGGAATGGGACCAGGCGACGATGTATGGCGGCGACGAGAAGGGGTTCATCGACTACCCGGCATTGAGCGAGGACGAGCGTTCGCGACTGGCGAAAGCGGCCTGATCGGCGCCGAACGCAGCACAACCAGCATAGACAAGAGAAGGGTCGGGCCGGCGGGTCCGGCCCTTTCTTGCGTCCGGGTCACACTCGATCGCCGGGGACGATGGTCTTGATCGTGAAAATGAATTGGGGCCGGGACCGCTCTTGCGGTATCGTCGCGCCATGAACAAACCGCTTCCCGTCGCCATCGGACATTCCGCCTGTCCGCATGATTGCCCCTCCACCTGTGCGCTCGACGTCGAAATTCTCGAAAACCGGACGATCGGCCGGGTGCGCGGGGCGGCGGCGAACGACTACACGGCCGGCGTCATCTGCGCCAAGGTCGCGCGCTATGCCGAGCGCATCCATCATCCCGACCGGCTGATGACACCGCGGCAGCGGGTCGGTGCGAAGGGCGAGGGTGGCTGGCGCGAGATCTCCTGGGACGACGCGCTCGACCTCGTCGCGGAGCAGTTCGTGAAGGCCGAGACCCGCTACGGATCGGAGGCGGTCTGGCCCTACCAGTATGCCGGCACGATGGGGCTGGTGCAGCGCGACGGCATCCACCGGCTGCGGCACGCCAAGGGCTATTCGCGCCAGTACGACACCATTTGCACCAACATGGCGTGGGCGGGTTTTATAGCGGGCACGGGCAAGCTTGCGGGCCCGGACCCGCGCGAGATGCGGCGCACGGACTGTCTGGTGATCTGGGGCACTAATGCGGTCGCCACGCAGGTCAACGTGATGACGCACGCCATCGAGGCGCGCAAAAGCCGTGGCGCCAAGATCGTGGTGGTGGACGTCTACAACAACGAGACGGCGCGGCAGGCCGACATGGCGCTGATCCTGCGGCCGGGCACCGACGCCGCGCTCGCCTGCGCGGTGATGCACGTTGCCTTCCGCGACGGGTATGCCGACCGCGCCTACATGGCGAAATTCGCCGACGACCCGGCGGGGCTTGAGGCGCATCTGGCGACCCGCACGCCGCAGTGGGCAGCGGCGATCACGGGGCTGTCGGTGGAGGAGATCGAGGCGTTCGCGGCGCTGGTGGGAACCACGGCGCGCAGCTACTTCCGCCTTGGCTACGGTTTTACACGCTCGCGCAACGGGACGGTTGCGATGCATGCGGCGGCCTCCATCGCGACGGTGCTGGGAAGCTGGCAGCACGAGGGCGGCGGCGCGTTCCACAACAACGGCGCGATCTACAAGCTCGACAAGAGCATGATCGAGGGGCACGACCTGATCGACCCGGCGGTGCGGCAGCTCGACCAGTCGCGCATCGGTGCGGTGCTGTGCGGCGACCGCGATGCGCTGGCGGGCGGACCGCCGGTGACAGCGATGCTGGTGCAGAACACCAACCCCGTGGTGGTGGCACCCGAGCAGACGCGGGTGCGCGAAGGATTTGCGCGTGAGGATCTGTTCGTCGCCGTGCATGAGCAGGTGATGACCGAGACCGCACGGATGGCCGACATCGTGCTGCCCGCGACCATGTTCACCGAGCACGACGACATCTATCGCGGCGGCGGGCACCAGCACGTGCTGGTCGGGCCGAAGCTCGTCGATGCGCCCGGCGAATGCCGGGAAAACCACTGGGTGATCGGCGAGATCGCGCGGAGGGTGGGGGCATCCCATCCGGGATTCGGCATGAGCGCGCGCGAGCATGTGGACTGGCTGGTCGCGGCGTCCGGCCTCGATGGCGAGGCGCTGTGGCGAGACGGTTTCGTGGACGTCCAGCCGCCGTTCGAGGAGGCGCATTTCCTGAACGGGTTCGGCTACGCGGACGGGCGCTTCCGGTTCAGCCCGGACTGGGCGACGGTGCCGACCGGGATCGGCGTGCCGATGGGGCCGGTCGCCGCGATGCCGCGTTTTCCCGACCAGTGGGACGTGATCGAGACGGCGACGCCGGCCGAGCCCTACCGGCTGGTGACGGCGCCGGCCCGCTCGTTTCTGAACTCGACCTTCAACGAGACGGCGGGATCTCGCAAACGGGAGGGGGCCCCGGTGGTGATGGTTCATCCGCTGGATGCCGCCGCCGAGGGGATTGCCGAGGGCGACAGGGTAGAGCTTGCCAACCATCGCGGCGCGGTGACGCTATCGGCGCGGCTGTTCGAGGGCGTGCAGCGCGGCACGGTCGTTTCCGAGGGGCTGTTCCGCAACGCCGATTTCGCGGACGGCAAGGGGATCAACACGCTGACAGGGGCCGACCCGGTGGCGCCCTACGGCGGCGCCGCCTTTCACGACAACCGCGTCAGCCTTCGTCCGGCAGCGGCGGGCTGAACAGGGTCTCGCCGAAAGTGCCCGGCGCGCGCGGGGCAAGGTGCTGCGCGAGGGCGGCGGGATAGAGCCTGTGCTCGGCGGCAAGGGTGCGCTCGGCGAGCGTTTCGGGCGTATCGTCCGGCCGCACGGCGACGGCTGCCTGCGCCAGGATCGGCCCGTCGTCGAGCGCCTCCGTCACGATGTGGACGGTGACGCCGGCGATTTTCGCGCCTGCGGCGAGCGCGCGGGCGTGCGTGTCGAGCCCGCGAAAGGCGGGCAGCAGCGAGGGGTGGATATTGAGGATGGCGCCCGCCCATGCCGCCACGAACGTGCCGCTGAGAATGCGCATGAACCCGGCGAGGCAGATCAATTCGGCACCGGATGCGCGGACCGTCTCGTCGAGCGCGGCCTCGAACGCCGCGCGGTCGGCGTAGGCCTTGCGGTCGACGACGGCGACCGGAATGCCGGCGTCCGCCGCGAGCGCAAGGCCGCCGGCGCCCGGCTTGTCGGTGGCGGCGAGGACGATCCGCGCCGGGTAGTCCGGTGCGGCGGCTGCGTCGATCAGGGCTTTCAGATTGCTGCCGCGGCCCGAGAAGAGCACCGCGATGGGAGTCTTCGTCATCCGATCAGGCACGCCTCGGCCCCGTCGCCCCGCTTGAACAGCGTGCCGATGATCGCGGGTGCTTCGCCTTGGTCCCGCAACGTCGCGGCGATGGCGTCGGCGTCGTCCGCTGCGACCGCGATGACAAGGCCGGTGCCGCAGTTGAAGGTGGCTTCCATGGTCTCGTCGGTCAGCCCGGCGCTCTGCTTCAGGAATGCCATGACGGCGTTGCGCGGCAGGGCGCTGCGGTCGATCTTCGCGGCGAGACCGTCCGGCAGGATGCGGGGCACGTTGCCGGTGAGGCCGCCGCCGGTGATGTGGGCCACCGCCTTCAGCGCCGCGCCGTGGCGCTTGAGCGCGGCAAGGACGGGCCGCACATAGATGCGGGTAGGCGCGAGCAGCGCTTCGCCGAGGGTGGTGCCTTCGAACGGGGCATTCATGTCCCACGCATTGTCGGCGGCGAGCTTGCGGATCAGCGAATAGCCGTTGGAATGGGCACCGCTGGAGGGGAGGCCGATCAGGACGTCGCCTTCGGTGAGGGTATTGCGGGGAAGAAGGTTCTCCCGCTTCACCGCGCCGACCGAAAAGCCGGCAAGGTCGTAATCGTCCTTGGCGTAGTGGCCGGGCATCTCGGCGGTTTCGCCGCCGATGAGCGCGCACCCCGCGTCGCGGCAACCGGCGGCGATGCTTTCCACCACGGTGGCGGCGGCAGCAACGTCGAGCGCGCCGGTGGCGTAATAGTCGAGGAAGAAGAGGGGTTCTGCGCCCTGGGCGAGGATGTCGTTGACGCACATGGCGACAAGGTCGATGCCGATGCCTTCGTGGCGGCCGAGATCGGTGGCGAGGCGCAGCTTGGTGCCGACGCCATCGGTCGACGCGATCAGCAGCGAACCTTCGTGCCCGGCGGCGCCAAGGTCGAACGCGGCGCCGAAGCCACCAAGCGCGGGGAGGGCGCCGGGGCGGCTTGTCGCGGCGGCGAAAGGTTTGATGCGGTCGACCAGCCGGTCACCGGCGGCAACGTCGACACCGGCCTCGGCGTAGGCCTTGAGGGGATCTTGAGACATGAGCGTTCCTGCGGAATGACCTTTCCTTGCCAGTTTGAGGCGCGGTTTGGAAGCGCCGTCCACAGGCAATCCCGGCCTGACCTGGGTAAAGCGGGTGCTGGCGAGATGCAGGGCGCGCCCGGCGGCCCCGCAAACTATGGTTGGAACGGTTCAGGCGGGCGGAGAGCGTGATGGAACAGCTTGTGCTGGATCTGGGAATGGTGGACGCGCCGCCGCACACGGTGGTCTCGCAATCCAACGAGGCGGCCTACGGATTGCTGGCGCAATGGCCGAACTGGGCGAACCGGATCGTGCTGGTCACGGGACCGGAGGGTTCGGGCAAGAGCCACCTTGCCGCCCGCTTCGCGGAGAATGCGGGCATCGCGGTGGTGAACGGTGCTGACCTTTGCGCCGAGGATGCGCTGACCCTTGCCGAGCACAGCGTTGTGGTGGACGACGCCGACCGCGCCGCCGACCGCGCGCTGTTCCACCTCATCAACGCGGTGCGCAACGCCGGCGGCACGATGCTGCTGACTGCCTCGTCCCGCCCGGTCGGCGGGCTGCGGGATCTGGATTCCCGGCTCCGCGCATTCCCCGAGATTGCGCTCGATCCGCCGGACGATGCGCTGATCCGGCGCGTGATGATCGACGCCTTCCAGCGCCGCCAGCTTCCGGCCGACAGCGCGGTGCTCGACTTCCTGATGGCACGCATGGAGCGCACCCTTCACGAGGCGATGCACTGGGTGGATGCGCTCGACAAAAAGGGCCTCGCGGAGAAGCGCGGACCGACCCGGCCGCTTGCCGCGAGACTGTTACAGGCGGTTGGCGGTTCCGCCCCGGATGAGAGTGTGCCATAGGCCGGTCAATAGCCGCCGATAGAGGGATTCTAAGGGCATGGCCGCCGATTCCGTGATCACGGATGCGCCGAACGCGCAGCCGAGCGAAACGAATGGGGGGCTGCGCAACAGCCCCGAGCGATTCATCAACCGGGAGTTGTCCTGGCTCTCGTTCAATGAACGCGTTCTGGAAGAGGCGGCGAACCCGCATCATCCGCTGCTGGAGCGGTTGCGGTTCCTGTCCATCTCCGCGAATAACCTCGACGAATTCCTGATGGTTCGCGTTGCCGGCCTGATCGCGCAGCAGCGTGCGCGGGTCGACACCAAGAGCGACGACGGCCGCACGCCGAGCGAGCAGCTTGCCCGCATCGACGAGCGCGTGACGGCGCTGCAGGGAATGCAGCAACAGCAGCTCGCACGGCTGCGCGAGGAGATGGCCGGCGTCGGCATCGAGATCGCCGAGCCCGGCACGCTGGACGACGTGGAACTCGACAGTCTGGAGCGCACGTTCCTGTCGCATGTGTTCCCGGTGCTGACGCCTCTGGCGATCGACCCGGCGCACCCGTTCCCGTTCATCCCCAACCTCGGCTTCTCGCTGGTGCTTCAGCTGAAGGCACCGGACGGGGAGACCCGCATCGCGCTGGTGCGCATTCCGGCGCAGGTCCAGCGGTTCATCCGGCTGGAGAGCGACGGCCCGAAGACGCGGTTCATCGCGCTTGGCAACGCGATCCGCATCCATCTGGATCGGCTGTTCCCCGCGCACGAGGTGCTGGCGACGGGCGCGTTCCGCGTGATCCGCGACAGCGACCTCGAAATCGAGGAAGAAGCGGAAGATCTGGTGCGCACCTTCGAGAGCGCGCTGAAGCGGCGGCGGCGCGGGTCGGTCGTGCGCCTCGAGATCGAGGCATCGACGCCCAATGAGCTGCGCGGCTTCGTCGCCGGTGCGCTCGGCGTGGGCGAAGCCGGGCTGATGGTCATCGACGGTACGCTGGCGCTGAAAGACCTGTCGCAGCTCGTCTCGCTGGAACGGCCGGAGCTGAAGTTCGACCCCTACACGCCGCGCTTTCCGGAGCGGGTGCTGCAACAGGGCGGGGACTGTTTCGCCGCGATCCGCGAGAAGGACATGGTGATCCACCACCCGTACGAGTCGTTCGACGTGGTGGCCCAGTTCGTCGCGCAGGCCGCGCAGGACCCGGACGTGGTCGCGATCAAGCAGACGCTCTACCGCACCTCCAACGACAGCCCGATCGTGGCGGCGCTGATCGCGGCGGCGGATGCCGGCAAGTCGGTGACGGCGCTGATCGAGATCAAGGCGCGGTTCGACGAGGAAGCCAACATCAAGTGGGCGCGCGACCTTGAGCGCGCTGGCGTTCAGGTGGTCTACGGCTTTCTGGAGTTGAAGACGCACGCCAAGTTGCAGATGGTGGTGCGGCGCGAAGGCGGGCAGCTTGCCACCTACGTGCACATCGGCACCGGCAACTACCATCCGATCACGGCCAAGGTTTACACCGACCTGTCGTTCTTCACCGCCGACCCGGTGATCGCGCAGGACGTGGCACGGGTGTTCAACTTCATCACCGGCTATGCGGAGCCGGCTGAGCTAAATCGCCTTGCCGTGTCGCCGCTGACCCTGCGCAAGCGCATCCTCGACCACATCGAAGCGGAGATCGCGCATGTGCGCGCGGGCCGGCCCGGCGGCATCTGGATGAAGATGAACTCGCTGGTGGACGTGAAGATCATCGACGCGCTTTACGACGCGTCGGCGGCGGGCGTGGAGGTCGATCTGGTGGTGCGCGGCATCTGCTGCCTGCGGCCCGAAGTGCCGGGCCTGTCGGACAACATCCGCGTGAAATCCATCGTCGGCCGCTTCCTCGAACACAGCCGGATTTTCTGCTTCGGCAACGGGGCGCCGCTGCCTTCGCGCCAGGCGGTCGTCTACATCGGCTCGGCTGACCTGATGCCGCGCAACCTCGACAGACGCGTCGAGACGCTGGTTCCGATCGACAACGAAACTGTGCACGAGCAGATTCTCGATCAGATAATGGGCGTCTCCCTGCGTGATAATCAGCAAAGCTGGCGTGTGCTGCCCGATGGCGGGCATGTGCGAATCGAGGCAGACGAGGACGAAATGGTAAACGCCCACGACTACTTCATGACCAACCCCTCGCTTTCGGGCCGGGGGCGTGCGCCGAAAAAGCGCGAGTCCAAAGCCTTCGCGTTCGACTGATGGACGACTGGCAGTGGCGTGAGGCGGCCGAAATTCCGGTCGGCCGCCGTGTTGGAGATGGCGCGGTCGGCGTGATCGACGTCGGGTCCAACTCGATCCGTCTCGTTCTGTACGAGCGGGCGTCGCGCGCGCCGGCGGTCCTGTTCAACGAAAAGGTGCTGGCGGCGCTCGGGGCGGATCTGGCCGATGCCGGGCGCCTGTCGGACGAGGCGATGTCGCGCACACTGGCCGCGATTCGCCGCTTCATGATGGTGGCCCGCTCGGCCGATGCCAATGCACTGACCATTCTGGCGACGGCGGCGGCACGCGTCGCCGCCAACGGCACGGAATTCATGGCGCAGATCGAGGCGGCGGCGGGTGTGCCGGTCCGCGTGCTCGACGGGCGCGAAGAAGCCGAAATGGCCGCAAACGGCGTCTTGTGCGGCTTCTGGCGGCCCGATGGCGTGGTCGGCGATCTGGGCGGCGGCTCGCTGGAGCTGATCGACGTCGGCGACGACAGGCTCGGTCAGGGCGAGAGTTTTCCGCTGGGCACGCTGCGGCTGAAGGGCGATGCCAAGGGAATGCTCTCCGCTGCTGCCGCGATCGTGGAGAAGCAGCTTGCCGCCTCGCGCCAGCTGCCGCTGCTCGCCGGGCGCAATTTTTATGCGGTCGGCGGCACGTGGCGCTCCCTCGTGCGGCTGCACATGGCGCAGACGGACTATCCGGTGTCGGTGATGCACCACTATTCGGTGCCGGCGGATCAGATCGAGGCGTTCTGCGATCTCATCATCCAGGACGGCCTCGAGAGCATGAGGGGCTCGGACGTTGTCTCCAAGGGGCGGCGGCCGCTGGTGCCGTGGGGCGCGGCGGTGCTGCGCGAGATAATCCGCCGGGGCAAGCCGGACGCGATCGTGGCCTCGGCGCTCGGCGTGCGCGAGGGGCTGATCTACAGCGGCCTCAACGATTCGGAGAAGGCGCGCGATCCGCTGATCCTCGCCAGCGAGGAGCTGTGCATTCTGCGTGCACGCTCGCCTGCCAATTGTGCCGAGCTGATCGGCTGGACGGCGGAGCTGTTCGAGGCGGTGGGAATCCGCGAGAGCGAGGAGGAGCGGCGGCTGCGCACGGCGGCGTGCCTGATGTCCGACATCGGCTGGCGCGCCCACCCGGACTATCGCGGCGATCAGGCCATCGCGATCATCTCGAACGTGGCGCTGTATGGCATCGACCACCCGGGGCGCGGCTATCTCGCCGCCACGCTTCATGACCGCTACGGCGGACTGGCGGACGGTGCCGCGCGACCGACGGCGGAAACGCTGTGCCCGACGCGGCTGGCGCAGCGGGCCAGGATTCTCGCGCAGGCCTTCAAGGTGTCCTACGTGCTGGCGCCGGGCGTCGCGGGGATCCTGCCGCGCACCCACGTCAAGGTGGAGGACGGCTGCATCGTTCTGCATCTGCCGGAAGAATTGGCGGCGCTGGACGGGGAGCGGCCGCGGCGCCGGCTCAAGCAGCTCGGCAAGCTCGTCAACCTCGACTCCCGGATCGTGATCGGCGGCGCCTGACTGCCGCCCGCGGCGTCACGTCATCACGAAATGGTCGCGGCCGACCTGCTTCATCGGCCGTTTCTCCGGCGTGAAGCCGAGCGGGCGCATCGGGCTCGGGATCTCCGACTGGTCGAGCGCGCGTTCGCGCCGCGCGGCCGGGTCCGCCACGGGCACGGCGGCGAGAAGTTTTTGCGTATAGGGGTGCGCGGGGTTCGCGAACACCGCCTGACGCGGGCCGATCTCCACCACTTCGCCCAGATACATCACCGCGACGCGGTGGCTGATGCGCTCCACCACCGCCATGTCGTGCGAGATGAACAGGTAGGAGATGCCGCGCTCTGCCTGAAGATCCATCATCAGGTTGACGATCTGTGCCTGGATCGACACGTCGAGCGCGGACACCGCCTCGTCCGCGATGATGATCCTGGGGTTGAGCACCAGCGCGCGGGCGATGCAGATGCGTTGCCGCTGGCCGCCCGAAAATTCGTGCGGATAGCGGCGCATGGCGTCGGCGGGCAGGCCAACGCGCTCCAGTTGCGCGGCGATGAGTTCGGTGCGGGCGGCCTTGCTGCGCGCTTCGGGCACGTCGTGGACGATGAGCGGTTCGCCGACCGCGTCGCAGATGGTCATGCGCGGATTGAGCGAGGCGTAGGGGTCCTGAAAGACCATCTGGATGGTGCGGCGGACCGGCAGCATCAGTTGCGTCGGCAGGTTGGTGACGTTGCGCCCGTCGATGATGATGTCGCCGCTGGTGGGGTCGTAGAGCTTCATCACGGTGCGGGCGACGGTGGACTTGCCGCAGCCCGACTCGCCCACGATGGCAAGCGTTTCGCCCTCCTTCAGCGTGAGGTCGACGCCTTCGACGGCGTGGATGTGGCCGACCGTGCGCTTGAACATCCCGGCGCGCACGGGGAAGCGTTTGACGAGGTTGTGCACCTCCAGAACCGTGCGCCGCGCTTCGTTGGTCCGTGTGGGACGCACCCGCGCTGGCGCCGGTTCCTGATCCTCCTCGCCATAGGCGATCACGTCGAACGGTTCGGGGTCCGGCTTGTCCGTCATGGCGCCGAGGCGCGGGATCGCTGACAGGAGCGCCTTCGTGTAGGCGTGCTGCGGCGCGGCGAAGATGTCCTCGACCGTGCCTTCCTCGACCTTCTCGCCCTGGTACATCACCACCACGCGGTCGGCGATTTCGGCGACGACGCCCATGTCGTGGGTGATGAAGATGACGGCCATGCCGATCTCGTGGCGCAGCGTCTTCACCAGTTCCAGGATCTGGGACTGGATGGTGACGTCGAGCGCGGTGGTCGGCTCGTCCGCGATGAGGAGGGACGGGCGGCAGGCGAGCGCCATCGCGATCATGACGCGCTGGCGCATCCCGCCGGAGAGTTCGTGCGGGAACTGGGAGAGGCGCTTTTCCGCCTCCGGCATCCGCACGAGTTTCAGCATGTCGAGCGCGATGGCGCGGGCGCGTCTGGCATCGACGCCCTGATGGAGCCGGATCGCCTCGGTGATCTGGCGCTCGATGTTGAGCACCGGATTGAGCGAGGTCATCGGCTCCTGAAAGACCATCGAGATGCGGTTGCCGCGAATCTTGCGGATCTCGTCCTCGCCGAGGCTGGCAAGGTCGACCGGGCCGCTTTCGCCGGCCAGGGTGATCGTGCCGCCGCGCAGCTCGCCGCCCATGTAGTCGACCAGCCGCAGGATCGAGCGGGCGGTGACGGACTTGCCCGAACCGGATTCGCCGACCACCGCCACCATCTCGCCCCGCCCGACGCTGAACGACACGTTCCGGACCGCCGCGACTTCGCCGTCGACGGTGGGGAAGACGGTGCTGAGATCGGTGATATCGAGCAGGCGGGCGTCGGTCTCGATTTCGTCGGGGCGCGGCGCAACGTTCATCTCAAATCCCTATGCGGAGCCATCGGCATCCTTCGAGCGGTGGCAATCATCGTGCCAGAGACGGGCGGGATGACGCATGATCACGAGAATTCATCGCTATAAGTCAAATATCGGTAGTCCTTTCACCGATTTTATCAATCGATTTCCCATGAATGTCTGGTGACGAAAACTGGAGGGATCCTGCGGGGTATTTGCGGGATTTCGTCATCTGGCGAACGCGGCGCCTGAATTCTATGGCACCCGGATTG
>Ga0315338_1004597_pt1 | contig 10708 bp, 10 predicted proteins | sample ASW8metaG_FD_204518 | JGI IMG/M metagenome (GOLD analysis project Ga0315338, IMG submission 204518) | Ammonia-oxidizing marine archaeal communities from Monterey Bay, California, United States - ASW #8 | ecosystem: Environmental > Aquatic > Marine > Coastal | place: USA: California | collected...
TTGGTTACGTCAGTATTAACAGCGAAAAGCTACCATTGCTGCTGTAGTCAAAACAAGACCTCGCCAAACACTAATCGTCATCCTCCAAATATAAATCGCCATCTGTGAGCGGCACCTATTTCCTAGTGGTTGTCAACAACCGCAATTTTTGCACATCGCGATGCCGTTCGGTGGGAGACGTCCACCGCATCATCCTCGGACTTGATGTGAGGATTTCCTGACAGCGAACATCAGCCGGAATGAAATCCTCGGATCAAGCCCGAGGATGACGAGTAGTATAGGAAAATGCTAACCGGCAAGCGCCTTAAACAATGCCCTGGGGTTGGTTTCAGCAATTTGCGTGATTTCGGCATCCGAGAAATCGGCGGCGCGCAGAGAGTCGAGCGCATTGGGGTCGCCCGGCGGGAACGGGACGTCGGTACCCAGCACCATACGGGCGGCGCCAACAAGGTCCCGCAGATAGCGCAAGGCTGGGCCGTGATGCAGGATGGTGTCGTAATGGAACCGAGTCAGGTAATCCGACGGCGCGCGGTCAGCCACCACACCGGTAAATTTATGATCGGCGGCTTCATGCATGCGATCGAACCGGCCGATAAGGAACGGCACCGACCCGCCGCCATGAGACAGGATAAGCTGCAGCTCAGGGAACCGGTCGAGCACCCCGGTGGATATCAGCGAGCCCACCGTCAGGGTGGTGTCGTTGGTATAGGCAACGATCTGGTTGAGCGCATAGCGTTCGGCGCGCGGCGGGGCAACGGGCTGGACCGGATGAATAAATACCGGCGCGCCCAACGCGACGCATGCCGCCCAGAATTCATCGAGCTCACAATCGCCGAGATTGTGGCCATTTATGTGCGCCGCCACCATGGTCCCGATGGCGCCTTCCGCCATGGTCCGTTCCAGTTCACGGGCGGCCAGGGCGGCATCCTGCAGCGGTCCCGATCCCATCCATGAAAACCGCCCCGGATGTTCCCCACATAGATTTGCGAGACAATCGTTCATCATGCCATGCCAGGCAACTCCCTTATCGGGTGGCAATTCATAGCCGAAGATATCGGCCCACAATGTAAGTACCTGATGGTCGATCTTCTGGCGGTCCATGTCGGCGAGCCTGAGATCCACATTGGTCAGGGTCTCGAAGAACGGCCTGATCTGCATGCCCGACGGGAATTTGCAGCATTGGCAGCCGGGCTCAGTCTCCACCAGATCGATGCCGAAATCAGCGCCACGCGCCGCCAGAGTCTCAATCACCGATGGCGGAACAAAATGGGCATGGACGTCGATGGTCAATTTGATTTCCCTTTGTCGTCGATCAGGCGGTAGAGATTAGCCGGGCTTAGGGGCAATCGGATTATCTCGACGCCATGGCCTTTTAGCGCCTGGGCAACCGCATTGCCGACCGCGCCGGCGACAGACGTGATACCGCCTTCGCCCACCCCCTTGAAATGCATCGGGTTGGCGTCCGATGGAAAATCCTCGAAGGTAAGGCTGGTAATCTCGGGTAAACCAGTAGAGACCGGCAGCAGGTAATCGGCGAAGTTGGTCGTCAGAAGCTGGCCATCATCGTCATAGATCATATGATCCAGCAGCGCCCCGCCAAGACCTTGAACCAGCCCGCCGATCGCCTGGCCTTCGACCATGGCGGGGTTGAGGACGCGGCCAACCTCCTCCGACAGGACATATCGCAATAGCTCCACCTCGCCCGTCTCCGGATCGACGGCGACAAGGGCGGCATGTGCCCCGTTGGAAAACGACACCTTGCCCTCATTGCTGTAGTTGCCATCCGCGGACAGCCCCCCCAAATCCAAGGCGGCATCGAAAGCAGCGAGCTCGGCCAGACTGAGAAAGTCCTCATCCACGTCCGCGGTGCGCCTCACACCGCCATGGGCATAGGTGAGCGCGTCTGCCGATTCGTTCCAACGCAGCGCGGCAAGCTCAAGGCAGCGCGCCTGCAAGGCTTCCGCCGCTACCCGCACAGCATTGCCGGCCATCACCGTATTGCGGCTGGCAAAGGTGCCGCCGCCGCTCGGCAGTAAAGTGGTGCTGCCATGAAGCACGGAGATGCCGTCCAGGGGGATTTCCAGCAGCTCGGCGCAGATCTGTGCCATCCCGGTCTCCACGCCCTGCCCGACCGAAGATGCACCGATCCGCACTTCGATGGTGCCATCCGACCCTGCGGTTATGCGCGCGGTCTCCGGCGGGCCGGGCGCGCTGCTTTCGGTGAAGCAGGCTAGGCCGAGGCCCATATATTTGCCATCGACCAGCTCGCCCTGCCGTCTCTGCCATGAAGCGTAATCTATTTCATCGAGCACGCGCTGAAAGACCGCCGGGTAATCGCCACGCTCGAACGCGGAATTGGGATCGCCAGGCGACAGCTCACCGGTACGATAGGGCAGCTCTTCGGGAGTCAGCAGGTTTTTCATCCGAATATCGGCGGGATCGATATCCAGATCCGCAGCCATCATGTCGACGAGCCGTTCGCGGCAAAATCCCGCTTCAAACCGCCCGGGGCCGCGATACGTACCGACTGGAGTCTTGTTGGTGATCAGAAATTCCACGTCGCAGGAATACGCCGGAATTCGATAGGAACCGGGCAGACATTGCGCGGCGCGTGCGGGAACCACCCCGCCATTGGTCCGGATATAGGCGCCCATGTCGCCACGAATTTTGGCGCGCAAACCCAGAATGATGCCATCGCGCGTCGCGGCTATCTCCGCGTCAAAATCGATGTCGCGCGAATGGTTGGCGGCCATCAGATGTTCTCTGCGGTCCTCGACCCATTTGACCGGCCGGCCGACCCGCCGGCTGGCCATGGGCACCAGATAGTCCTCTGGATACAGCTCGCCTCTGCCGCCGAACCCGCCGCCCACGTCAACTTCGATCAGCTCCACCGCCTGTTCCGGAAGATCGAACGCGGCGGCTAGGTGCCGACGGTTGAAATAGGTCACCTTTGTCGCCCCGGTCAGACGCAGCAGTGGCGCAGTTGTGTCAAACTCGGCAATCAGACCCCTCGTTTCCATGGGGCAAGGGGCATGCCGGTTGGTCACGAAGGTGGCGCGTCGCGTGTAGGGCGCATCGCGAAAGGCGGCATCGGTATCGCCCCGCGCCACATGGTAGCTTGTGGCGAGATTTTCGCCCGCCGCCTCATGCACCAAAACATCACCGGCGGCGGATTGGTCGCGCGTGGTCACCGCCGGCAGGATATCGTAGGTGACCGCAATGCCGGCGAGCGCGTCTTCGGCGACGTAACGGTTTTCCGCCACCACGACCGCAACCGGCTCCCCCACAAAACGAACCTTGTCGATCGCAATTGGATGCTGGAGAAAACGCTCGAAGCCCTCGAACGGCGTCAGCCGCAACGGGATCAATGGCAGATTATCTCCCAGATCCGCCGCCGAAAAGACATCGATCACCCCGGCAAAGCGCCTCGCTTCGGCCAGATCGATTGCGGTGATCCAGGCATGGGCATGGGGGCTGCGCAGGATGGCCATCGCCACTATGTTTGGCACGGTCACGTCGTCGATAAAGTTGGCTTCCCCGCGCAGATGGCGGCGATCTTCCAAGCGGGTCACGGACTCGCCGATATAACGCCTGGGTGCGTTCTCGTTCATGTGGGCCTTTATCCCTGTTTTTGTCACTCAGCGTAGCGCATTATTGACGTCCGCGAAAATATCGCGCTGCGCCCTTCCCTTAAGGGACGAATTTAGGGGATTATGGCCCTAACAGGTAGAATACAAAACAGAAGATGGTAGGCGACGATGGATCTGAAACTCGATGGCATGAAGGCGGCGATCACAGGTGGAAGCGCAGGCATTGGCAAGGCAATCGCGTTAAGCCTGGCAAAAGAGGGCGTGGATGTCACCATCTGCGCCCGCCGCCAGGGCCCGCTCGAGGAGGCGGCCGCGGATATCACCAAACAGACCAACCGCAAGATCGTGCCCCTCGTGGCCGATCTGACCAGGACCGACGACGCCAATGCCTTTATTGCCGGCAGCATCGAGGCGTTGGGCAAGCTGGATATTCTGATCAACAACGCCGGCTCCGCCGCCGGCGGTACGCTGGAATCCCTGACGGATGATGATTGGGAAGCAGCACTCGCCCTCAAGTTTTTCGGCTATGTACGGTGCACCCGCGCCGTTATGCCCCACATGCGGGCAGAAGGCGGTGGCCGCGTGGTCAATTTGATCGGCAATGACGGGGTCAAGCCGTCCTATTGGGAAGTGGCGCCGGGCGCCGCCAACGCAGCGGGCCAAAATTTGACCATGTCCCTGGCGGGACAGTATGGCAGCGACAACATCACCTTCGTCGCGGTCAACCCCGGGCCGGTGCGCACCGAACGTTGGGACGGGCTAGTCAAGGCCATGGCGCGCGACATGAAGCTTCCCGTGGAAGAAGCCAACCAGTTGGCGCCGCGTAGCATCCCGCTCGGTCGTATAGCCGAATGCGAGGAAGTGGCCAGCCTGGTCACCTATCTCGCCTCACCCATCGCGAATTTCATCAACGGCACCATGATCGAAATCGACGGCGGTCAGCAGAAACCCTTAATGGACGCCTATCGAGACGGTTGATCTAATAATCTAGGGAGAAAAAAATGCCATCAGACCAGAACCCTACGGCCGGATTAGGCCGGCGGTCCTATCTTGCGGCCTCCGCTGCCTTCAAGGACGGCAGCGATACACCGCGTGATTTTCTGGAACGCTGTCTCGAGATTATCGAGGCGCAGGAAGAGCGCGTCGGCGCCATCGTCTCGACCAATCTCGATGGGGCGCGCAAAGCCGCCGATGAAGCGGGCACGCGCTGGAAAGCCGGGAAGACATTGTCACCCATCGACGGCATGCCCATTGGCATCAAGGACATCATGGAAACCGCCGATATGCCCACCGGGCAGGGCTCGGGCCTGTTTACTGCCTGGGAAGGCAAGCGCGATTGCGCCGCCGTCGCCGCGCTGCGCGAAGCCGGGGCCGTGATCGTCGCCAAGATGGTGACCACCGAATTCGCCTCGTCCCACCCGTCACCCACCCGCAACCCCTGGGATACGGCACGAACGCCGGGCGGCTCCAGCAGCGGCTCGGCTGCCGCGGTGGGAATCGGCATGCTACCCGCGGCCCTTGGATCGCAGGTCATCGGCTCGATCATTCGCCCAAGCGGCTATTGCGGCGCTTATGGCTTCAAACCCAGCGTCGGCGGCATTAATCGCGGCGGCAGTTTTGACGATTTCAGCCAGAGCTGCACCGGCGTTCTGGGCGCATCGCTGGCCGATACCTGGACTGTGGCGCGGGCTATGTCTTTACGCGCCGGCGGCGATCCCGGCTATCCCGGCCTGTCCGGTCCCATCGAGTTACCGGCTGCCAGCAAGCCAAAGCGCATCGCCTTCCTTGAGACCGCCGGATGGTCCAGCGCCACCGATGGTGCGAAGCAAGCGTTGGACCAGGCTCGGGAAAAACTGCAAGCCGCCGATATCGATGTCATCGACCGAACCTCAAGCAGCGCGGTGGAAGGGATCGAGGTGGTTATCGCCGACGCGCAGCAATTGTCCATGAATATCAACGCGTGGGAAGGCCATTGGCCACTTAACACCTATGCCCGGGATATGGATAAATCCAAGCTCAGCACCAGCGCGGTCGGTAGGCTTGAGCAAGCGCAGAAAATGACCCAAGAGCAATATCAGGGCCTGATCATCCAACGCGAGGCAATTCGCGATACCTATGGAACGCTCACCTCCGCGGCGGATTTGTGCATGACACTGTCCGCGCCAGGCAGTGCCCCGGTCGGCCTCGCATCGACCGGCAATCCCATCTTCACGGTGCCCACCTCACTGTTGGGCGTACCCAGCCTGACCCTGCCGGTCCTCGAAGACGAGGGGCTGCCGTTGGGCCTGCAATTAATCGGCTATGTCCAGCAGGATGCTAATTTGTTCGCCGCTGCCGGCGCCATCGATTCTCTGTTCCATTCATGATCCAGCATTCCTGAAGGGAGACCAAAATGAAAATCGTCATCTACGGACCCAACAAACGTACTGGCGTTCTACGCGGCAGCGACATCGTCGATATCTCGGGCGCATATGCCAAGTATCTGCACGAAAAGGAAAATGAGGCGGAGGCCTATATTGTCGCCGATGCGCTGGCGCCGTCCGATCTCGGGCGCTTGATCGAAGGCGGCCAACGGGCGCTCGACAACGTCGATACCGCGCTGGATCATCTGTCAGGTGGCGGCGACGGCCTGCGCGGCGAACAGCTTGTGTTCAGCGCTGACGACGTGAAACTCCATGCGCCGCGGGCGAACAATGGCCGCGTTGCCTGTGCCGGCGGAAATTTCGCGCAGCATGCCGAAGCCATGGCCAAGCGCCGCGTCGAACGCGGCGAGGCCAGCCCCTTCACCGAAGGCAGTGCGCGTGACTATGTGCGCAACCGGGGTTTCTGGGGTTTCTGGAAGGTTGACCGCGAATCCGGCGGCCATGACAGCGACGTCATCTACCCGGCGCGCTGCACGCGGCTCGATTACGAAGGCGAGGTTGCGGTGGTGTTCGGCAAACAGGGCAAGGACATCAAGGCGGCTGACATGAACGATTATATCTGGGGTGTCACGCTGCTAAGCGACTGGAGCATCCGCATGTCGCCGGAAGGCGGACCCATGAAATTCGCCATGCAGAAGAATTTTGACACTAGCTGCTGCATCGGCCCCTGCATCGTGGTGGGCGAGGTGGACGCGCTCAATGTGGACATCGAAACCCTAGTCAATGGCGACCAGCGTCAGAAATATAATTCCGGCGATATGGCGTTCTCCTACGGCGAATACATGGAATATCTGTCGCGTGATTTCACCTTCTATCCGGGTGATATCCTGAGCGGCGGTACCGGCGCCGGAACGGCGGCGGATTCGTCCCGGACCATGGATGACGGCATGCCGGCGCCAGAGCGGTTCCTGAAACCCGGCGATGTGGTCGAGGTCAGGGCGCCCGCCATCGGCACGCTGCGCAACCGAATCGTCGAGAGTGTTTAAATGAAATACGCGCTTGGGGACAAGCTACCCAAGACGGTCAGCGACAATTACTGGATCGCGCCGAGCGCTGAAATCATCGGCGATGTGACGCTTGGCGATAATGTCAGCATCTGGTGGGGCTCGGTGTTGCGCGGCGACAACGATCCCATGGTGATCGGCGACAATTGCAATATCCAGGATGGTTGTGTGCTCCATACCGACCCGGGATTTCCCATGACCCTCGCCAACAATGTATCGGTCGGGCACATGGTCATGCTGCATGGCTGCACCGTCGGCGAGGGCAGCCTGATCGGAATCAACAGCGTGATCCTGAACGGCGCCAGGATAGGCAAAAACTGTCTGATCGGCGCCAAATCGCTAATCGTCGAAGGTAAGCAAATCCCCGACAATTCTCTGGTGATGGGCGCGCCGGGCCGTGTCATCCGGGAGGTGTCGGACGAACAGAAAGCGCAATTGCAGAGAATTGCCGTAGGCTATGTGGCCCGCTGGCAACGCTACACGAAGGAACTCAGGCCAATCGAGTGAAAACCCACGAAAGGAAATCCAATGGCAACAAATACACCGGTTAAACGATCCTATCGCGCCGCCATTGCGTCATTTGAAGACGGCACGTCAAGCCCGCGTGATTTTCTGGAAGATTGCCTTTCGGCGATCGACGCGCTGGAACCCGATATCGGCGCCTTCGTCGCCACCAATATTGAGGACGCACGGGTCGCCGCCGATGACTCCACCACGCGTTGGAAAGCCGGCGCGACCCTATCGCTGATCGACGGCATGCCGCTTTGTATCAAGGACATCATGGAAACCGCCGACATGCCGACCGGGCAGGGGTCGGAGCTGTTTGCCGGCTGGGAGGGCAAGCGCGACTGCGCCGCCGTGGCCGCGCTGCGCGAGGCCGGCGCCGTTATCCTCGCCAAGGCGGTCACCACTGAATTCGCGGCACAGCCGGCCCGCGGCACCCGCAACCCGTGGGATCTGAACCGCACGCCCGGCGGCTCATCCAGCGGCACTGCGGCCTCGGTTGCCTGCGGCATGGTGCCGGGCGGGCTCGGCACGCAAGGGCTGGGCTCCACCATCCGGCCGGCGAGCTTCTGCGGCGTGTTCGCATTTAAACCAAGCTTTGGCGGGATCAACCGGGGCGGCAGCTTCGATACCATCAGCCAGAGCAGCACCAGCTCTTTCGCAGCCACGCTGGCGGAAACCTGGCAGATTGCCCGCGCTATCACGTCGCGCGTCGGTGGCGATCCGGGCTATCCCGGCGTCTCCGGCCCGATGGATGCGCCGCCCGCTTCCCTGCCCAAGCGCGTCGCGCTTTTGGAGACAGAAGGTTGGAAGCGTGCCGTACCGGCCGCCCGGGAAGCGCTGATCGAGGCGAGACGGAAATTTGAAGATGCCGGAATTGAGGTGATCGACCGAACCAGCCATTCTGGCATCGCCGCGGTCGAGGTAGCCATCACGGGGGGCGTCGAACTGTCGGGCGGTCTTAATAATTGGGATTTCCGCTGGCCGCTCAACACCTATGCACGCGACATGGACCGCACCAAGCTCAGCGAACCGGCGCGTGACCGGCTGGAAGCGGCCGAAGCCATGACGCTCGAAGACTATCAGGGGCTGGTTCAGAAACGCCAGCGTATCCGCGACATCTATAACGGTCTCAAGAAGGATGCGGATGTGTGCGTGACCCTGTCAGCCCCCGGCCCTGCGCCCGAGGGACTCGACTGGACCGGCGATGCGGTTTTCGCGGTGCCATCATCTATTCTCGGCACGCCGTCCATTTCGCTGCCCGTGCTCGAAGCCGAGGGATTGCCGCTCGGGCTGCAGGTAATGGGCTATGCCAATGGGGATGCCGCCGCCATGGCCGCCGCCCGTGCCGTGCTGGCTTTGTACGATGGCGGCTGATCGGCGATGCCAAAGTGATCATTCAGGATGCGGCGGACGTGGACCTCTAAAGCATAATTCTGTTTTCATGCCCACACTGTACGACGACGATCGCGCCCGTCAGTTCACCTTCGCCTTTAGAACTTCCTGGGGCAGGCCGACCGCTTCGCCGGTTTCCATGTCGAGAATTTTGCGCTGCGGTCCGGTGGCGCGTAGAACCTCGAGGCCTTTTTCTCCCCAGCGGTCGCAATAGAGCTCGACCATATTGCCGTCTGGGTCGTGCATGTAAAGGCTGTTGGTGATGTTGTGCTGGATCGGCTCGAGCGCGATTCCGGCAACGGTCAGCTCCTTATGGGCCGTCTGCAGTTCCGCAAAATCACCAAGCTGCCACGCCATGTGAAACAGTCCGGATCGGGTCGAATCGGGAGCCGCCTCAGTGGCGTGTTGGACCAGGGCGATGTCGTGGTGCTGCTGCCCGAGCGACAGGAAGGCGATCTTGGCGTCACGATTGTAGGAAACAACTTCCGCGCCTGTGACTTTGGTGTAGAAATCAAGCGACGCGTCAAGATCGCTGACATTCATTACTATATGTCCGAGCTTGCGTGCCTTGACCATGGCGTCCCTCCGCTGTGAAAGCCTGCGACAAAGAATAACCTACCGCCCCTACAGGGGGAACAGCCGCCGCAAGTTTGTGCGAACGTAATTATTCGGCTGCCTTCCCAAACTTGGCAAACGGCACCAGATGCGCCAGCACCGCAGCTGCATTGCGGTACAGGATATTTTGCCGTGCCTCGTCCCCGATCTTGGCATCGTTAAGAGCCTTGATGGACCATTCGGTGCCAAACGCACTGCCGTCCGTGCCAAACAGAATACGGTCGGACCCGAAGGCGCGAACGCCAGCCTCAATGGCGTGCGGCCCGATGGAGTTACAATCGAGATAAACCTTCGACCGCGCTAACCGTTGCGACGGAAGTTCCGCATCTGGTGTATCCACCATGCTGCGGTGGTCCATTCGCTCGATCTCGATGGACATGTTGCCACCGTGATTGCGCACCTGGATGATCGCATCGGGGTAGGGCTCCAGAATATCGGTCATGCACAGCTTCACCATATTGGACGTAAGGCTTGCCTGCTGGTCGAGCGTGAAGAGCCGATGGCAGTAATTGTCGATACCCCTGGCAACTCGGGGCCAGGAATCGCCTGGCATCGGCCCAAAATGGGTAAACACCACCACGCGATGCTTCTTAGCCACCGCTAGTGGATAGAATTTAGCATATGGTACCCATAGGACGGCTTCTGGGTTCCCCGGAATATGGGCGCCGACAATGCCAGGCAGCGCGATGACGAGTCCCAATTCTTCCGCGGCCATGTGGATATCCGCCAGCGGAAAAGAAGCGAATGCCGCGAACATTCCTTTAAGCGATACACAATGCAGCGAGCCCGTCATTGTAACGCCGAAGCAACGGCAACGATTCCTCAGTTGGCAGGCGCTCGATCCAAGTAAACTCCGATCGCACGGATAAATCCGCCGTGTTGATTTCGTACCGGTCCATCTCGGCGAGCCGCTGATCCAGATTATAGAAGGCCGCCTCAAGCGCCTGATCGCCGCGCGGATTCGTGTAAACCTCGGTCCCGTCCTTGCCGGGCGCGATGCGCGGGGACCCCTCTCGGTCCCGCAGGGCCGCCATTAAAGATGGCGGCTTCCAATACGCATGCATGTCTATGGTTTTCGTCAGATGCCCTTCGATCGCACCCTTATACGTTTGCCGCCGGCAGCGGTTCGTGGCCGCGGATCATGTCGGAGCCTTTTTCGCCGATCATCAGCGCGCAG
>Ga0315338_1004598_pt1 | contig 10703 bp, 12 predicted proteins | sample ASW8metaG_FD_204518 | JGI IMG/M metagenome (GOLD analysis project Ga0315338, IMG submission 204518) | Ammonia-oxidizing marine archaeal communities from Monterey Bay, California, United States - ASW #8 | ecosystem: Environmental > Aquatic > Marine > Coastal | place: USA: California | collected...
CGATAGGGTTCTACGGGTCAACCTCAAAGGCTATTTTCTGGTTGGCCAGGCCGCCGCACGTGAGATGGTGGCCCGCGCCGGCGGCAGCATTATCAACATGTCGTCGGTAAACGCGGTGATGGCGATCGAAGGGATCACGCCCTATGTCGTTAGCAAGGGCGGCGTGAACCAGTTGACTTCGGTGATGGCGATCGCGCTCGCTAAGCGTGGCGTGCGGGTGAACGCCATCGGGCCGGGGACCATCATGACAGCGATGTCGGCTGGAATGCGGGATGACGATGAAGCGCGCCATCGCCTGCTATCGCGGACTCCGCTCGGGCGCTTCGGCGAGCCCGCTGACATCGCCGGCATCGCCCTCTTTCTCGCGAGCGACGATGCGGCGTACGTGACTGGCCAAGTGATCTACGCCGACGGCGGCCGTCTCAAGCTCAACTACACCGTGTCCGTCGACGGCTAGGTAGTGCTCATAATGGACTTCTCAGTTATCCCGGACGTTAGGCGGGCCCGGAAATCGCTCATTTTCGGGCCGCGAGCCTTGTGATCCGGGATCCATACTCGAACCGGACCTCGAGTCGACTATGGCTCCCGGACCACTGATTTTTCTTTCCAAATCAAAGGCGTGGAGAAAAGTCGTGTACGGGATGACAGCGTTAGATGAGTACAGGAGCTAGGCCTGCGCCCGCTGATCTCGTGGTCGCCGGCGCGTGATTAGTCCGATGGTTCGCCGGTTGGCGAGGTCTCGGTCTCCTCATCCGGCTTGGCCTTGGGCCAAACCGCGCCGAGAGTTGCCCGGGCGGCGCCTTCGACGGGCGGCGGTGGCGCGGTTGCGTCTGGCGGCTCGGGCGGGGTCGGCTCGGGCGTCGGTGAGGCCGGCGCACGCACCGCTGTTGGCGCTCCAAACACCTCCTCGGGGCTTGGGGCTGCTTCACTTGCCGGTTCGCCATCGACCGGAGGCGCCGCAGCGGCGGGTGCGCCGAACACTGATTCTGGGGTCAGCGATGGGCTGCGGGTGGGCGGCATTGAGCTCGAGGGTGCCTCGGTCGGCGCGGAGGATCGCTCGGGGCTCCGCAAGGTAGCGATCGGGGCTGACTGCGGTGACGGTGGTTCAGCTGGCGCCGGCTTCGTCCGCACGCCCGTCGCACGCTCCTTGGCCTTGGCCTCGGTTTCAGTGCGCTTGCGATCGCGCGCGCGCGCCTTGGTCACCGCCTCGTCCAGGTCCTGCTGGCTGCAAAGGCCCAGCGACACCGGGTCCTGCGGGCGAATGTTCTGAATGTTCCAGTGGGTCCGCTCGCGGATTCCGTTGATGGTCGGTTTGGTGGTGCCGACCATGCGCGAAACCTGGGCATCGGTAAGTTCGCTGTGGTAGCGCAGCAGCCAAGAGATGGCGTTGGGCCGGTCCTGCCGTTTCGATACCGGAGTGTAACGGGGCCCGCTGGGGCGGCTGCGCGGCACCGGCACGCGCGGCTCGGCGAGTTTCAGCCGGCTTTTTGGGTCAGCCTCGCGGGCCTCGATCTCCTCGCGCGTGAGTTGACTGCGAGCGATCGGGTCAAGCCCATGGATGCCGATCGCCACATCCTCGTCGGCAATGCCTTGAACCTCAAGCGGATGCAACCCGCAGAACTCGGCGATTTGCTCGAAGGTCAGTGCGGTGTTCTCGACCAGCCAAACGGCGGTCGCTTTGGGCATCAACGGCAGCGTCATGTACTCTCCTTGAGGCCGGCGACCGATGCGCGCCGGACTGGGAACATAGTGACCATATCGCGATGGAGCCGTTCACGCAAAAGCGCAGGTGCGCTTGCTGGTGGTCGGATTTTGCGCCTATAAAGCGGGACGACGGTTCCCGAGAGGGATCAAGAGGGAACAGGGTACGGCCACGGCCGTCGGTCAAGGAGTGATGACTTCCCACCGAGGGTCGAGGCTGATGCCGGGCTGCCCCCGCAACTGTGAGCGGTGAGCTCCGCGCCCGCGAACGCCACTGGGAAACTGGGAAGGCAGGGCGCCGAGCGTTGAACCGCGAGCCAGGAGACCTGCCGTCGAAGGGCGATCACCCAACCGGCGGACGGGGTGTGCTTCCGGTACGGACTTCCGTAGTGGTGACGTCGTGGACGCGGCCTGCTGTTACGGGAGTTCGGGTGATCACAACCGGATACTCCGCTGCTAATCGAACGCTAGTCCGCCCGTGGCGGACGAAGGCGCACCAGTTCGCGAGGTGCGCGATGGCAGGCCGCTCGTTGCCAATCAGTGGAAGGAGCCTGCTGTGTTTCGACACAATGCCCGCCCCGGCGGGATGCTTGTTGTCTCAGCCATCGTTTGCGCGCTCGCCGAGACCCCCACCGCCCAAACCACCGAACCGGTTCAGGCCACCGAACCGGCGCTCGCCCCCGAAGTGGTGGTGAGCGCCACTCGGCTGCCGACCGCGATCGGCGAGGTCGGCAGCTCGATCGCCGTGATCACCAGCGAGAGCATGGAGGCGAGGGGCCACCGCCAGGTGCTGGAGGCGTTGCGCGGCGTCGCCGGGTTGCGGATGACGCAGCTCGGCGGGCCGGGGCGCGTGACATCGGTGTTTGCGCGCGGTGCCAACTCCAACCACACGCTGGTGTTGGTGGACGGGGTCGAAATGAGCGATCCTAGTGCGCCGAATGGCGCCTTCAACTATGCGCACCTGTTGAGTGCGGGCCTCGACCGGATCGAGGTGTTGCGGGGTCCACAGAGCACGCTCTACGGCTCCGACGCGATCGCCGGAGTTGTCAGCATGGTGACCGCGCCGGGCCGGGGCCGACCGAGCGTTTCCGGTTGGCTCGAGGGCGGATCGAACGAAACGATCAGCACAGGTGTTACGCTTGGTGGTGAGACCGGCCGGGTGGCGTTCGCGGCGACCGCCGCCGCCCTTGCGACGGCTGGCGAGTCCGTGACCGCAGCGCGACTGCGCGGCGGTGCCGCGCCCGAGGACGATGGCTACGAGAACCTAACTGGCTCGCTGCGGCTCGACTACCGGCCAGCGCCGGACAGCGAGATCACGCTGTCCGCGCGCTACATAGAGACCGAGACCGAACTCGACCCCGGCCCGGAGGATCCGGACGCCTTCGAGATAACGCAGCAATACTTCGCGCGCGTTTCGGCCCACGCCCTGTTTTTCGACGGCCTGTGGGAGCCGGCGATCGCGGTCGCCCATACCCACCATGATCGCGACAACATCGATCGACCCGATGCGCTTGCCGTTACTAATAGCGTCATTTTCAACAGCGGCGATCGCAACAAGATCGAGTGGCGCAACGATCTCTTCGTCCACCCCGACCATGTATTGACCATTGGCGTGGAGAGCGAGGCCGAGCGCTTCACCGATCTTCAGAGCGCGAACTTCGGCTTTGGCTTTACCATCGCTGGAGCCACCAAGGCGGACGTGCGGACCAACGCACTCTACGTCCAGGACCAGTTCACGTTGTCCGATCAGCTGTTTGGCGCCATCGGCGCGCGCATCGATGACCACGACCGGTTCGATCGCGAGCTCACCTACCGCGTGGCGCCGGTGTACTGGCATCGCGAAACCGACACTCAGCTCAAGGGCGCCATTGGCACCGGCTTCCGTGCGCCGGCTTTGTTCGAGTTATTCGGCTCCTCGTTCAACAGTTTCGGCGGCATCGGCACCGGCGATCCCAATCTCAATCCGGAGACCAGTCACGGTTGGGAGATCGGCTTCGAACAGCGCCTACTGGCCGGTGCGGCGACATTTGGGGCCACCTATTACGAGAGCCAGATCAGGGACCTGGTAGTGATAGCGTTCGCCTTTCCGGACTCGACCACGGTGAACCTCAACGAGGCCGAGCTCAGCGGCGTTGAGGCCTTCGTGAACCTGGCCCCGGCGCCTGAGATCGAGGCCCAATTCGGCTACACCTATAGCCGGGCCGAGGACGGTGCGACCGGCGCGGATCTCTTGCGCCGGCCCAGGCACAAGGTAGACCTCGACGTTCGCGCCCATCCCTGGCCGGCGACCACTATATCCGTCGGTATGATCTATGTCGGCGGCCACACGGACATCACGTTCGCTACCGGCCAGATCATCAAGCGCGGCGGCTACGCCGTCTTCGACCTCGCTGGGCACTACGACCTGACGCCGGCCGTGCGTATGTCGGCCCGGGTTGAGAACCTGCTCGATCGCGACTACGAGGTTGCCGACGGCTTCCGCGGATTCGGCCGGCGGGGCCATCTTGGCGTGAGTGCACGGTTCTGACATGAAGGGCTGGGTCAAAGCGGCGGTGGGCCTGCAGCTGCTGTTGGCGTTGGCGGCCCCGGCAACGGCCAAGCCCCAGCGCATCGTCTCGCTCAACTTGTGCGTCGATCTGCTGCTGCTCCAGCTCGCCGACCGCGAGCACATCGCCTCGCTCACCCATCTCGCGACCGATCCCGAGCTTTCCGCCCTCGCGGAGATGGCGGCGGACATCCCTCAGAATCACGGTCTGGCCGAGGAGATCCTCGGCTATGACCCGGACTTGGTGATCAGCGGCGCGTTCACGACCTTGCCGACGGTGGCGCTGCTTGAACAGCTCGGACGGCGGGTCCTGACGTTGCCGGCGGCTGAGAGCTTCGCCGAGGTTCGGGCCCTGGTGATGCAGGTCGCCACGGCCATTGGTGAAGTGGAACGCGGGCGCCTCCTGATCGCGGACATGGATGCGCGACTCGCCGCCATTCCCGCGCCGGTCGGCCAGCCGGCGCGGGCCGTGGTCTACGAGCCCCATGGCTACACGGCTGGCCGTCATACGCTCGTCGACGAGGTGATCCGTGCGGCCGGCATGGCCAACATCGCGATCGAGCTCGGGGTCGTGGGCCATCAGCCTATGCCGCTCGAGATCATCGTGCTGGCAGAGCCGGATAGGCTGATCGTCAGCAGCTATCGTCCGGACCAGGCCTCGCTCGCGCGCACGCTCCTGCGGCATCCGTCGTTAAAGTCGAAGTTGGCGGCGCAGAGTGTGATGCTGCCAACCAAACTCTGGGTTTGCGGCAACCCCATCGTGGTCGAGGCGGTTGAGCGCCTGGCGTCGTCGAGGGGGCGCTGAGTGCGCGAGGATCGCCTCCTCAACCTCGCGCTGGCGCTCGTCGTTGCCGTGGCGTTCGTCGCGTCGGCGCTGGCCGGCCGCACTTGGATTCCGCTGTTCGACGTAGTGGGTCTGCTTGTCACTACCGATCCCAGCGGCCTCGCCCTTGTCTTGCAGGAAATCCGGTTGCCGCGCGCGATCCTCGGCGGTTTGGTCGGCGCGACCTTGGGCCTCGCGGGCGCCGCGATGCAGGGCCTGTTGCGCAACCCGCTCGCCGAGCCTGGCCTGATCGGCGTGTCGGGCGCCGCCGCATTGGGCGCCGTCATCGTGTTCTACAGCGGGTTGGCCGCGCTGATGCCGCTGGCGTTGCCGCTCGGCGGCATCGCCGGCGCGCTGCTGGCGGCGCTCACCATCCATCTGCTGGCGCGGCGCGATCACAGCGTTCTGGCGCTAATTCTCGCCGGCATCGCCATTAACAGTCTGGCGGGAGCGCTGACCGCGCTCGCCCTCAGCCTTGCGCCAAGCCCCTATGCTGCGCTGGAGGTGTTCTTTTGGCTGCTCGGCTCGGTGGCCGATCGTAGCTTCAACCATGTCGCGCTGGCGACGCCGCTGATGCTGGTGGGCTGGGCCCTGTTTGTCGGCGCGGGTCGCGGCCTCGATGCTCTCAGCATGGGTGAGGACACCGCAGCCAGCCTTGGCGTGGATCTGCCGGGGCTGCGCGTTCGGCTGATCTTCGGCACCGCGCTCTCGGTCGGCGCCGCCGTTGCCGTGACGGGCATCATCGGTTTCGTTGGCTTGGTGGTGCCGCATCTGCTTCGACCCCTTGTCGGCCATCAGCCCTCGCGTCTGTTGCTGCCAAGTGCACTGGGCGGCGCCGCGTTGACGCTTGCCGCAGACACGCTGGCGCGGATGACGCCGACCGGTTCCGAGATCAAGCTCGGGGTGCTGACCGCGCTGCTGGGTGCGCCGTTCTTCTTCGTGCTCTTGATGCGGACACGGCGGGCGGTCACATGAGCGCGCTGGGTGCGCGTGGCATAGCCGTGCGAAAGGGCGGCAGGGCCATTGTCGATGGCGTCGATCTGGTGGTCAACGCGGGCGAGGTGGTCGGGCTAATCGGACCGAACGGCGCTGGCAAGACGACACTGTTGCGCGCTCTCTGTCGGCTCGAAATCTTGGCAGCGGGTGAAGTGTCGGTGGGCGGCGTACCGCTCGAAGTGCTCGAGCGGCGCGATCTCGCGCGGGCTATCTCGTACTGCGCCCAGGGCGCCGTGTGCCACTGGCCGCTGCGGGTGGCGCGGTTGGTCGCCCTCGGTCGGCTGCCGCATTTGGACCCGTGGCGACGCGCACGTGCAGTCGACGCGGCGGCGATCGACCGCGCCCTCGCCGAGACCGATATCGGCGAACTCGCCGATCGCGCCGTCGACACGCTCTCGAGCGGTGAACGCGCTCGCGCGTTGCTAGCCCGCGCGTTGGCGGTCGAGGCCGCCGTGTTGCTGGCCGACGAGCCAGTGGCCGCCCTCGATCCGCGCCACCAACTCCAGATTATGGCGACGCTCAAGCGGCGGTCGCGAGCCGGCGCGGCGGTGATCTGCGTGCTGCACGATTTGAGCCTCGCCGCGCGTTTTTGCGACCGCGTGGCCTTGCTCCACGAGGGGCGGCTGCACGCGACTGGTACGCCGACGGAGGTTCTGGCGCCAGAGAATCTAGCCGCCACGTTCGCGATCCGGGCCGCCTTCGGCAACTTCGAGGGGGAGCCCTACCTGGTACCGTGGGATAGCGGGCAGCCCGGGGAGATGCGGTCTTGAGCGTCGCACATGGGATGCCGTCGTTGCTGGCCGTATCGCTTGGCCTGCATCTCATTGTGGCGGCGGCGCTGATAGGGGGCGAGCAGGCGGGCTGGTTCAGCCCCGCGCCACGCCAAGCGGCGGCGGGCGTCGTCGTGGTTGCCCTGGTTTACCGCACCGAGGAACCGCTACCACGGCCACCCACGGCGCACGCTGCGGCGACACTTGCGCTGAGGCCTGGTGGCGATTCGGTCATGCTCGCGACTTTCGAACAATCGGCGGCTACGGCTGCCCTCCGGCCTCATGCCGAGCAGCCCCTGGTGGGCGCGTCCACCGATTCGGCTCTGTTTGTGCCTGCCGAGGACGAACCCTTCGTCCTAAGCGCGACCGCGATCCGCCCCGAGATCCTGGCGCGAGCCACTACCGAATCGGGTCGCCCGCCGATCGTGCCGGTGAGTGACGTTGCGGCGATCGTGCCGCCGACAGCCGAAACCAACAGGGGACTTGCACCGGGCGAAGCATCGGGTCCGCCCTTGATCGGCGTTAATGAGCCGCTACTTGTGTCCGAGGCCAACGCGGCGAGTGCCGGTAAGACACCGTTGGTTGACGAACTGGCCATTCTTAGCAACCCACCGCCGCGTTACCCGTCACGCGCCCGTCGTCGTGGCCTCGAGGGGCGGACCGTGATCGAGGTCGAGGTTCTTGAAAGCGGAGCGCCGGGCCGACTCTGGGTCATAACCAGCTCAGGTCACGGCGTTCTCGATCGCGCGGCGCTGGCCGCCATCCGTCAGTGGGCGTTCCGTCCGTCGCTCCGCGATGGGCGGCCCGCGCGTGCATTGGTGCGAGTTCCGATCCTATTTCGGCTCGCCGATTGAACCTCGTTGACCCTCGAACCGACCGATAGTGCTTGACACGACCCACAAGATATTGAGGAATAAAACGATCGGCCTACCAAACATAGGCCGAATTGGCAAAGACCGAAGAGGTAGATATGCCAGAAGTGCTAGATCGTGTGAAACGATGGATCGGCCAAATCACCGAAGTTGGTCTGTTGTTGGTCGCCCTCGGTATCGTAACTCAGATCCTGTTTGGGCGGTCAGCGACCTCCTTCCTCGGCGGCGACATCGTCGGCAACCTCACCGCGCTAATCGCTGCGTTGGGGGACAACGGTCTCGTTGGATTGATCGCGCTGGCGGTCATCCTATGGCTGTTTTGGAGGCGGCAACCCGGCTAAGTCCGGCCCGCAATGGCTCGGGGCGGGGGGACCGTCCCGAGCACCTCGCTCTCCCAACGGTTCTCTCGCCGCCTCACCCCCACCTGGCGGCGCGCACCGCGAGAAGACTTTCACATTTCCTCAGACTGTTGAAGTGTCGTAGGATGCCGCCAGTGGTTGTCTGGTAACTGTGAACGGGAGAGCGAGATGAATATCCTCGAGACGGTCAAAGAGTGGATTGGTAAGTTGACCGAAGTGGGGCTTCTCTTGGTGGGTATAGGGATAGTGCTGCAGATCTTGTTCGGCGCCGGGGTCGAATTCATCACCGGTGACGTGATCGCCAATCTGGTCAATGTGATCAGGAGCGTCGGCCAGAATGGCGTGTTTGGGCTCATCGCTCTGGCCGTCATCATCTGGATATTCCATAGACGGCGGCTCGCGTAGTCGCGACAAGTTTTCGGGAGGCGGCCTCCAGTATCGCTGGAGGCCGCCTTTTCTCGCGCTGCCCTCAACCCTTATGACCAAAGCACCAGCCGGGCCGACCTCGGGTGCGGCCGTCAAATGACGGCGGTGACCTCGACCTCGACCAGCATTTCGGGCGTGAACAGGGACTGAATGCCGAGCAGTGTCTGCGCGCATGGGACGTCGCTGCCGAAGAACTTTTTGTTGGCCGCGACGATGACCTCTCCGTCCTCGGGCTTGTAGTTCACGACATATGTGGTCATGCGCACGACGTCCTTGGGCGCAGCGCCTGCCTTTTTGAGGACATTGCGGATATTCGCGTGTGCCTGACCCACCTGAGCGGCCAAGTCACCGGCGCCGATGAGATTGGCGTCCTTGTCCCAGCCGATCTGGCCGGAGACGAAAATAACCTTGGCGTCCGCCGCGATCACGGCGTGGGAAAGACCGAAGTCGATGACGGGAAATACACCGTCCTCTTGGGTCGGATTGATGTGGGTCAACGTGGCCATGGGCTCCCCCCCTGTGGTTGTGGGCCGCCCGATATGGCGGCGGGCCGACGCTAGCACGGGACTCAGGGGGCTCTCTAGCCTTGGGTGATGGGGATGTGCCCGGGCTCGCTGGCAACGCGCTCGAGCCAGGCGCGGACGTGGTCATAAGGGGCGACGTCAAAGCCGCCTTCGTCGGCGACGAAGAACGAACCCTCGGCGAGATGGGCTTCCGCCGCGTCGAGCGCGGCGTAGCCTGAGGCGTGGCGGTCCGGCCGTCGCCGCCGCTGCTTCTCGCTCGGCTCGCCATGCACGAGCCAGAAGTGGGCGACGGCGATGTGCGGCTCGTGGCTGCATTGCTCGAAGAACAGCCATTGCATGACCCGGGCGCGGTCGAGCCGGCCAGTCGGAAGAAAGGGTGTGGGCTCGGCGAGGCAGACGCCGTCGCCGTCGCCGATTTTGAGAACCGGGATGCGGCCGATCGGGTTTTGGCGAGGAACTCGGGCGTGCAGGTCTCGCCCTTGGTGACGTCGAGCTCCACGCGCGCGCAGGCAACGCCGAGCTCGGCGAGTAGGAGTCGCACCTTGTAGCGGTTGTCCGACGGCAGGTAGTCGTAGAGCCGGCTCATAGCGCCGCCGGTAACCGCCGTAGGTCGCCGCCGATCACTGGACCAGAGTGGTGCGCGGTGGCGCGGGCGTTATTGTCCGACGGGGCCGGCGTCACTAGCTATACTTGTGCCGCTGTTGCTGAACGCGACGACATTGGCGAAGTGAAGATCAAGGTCGTGGTAGATGATAGCTTCCGCCACCACGACGATAGCGCTGAACCAGGCGATCGCCTCGAATATGACATCGAACTTAGCCATGGTGGGGTACTCAGCGTCGCTCCGCTGCTCAGGACCACGGACCCGACTCTAGGCCCATCGCCGGTCGTGACACAGTGACGGGCCTCACACATCGGGCACATGCCGAGATCCAGCCCGAGAGGGCGAAGACGCCGATTCCGTCGTACTGGCCGCGCAGACGATGGTGGCCGACCGTGCGCGGCGCGAAACCTTCGCCGGCGCCATCGGCAGCCGCGGCGCTCAGGAGAATCGCGACATCTTCCTCGCCAATCGTAATCTCCTTGGCGAGTTGATGGACAACGACTAGGCGTGGCCTCCGTCTACCTCACGGGCTTTGGCTCGGGTATGCCGATCGCCGCGGCAAGGGAGCCGCCCGATCTCACGGCGGCAATCCAGCCCTTTTCCTTGACCAGCTTGGCGCGGGTCGCGGCAATCACGGCGTCGAGCTCATCGAGCGGGATCACCACCACGCCGTCATCATCGCCGAAAACCACGTCGCCGGGGTGGACGACGATGCCGCCGACGACGACCGGAAGATCGATTGCGCCGTCCGGGCCGGCCGGTGGCCCGCGCAAGGTGGCGCCCCGAGCAAACAGCGGAAATCCCATCTCGATAATCTCGCCGGTATCGCGGACCGACCCGCCAACGACCGCACCAGCGACGCCGCGCTGCGCTGCATCGAGCGTGGTGATGTCACCCCAATGCGCATGAAGGTCGCGCTCACCACTGTCAATGACCATGACCTCACCGGGACGCATCAACGGAATCGCCGCCATGGCAGGCCCGTTGTCGCCGCGTGCGAGCACCGTGCGCGCCTGACCGAGCATCTTCATGCCGCGCGCGATTGGCTTGATTCCGGAGTCCATGGTTTGCTGGCCCTGCATC
>Ga0315338_1004599_pt1 | contig 10701 bp, 12 predicted proteins | sample ASW8metaG_FD_204518 | JGI IMG/M metagenome (GOLD analysis project Ga0315338, IMG submission 204518) | Ammonia-oxidizing marine archaeal communities from Monterey Bay, California, United States - ASW #8 | ecosystem: Environmental > Aquatic > Marine > Coastal | place: USA: California | collected...
TATAATGATAGATCCGCGGTGTCGTTATGGTGATGACGTTCGCAAACCCGCGCTTGGCAACGGCCAGCCTGCCCTTGACAACGCATGTGGTGGGCGTGCCCGGGCAGCTGGGTTTGAGCTTGACCCAGCCCACGTTGAAGAAAAAGTTACCTTAATGACAAAGTCAACCTTGTCTATATTAACGTTGGTGCAAATTACTGGCTCGTTTGAATAGGGTCTCAACTGATGGGTGGGCGGTTGGTTGAGCCGGCGGCGCAATTTGACGATGAGTGCCGTATTCGCTCAGAATGCCTGCGGATTGAATTGGGCTGGGACGAGGCAATGACATGGTGACCATTTCGGACATCGAAATAATCCCCAGCGGAGCAGCGCTTGGTGCGGAAATTCGCGGTATCGATCTGTCGAAGCCGTTGGACGGCTCAGAGGTTTCACGTATCAACGACGCCTTCAACCGCCATTCGGTGATTTGCTTCCGGGATCAGAGTCTGAACGAGGACCGGTTCCTTGCGTTCATGGGTAGCTTGGGCCCGGTGGAGAAGGTCCCTATCAAAGATCTTGCCCACCCGGATTATCCCGATATTTTCTTCGTCTCGAATATTCGCGACGGCGGCCGAACCATTGGTCATGACGATGCGGGCTCGGTTTGGCATACGGATATGTCGTATTCGGAGCGACCGCCCCGGATTTCCGCGCTGTATGCTAGGGAAGTGCCATTCGAAAACGGCGTGGCGAAGGGCGATACCCATTTCGCCAGTACTGCTGCCGCCTATGATGCCCTGTCGGATGCCGACAAGCGCGGGATAGAGAAACTGTTTGCGTTCCATGCTTTGGCGGGGCGCCGAGCGAAGAAGGGGAAGGCGCCGAGGACGGTGACTAGTTTGGAACTCGAATTGCGCCGGAAGGAGCAGCCGAATATTCTGCATCCGGTCGTCCGTACCCATCCCGTCACGGGCCGAAAGTGCCTCTATGTCACCAACGGCGAATGCGTCGGGATTGACGGCATGGAAGAGCGCGAGGCGTTGGCGCTCATTGAACGGCTGGCGCGCCATATTTACCGGCCAGCCCACCGACACACCCACAAATGGGAGCAGGGCGATTTGCTGATGTGGGACAATTGCGCGGTCCAGCACATTGCTACTTTCGACTATAAGTGGCCCGAACACCGCCGCCTGATGTGGCGCATAACCGTTGATGCGGCGCCAACCCATTGAAAAAGCAATTGCTAAACAGGTGAGACCACATGCTTACGCTTTATGACGGCACGACGTCGGTCTGCGCCATCAAGGTGCGGCTTACACTGGCGGAAAAAGTGCTTTCCTGGGAAAGCCGGATGCTCGATCTTAGGCGCGGTGACCAGTTTGAGGCGGATTACCTCAAGCTTAATCCCGGCGCCGTGGTGCCGACGCTGATCGATGGGGAAGCCGTGATCATCGAATCTTCGGTCATCATGCAGTATCTTGAGGATTTGAAGCCCAAGCCGACGCTACTGCCGAAAGCGCCGCTCGACCGGGCGCGCCTGAGGTTATGGCTCAAGCGCATCGACGATCCAACCCATCCGGCTTGCGGGATATTGACCCATGCCACGGCGTTCCGGCAAAGCTTTCTCGCGAAGTCAGCCGAGGAGCAGAAGGCCCATTTCGCGAAAATGCCTGATCCCGCCCGCCGGGAGCGTCAGGAGGCGGTCTACCGCGATGGGCTCGATGCTCCGATCGTTGTCGGTGCGTTACATACCTATGCCCAACTTTTGGCCCACATGGAGGCAGCGCTGGAAACTTCATCCTGGCTCGCCGGGCCGTCCTACTCGCTGGCAGACGCGGCGGCGACGCCCTATGTCAACCGGCTCAATGATCTCGGGCTTCTCGATGTGTGGACGGATTCTAGGCCTCGCGTGCTTGACTGGTTCTCTCGAATCCGGGATCGGCCGTCGTTCAAGGCGGCGGTAACGGATTATTTCACCGCAAAGGACGCCGAACATTTGGCTGGAATTCCAAAGGATACGCCCGACCGAGTGCGCGCTATTCTGGCGGCATAGTGCCGCGAATACTCCTGACAGGAATGCCAGACATGAACGTAGGCCTCATGCGATTATACGACCTTGCCCCAGACCGGATTACTATGAGAAAATTTATACCGTGGTGGATCTGAACAAGGCGGAAATGTTGTTCGACGGGAGGTACCTTGACCTCGCCGCTCGCAATGGCGGGACGTTCCATCGCCGCCTCGGATCGAATATCCACCCCCATCAATTTTCAGCAGGAGACCCGCCGATGCCGGTTGCCGTGAATGACTGAGATCGACTACACAAGGGTCAACCGGTATTGGGAAAAAGCCACGCCTTCTATCCTCGGGCCGTACATGATGGACGATTTCGGCTTTCCCGCGAGCGCGGGGAATTTCCGCTTTCGAGCAGAATCCCGGGTCGTTCTACGGCTGACCCGTGACGTGAAGCAGGATGCTGCGGTCCTCGATCTCGGCAGCGGCATCGGGGTCTGGGCGGAGGACTTCGCACGTCGTTTCTCTTTAGTGACAGCGATCGAGGGAAGCCGTGCTCTTTTCCAGTCCCTGCAAAGGAGATGCGCCCCCTACCCCAACCTCCGTCCCATCCATGGCGACGTCATGACCTTCGAGCCCGATGCCCGCTACGATCTGGTCTTCCTCGGCGGTCTTCTTATGTATCTCAATGAAAGGGACGTGATCGCCTTGCTGCGGAAGTTGGTTTTGTGCATTGAACCGGGCGGAATGATCCTCTGCCGCGAGTCCACCGTCAGGGGGAACGCCGTAACACTAGAAGGCGACTACCAGGTCGTCTATCGTTCCGTGTCGGATTACGGGCGCATCTTCGGGCAATGCGGATTGAGCATGCGGCACGTCGAGCGGAACGAGCCCTATGTGCTCATCGAAATGGGCTCCGAACTGGTCGAGAAATGGCAGCAAACAGTGCCCGTGCGGTTTCAATCCCTGCGGGCCATGGGGCATTTGACGTATTTCGGATTGCGCCTGGGGTACCCCTGGATCACGCGCGTTCCGAAGGCGCTGGGCATTGCCTTTCCGGTGTTGGAGAATCACTTCTTCGTTCTTGGCGCGGGAGCACCTTGAACATGCGCAGGGTACCGGCAAATTTCATCTATCGGAATTTGGCCAATGCAACATCCATTCTCGGGGTTCTGCCCCTAGTAATTCTCTTTTTGGACGACGGCTACCGGTACGTGATCGCGTTGATCGTTTTCAATAATTTCATGGACGACCTTGATGGGGTTTTGGCCGCTAAGTTGAACATCAAAAGCCGGTTCGGCGCCGACCTCGATAACGTTTGTGACGCGGTCGCCCACATTAGCCTCGCCTTGGCGGTCGGGGCGCATTTCGAAAGCCTCATCATCATCGCGAGCGCGATAGCCGCCGGTTCGATCCTTCTCCGCGTTGTAACACGGCTCAATCCCAACGCCACCGAGGGAACAGGCTCTCAGACGAACGAACTCATGCGGCACATGCTGTTCGCCCTTCTATTGGCTGGGCAGTTCGACTTCAGCCCTGAGTACATTTTGATTGCAGTCTTCTTGATACATTCGGTGTCGATGCTGGTGCCCTACCCCATGCCCCATCCCATCATAGACCGGGCCAAATCGGCCACAGCGCTTGGTCTTGTGAATGTCGCTCTGGTGGCCGCATGGCTTGTGCCCATCACCACGCCGATCATTACGGCCGCCTTCGTTGCCGCTTATATTTACTCCTTCATTGTGGGATCGGTAAAATGGCAGAATAAACTGGGCGTCAAAACGCTTCTATAAAATTTCATCAGGCTCGGTGTCTGGACTTCGCTATATGGCGAGGCCCCGTCGGGACGTCTCGGGGCTAATACAGGGTCGCTACTCGTGACCTTCCGTGTGCGAAGGCGTGATGGATGTCTTGTCCGAGAGCTGGATGCGTTAATAGTGCACGTCCGGTTCGACGAGTGGGGTGTGGAAACGGAACCATGGGTCGCCTAGTGAGGCACCGCCAGCCGAAAGGGGCGGAAACAGACTGGCCTATCCTACATCCACCGCGCCACATGCCTACTCAACCCGGGCTGTTCTCTATGGAAGCCCATCACGGGCTGTCGGCAAAATTGTCGAGGAAGCCGGGTTCAAGGGAATTTGGGCGTCGGGCCCTCAAAATTGCCCGCATTGCGACCGGCCGGTTCAAGACCGTATCGTTTTGGGATTCCTTCCATGGGGCGGAATTTGGCGCGTCTTCCATCGGCGGCGAGCAGCTCTCCCGCTCGGGCGCAATCGGACCCTTGCTCCCAGGCGCCGAGCATATCCCGTCCTTTGGCGCTTATCGCAATCCCTTCGGCATCGACCACCGAAAGGAGCACCCACGCGATAAGGAAGTGGGGAACCTGGTCGCCAGCATCCTGCGCCATACCTTGGAGCGCGAAGGCGACGTGGCCGCGGTCATCGCCGAGCCCAATCGGGCGGTTCCCTACATTCCCCCGGCCGGGTTTTGGGAACAGGTGCGGCGCGCCTGCGATGACTTTGGGGCTCTCCTGGTGTTCGATGAAATCCCTACGGGTCTCGGCAAGACCGGCCGCATGTTCGCCTGTGAATACGACCAGGTGGTGCCCGATTTCCTGGTTATGGGCAAGGCGCTGGGCGGCGGCATTCTCCCCATAGCGGCGCTGCTGTGCAGACCCGGGCTCGACGTCGCCGGTGATTACGCCATCGGGCATTACACCCACGAGAAGAACCCGGTGACGGCCCGGGCGGCGCTGACCACCATCGAGATCATCGAAGACGAGGGTTTGGTGGAAAACGCGGCGCGGGTCGGTGATTGGGCCTTGGAGCGCATGAACGACATGATGGATCGGCTGGGTTTGATCGGTGATGTCCGGGGCCGGGGCTTTCTCCTCGGTATCGAACTGGTCACCGACCGCGAGACCAAGGAGCCGGCAAGGGATCCCGCCGAGCAGGTATTCTACCGGGCGCTGGACAAGGGGTTGAACTTTAAGATCTCCATGGGCTCCGTCCTGACACTCACGCCGCCGCTGGTGACCACCCAGGATCAAATGGAAGAGGCATTGTCGATCTAGGAATCCTCGATTGCCGAGGTGATGAACTAGGGAGGATTGCCTAAACCTGCAGCGGGTTTGATTTTGCCGCACTCAGCGCGTGCGCCAGCGTGCCACAAAGCGGGACGGTCAAAAGAACGACTGCCGATACCACGATCAGGGTTGTCGTGATGTTGTAGTAATCCGCCAACAGGCCATACAACAGCGGGGACAGAAAGCCGCTGGCGGAAACCACGGTATAAATCAATCCGTAGGCGCGGGAATGCTTCTCGCCTTCTATGAGGTCTGGGACGGTGCCGTAGATCGCCGATGAAGTGCCGTTCAGGAACACACCGACCAGCGGCAACAGGAAGAACGCGTAGACACTGGGCACGATGATCACCGCGATGATCAACCCTGCCGTTGTGAATTCAGTGAGCATTATGGTGCGCGCAACGCCGATTTTTTCCGCCATCAAACCCACCGCGTATTTGCCGAACATGCCGCCAAAAACGGTGGCCAGCACCGCCGACGCCGCCCATCCAGTAGCGACGCCTTTTTCGATCATGAGGAACGTCACGAATGTGAGAAAACTGTACCGGGTAGAGCTGTCGAGCGCGGTGATGGCGCCGAGTGTAAAAAAGCCCCTGCGGTGTTTGATCCCCCAACCTTTGATCGTACCCGCAATATCGTGCTTCGCGGCAGGATCCGACCGCGCGCCGGCATTGGCAAGCTTCAGGAAAACGAACGTGCTGATAGCGATGATAATCGCTGACACGCCGAACCCGTGAACCGGCACCTGCCACGAAAACCCAAGAGAAGCGGTTGCAAATATGGTCACCCCTAGAAAGATGAATTTACCAACACCGCCAAGCGCATTGTAGGTCCCGAGAGCGGCACGCTGGCCGGCGCCGGGAAAGGCATTGCTGATAATCGATGACGACAGGGGATGGTTAAAGGCATCGCCACATCCGGCAAGGAAAACCAAGGCCAGAATAGCGGCATAGGCGTTGGCGAAACCCAATCCCAGGAATGCAACGCCCAAGAGAGCGGTACCGAAAACCAAAGAATTACGCACCCCGGCTTTCTCCGCGATTATTCCAACGGGAATCTGGAATATGGCGGTCGCGCTTTTATGGGCCGAGCGAACCAGCGCCACTTCCGCATAGGTCAGGCCGAATGCCTCGCGCAATAGCGGCAATAACGCATAAAGCATGTCGTCCATGCCGTCATGAAGGACATGGATGCTGCAGCACGTCCGTAGTGTCAATTTTTGGTTGGGGACTGCCATGAATCGTGTATCGCACACAGGCCGATAAAAGACAATTTCGATACAGACGGGGCCCTCCACCGCCTAGAATCGTGCTCTTGTCTCAACCCCGACAGTACCTGTCGGTTAGATTGGGTTATACCGCAAGGACCTCGGCCGGCGGCAAATAGTCATGGCCGAGTTCCCTGGCTACCGCGTCGTTGGTCACCGCGCCGCAATGGATGTTGAGCCCATGGAGCAAGCCGGTATCCTCCCGCAAGGCGCGCGCGAATCTCCGCAGCATCCATGGGCCAGGGAGCACGTTGGGAGGCGTGCCGTTGTCACCGGGGCATAAGCCCGCGATTCCGACAGCCGCAATTGCGAACCGGCGCGGCGCCCAAAAAGCATAAGAAATAGTGATATGATCTATTAGTACTAAGGATTTGACATATGAATTAGCTCTGTGAAAATGCCGTTACCGACGGGACAATTCTGGCGGCTGGTGTGCGGAAAAATTGGCGGCTGATCCATACCCTTGATTAAGAACCAAATCGAAAAGATAATCCTGTCTTCCAGGGGCAGAACCGCGCCAGATGAGCCCTACCTCCTGACCCCGGGACCGTTGACACCTTCCCTTCGCACCAAGCAGGCGATGCTGCACGACGTCATTGAGGCAATCGCCGATTCCCTAATCGCCATAGGCGTAAAGAACGCCGACCCAAATTCCACACAGTAATCGAATGGTAACCGCGGAGAGACATAAGGCCGGTCCCGGTGGGTAGCAGAGAAGGAACGGAAACAACCGAAGCCCAAGCCCAAGTCCTTCGTTGATCACCGCCCAAAACACTTCCAAACACATGGAGAATCACACATGAGCATCATTAGTCGTTATTCCGATTATACCCTCGCCCGTAGTTATCGGGGAAAGGTCAAGGGGGTCGTCCTTGACTGGAGTGGCACAACCGTCGACGCCTACGTCATCGCGCCGGCGGTGGTCTTTGTCGAAGTCTTCAAGATTCAGGGCGTTGAAATTTCCATGCTGGAGGCGCGTGGCCCGATGGGGTTGCGCAAGGACCTGCATATCAAGGCCCTGACCGAGGTACCGACCATCCGCGAGCGCTGGAAGGGCATCCACGGCAAGTACCCAGATCAGGGGGATGTGGACGCCATGTTCGCCGATTTCGTGCCCAAGCAGCTCGAATGCCTGCCCCAATACACACCCTTGCTCCCCGGAGTGGCCGAGGTAACTCAAAAGCTACAAAAGGAGTATGGACTGAAGATCGGTGTTACCACCGGTTTCGTCCGGGCCATGGTCGACGTCCTTGAAGAGGCCGCTAAAAAGCAGGGTTTCACCCCCGATGCCAGCGTCGCCGGCGATGACGTGGTCAATGGCGCCCGGCCCAGGCCTTTCATGGTCTATCGCAACCTGGACCTGCTCGATATCAGCCCCATCCAGTCGGTGGTCAAGGTCGATGATACGATATCCGGGGTTGGTGAGGCGCTAGAGGCCGGTTGCTGGGGTGTCGGCGTGGCGCGCTACAGCAATTACATGGATATCAGCTCCCTTGAGGAGGAGGCCGACCTTCCGGAGGCGGAAATCGACCGCCGTGTTGCCTACACCCGTGACGTCTTGTACAAAAGCGGGGCCCATTACGTGATCGACAGCATCGTCGAGCTTCCAGAGGTTATCGACGATATCAACCTGCGCCTGGCCCGGGGCGAGAAACCATGACGGCCAAATCGATCTCGGCACAAACGGCGTGAACTGAAGAGACGGGGGAACCACCGATGACCAAGACCGGCCGTGCCGCCGTCTACGATGGCCCCAACACCCCGTTCGTGGTACGCGACTACCCGGTTCGCGACGTCAGGCCCGATGAGGTGCTGGTTCGCGTCTCCATGTCGACCATCTGCGGCTCCGATATTCACTCCTATCTGGGACACCGGCCGAACCCGTGTCCGGGGATCCTCGGCCATGAGATTATCGGCGTTATCGATCAATTGGGTGAGAGCATCGTCAGCGACATGCGCGGCGACAAGCTGGCGGTCGGCGATCGGGTGACCTGGACGGAGTATTTCCATCAAGGCGCATCCTATTACCGTGACCTTTACGACATGCCGCAGAAATCCCTTGGAGTTCGCAAATACGGGCACAGCCTGGTCGAGGAAGATCCCCATTTCCTCGGCGGTTTTGCGGAATATTGTTACATCCTGCCGGAAACTGGCATCCTCAAGCTGCCCGGCGACCTCTCCGATGAGGAGGCGACGCCACTTAATTGCGGGGCCGCCACCATGGTTGCCGTGACCGAGGCGGCGGAAATCGGTTCCGGCGAGACGGTGGTGGTGCAGGGGTTGGGCCTGCTTGGCCTCTACGGCTGTGCCCTTGCCAAGGCGTTTGGCGTGCACCGCGTTGTCGGCCTCGATACGGTCGCCAGCCGTCTCGCCATCGCCGGCAGGTTCGGCGCCGATGTCACCTTTGACGTAAGCACCATGAGCGAAGATGATCTTATCGGCGCCGTCCGGGCCGCGTGTCCGCCCGATGGCGCCGACGTTTGTATCGAGGCCTGCGGCAACGCCGATGTGGTGCCGGCGGGCATTCGCATGCTGAGGATCGGCGGCCGCTACGTGATCAGCGGCTTGGTCAATCCGGACTCCATGATTACGCTGGACGGTAATGAAATTCTGCGCCGCTGTATCAATATCAAGGGTGTGCATAACTATCATCCACGCCATTTGATCCAGGCGCTGGATTTCGTCATGAACCACCGCGCCCACTATCCTTTTGCCGAGATGGTCAATTCGAAATTCTCGCTCGACCAGTTGGACGAAGCATTCGCTTGTGCCGCGGGCCGCTCACAGCTGCGTGTCGCCATCGTGCCATGAAACGGCGGGGCCCGAAGACGATGAAGGACAGCAACTGCACGAATATTCGGTTCATGACAGATGGCCGTTTTACCGGTGGCAAGGGGTGGGAATGTGCCTATGGTGCCAACAGAAAGCTGCCCGAAATTAGATTAGGAGACGTGGTCATGTGTCTCTCGAGAGCGTAACCGATGTCCCGGCCCGCTAGCCCTGATCGTTCGGCCCAGGAACTGAGCTCGGCAACCGCACCAGCGGCGTTCATCGAGCTTGATACGCCGACCAACCACGGCGATATCATTGCCGCGCTGTTGTGCCTGGACGGTGGCTTGGCGGGATATTTCCTCGTCGTTCCGGCCGCCGTATACGTGCCATCGAAGTTCGCGGGCACCGTCAATTCGCCCCATAGGTGCTGACGGCAGACACCCTTGGGGAAGTACTGCCTGAGAAAGCCATTGGTGTTCTCATTGGAACCACGTTGCCACGGGCTCTGCGGATCGCAAAAGCAAACGTCGATGTCCGTCGCCAAGCTAAATCGCCGATGATCCGCGAGCTCCTTGCCGCGGTCCCAGGTCAGGGATTTGTATAGCTCGGTTGGCATCTTCCTCGCCTGCTTGATGAGCGCCGAGACAACCGTCTGGGTGTCCTTATTGCCCGCCTTCGCCTACATCACATAGCGCGTATGACGTTCGACCAGGGTCGCGATGTAACTGTTCTTCGATCCCGATAGGAGATCACCCTCCCAGTGACCGGGCACCGCGCGATCCTCAACCGAGGCCGGGCGTTCACGGATCGAGATCATGTCCTTGATCTGCCCTTGGACGCCGCCTTTCTGGCTGGCCTGTTTGGATCGGCGGATGGTGCGCTTTGAGCGAAGATGGAAAAGCAGCTCTTTCCTAAGCACACCGCGGGCTTGAACGAACAAACTGCGATAGATGGTCTCGTGTGACACCTGATAACACCCGTCTCCTGGATGCCCGCGCTTCAGCCAGCCGGATATCTGCTCCGGCGACCAGTTCAACCTGAGCCTCCTCGATACTGCCCGTCGCAGCCACCGGCTGTCCGCTAACTTACATCGCTTGGGGCGCCGCGCCCGGACCCAGGCCCGCCCGTCGGCCGTCACCGCCCGGTAGCGACCATAGCCGCCGTTGCGGCGAACTTCACGGCTTACCGTCGACGGCGAGCGGCCCAGCAACCCAGCCATCGAACGGATCGACCGCCCAGCCACGATCCCCCTCGATATCACTTCGCGCTCCGGCAGCGTCAATGCCAACCGCGAACGACGCCGTGGCGCTGGGCGGATACCCCGTGCGGCGCCAGTTGGAAATAGATAGACGATGACGGCTTGCTAAACGCCCGCCCGATTGCCCGAAGCGACTCCCCGCGCTGCCAGCGATCCCACAACTCCGTCTTCTCCGCCGAGGTGAACCCACGGACATATCTTCGAACCATCGCAATACACTCCATCTTTCCGTCTAAGATAAAGTGTTGCGTCTATCAGTTGAGACCACCGTCAAAAGCGGACATTATGGTTTTGTCGAATGAATGTGCCAAACACGGCCCTGGATGT
>Ga0315338_1004600_pt1 | contig 10700 bp, 9 predicted proteins | sample ASW8metaG_FD_204518 | JGI IMG/M metagenome (GOLD analysis project Ga0315338, IMG submission 204518) | Ammonia-oxidizing marine archaeal communities from Monterey Bay, California, United States - ASW #8 | ecosystem: Environmental > Aquatic > Marine > Coastal | place: USA: California | collected...
CGTCCGCAGAGATCGAGCCCTATCTGGCAGCCGTCATCACCCAAGCGGGGCCTTCGAAAGCCTTTCCGGCCACGTTTTTCCGGGCCACCGACTTTTTTTTGTTAATTCCTTCCCTCGTAACTTATATTTGTCAGATGGCCGTGAGGCCCAGCGGATTCATGGGGTGTTTGCGCCGCCAACCCCGGCCCATTCCGAGGATTCAAGATGCCCGCCGATGTGGAAAACGCCTTCGATATTGCGTTTTGGTTCGCCGATACGGCACTGAACGAAAATCAATATCTGCAGCCGCAAAAGCTCCAGCGCCTTTTGTTTATCGCCCAGGCCTATTACACGGTCGCCTTCAACGGCCGCAAACTGATGCCGGCGGTGTTCGTCGCCGACGAAATGGGGCCAATCGAACCCAACATCTATTTGGCGTTTTCGAAAGGCCGCCCCGAGATCGACGCTCGGCTGTTTCTTCCCCACGATGTCGAAACCTTCCTCGACGGCATCTGGCGGCGTTTCGGCCATCATTCAGCCGAGCGGCTGAACAAAATGATTAAGGAAACCACGGCCTACAAACAAGCATATAAAAACGCCCCAAGGACGGAAATCCCGCTCGATGCGATGCGGCTTTCCTTTGCCCGGGCCGAGAAAACCCCTGGCGTCGCCCAGGTGGTGAAACCGAAAATCCTGCGAACCCAATCCGGCAAGGCGGTGACGGTAAAGTCTTGGGTTCCAGGGACCAAACCGACGGCGAAGAAATAAGGTGCCGCCTGATCCCTTAATTGAAGAAGAAAATCCCCAAAACCAAGCCAAAAGGCATTGCATTCTTTCAAGATTCCTTTCATGTTGCCGGTAACGGCGACGACGATATTATCGATAGTTAAGGTCACCGTTCCCGAGCCACTGGACATGTTGTTGGGAAGGGTCGGGGGTCGCCAACGAAGCGAAACAAGGGAGGACACTTCTTATGTCGATCAGTACGAAATTTCTGCGTGCCCTGACGTTTGGCGTTGCCGTGGCCGGCCTGCTTGCGGCGGGTCCGGCATCAGCCAAGGTCGAGGGCGACACCATCATTCTTGGTTCCGCCATTTCGTTTACCGGCAAGTATTCTACCAACGGAATCCACGCCAAGAATGGCTACAACCTGGGCGTCAAGCGCATCAACGAGATGGGCGGCGTCAAGGTTGGCGGCAAGGCCTACAGGCTGAAAATCATCTATTACGACGACGAATCCACTCCGCTGCGCACGGCACAACTGGCTGAACGCCTGATCAAGCAGGATGGCGTTAAATTCATGCTTGGCCCTTATAGTTCCGCGACGACGAAGGCCATCGCGCCGGTCACCGAAAAATACAAGATCCCTATGGTGGAAGCCGAGGGCGCCTCGCGCGGGCTGTTCAACAAGGGATATAAGTACCTATTCTGTGTGATCTCGACGTCGGAACAGTACCTGGCCAGCTCCATTACGCTTGCGGCCGAAATCGCAAAGAAGAACGGCAAAAGCCCGTCCAGCGTTAAAGTGGCAATGGCATTCGAGAACGATCCGTTCTCGCTCGACGTCCGTGCCGGCGTTATGGATGACTTGAAGAAGTACGGCATGAAGGCCGTCATCGACGACAAGCTGCCCCGTGACCTGAGTGACATGGCGGCGACCCTGACAAAGGTCAAGGCCTTGAAACCCGACCTGTTGGTGATTTCCGGTCACTCCAAGGGCGCGGCTACGGCGGCGCGCCAGATCAAGGAAATGAAGATTAAAACGCCGATGATCGCCATGACCCATTGCGAATCGGCGAAGGTGATCAAGAAGTTCGGCGCCTCCACGAATGGCTACCTGTGCCCGACCCAGTGGGCCGAAACGTTGAGCTACCAAGGCCCGGCGTTTGGAACGGCGGGGGATTACGACAAGTTGTTCAAGGCCACCTACGACGGCTACAAGAACGTGCCGTATCAGGCGGCTCAGGCATCGGCCGCGGTGCTGGTCTGGAAAGACGCATTTGAGCGGGCGAATTCCTTCGATACCGAAAAACTTCGCGACGCGGTGGCTGCCACTAACATGAAGACCTTCTACGGCAGCATCAAATTCTCCAAGGCCGGCAACAACATCGCCAAGCCGATGGTGTTGCGTCAGATCCAGAACGGCAAGCTGAACGTGGTCGCGCCGTCCAAATGGGCATCCCACAAGGTTGATTGGCCGCGAAAGTAGGCTTTTCGACCAAACACCTTTAAAGGTGTGGTGAGATAACCGATACTATCCGCCTCCGCCTTCGGGCGGGGGCGGCTCGGTTTAGTAGAGCCGTTTAACTCTTTTATTCGGGATCATCCCGGCCATGATGGATAATTTATCCCTGCTTGTTCAAGCGCCGGTTCTCAATATACAGTTGCTTTTGGACGGCCTTTTCATCGGCGCCATCTTTGCCCTTGCGGCTTACGGCCTGGCGCTTGTCTGGGGGGTGATGAACGTCAAGAACCTGGCCCAGGGCGACTTCGTCATCATGGGTGGCTATATCGCCTGGTTTTTGTCTACGTGGGGCATTCACCCCATCCTCGGGTTGCCGTTGGCGATCGTGATAATGTTCGGTTTCGGATGGGTCGTCTATATCACCATCATCAGCCGTGTCATTGGTAAGGACTTGTTCACGTCGCTGTTGGCTACGTTCGGTTTGGCGTTGGTAATCGCGCAGTTATTGAACCTCGCCTTCGGTCCCGAGGTGCAGGCCGCCGAATCCGGATTTGAAATCAACTCGTTCTTCGACGGCATGGTGACGGTCGCCAACATCAAGTTCATCTCGCTTATCTTGGCCGGTCTGTTGGCCTCCATGGTCATTACCTTCATGAAATTCAGCCGCATGGGCCAGGCTATTCGGGCTACGGCGCAAGACCCCCGGGCGGCCAAAGTCATGGGCATCGACACCGAGCGCATCTACGCCTTCACGTTCGCGCTTAACGCCGCCATCTGTGGCGCCGCCGGCGCCTTGATCTCGATGATCTGGGTGATCCAGCCGTTTTTCGGCATTGCACACTCCATTCGCTCCTTCGTCATCGTCACCGCTGCTGGGCTCGGCAACTTGCCGGGAGTCATCATGGCGGGGCTCGGCCTAGGCGTGGCTGAGATTTATGCCGGCTTCGTTTTCGGCGCCGAGCTGCAGCAGTTCACCGTCGTCGGTCTTTTGGTCGCCATCTTGGTGTGGCGACAGATCCAACAAAGACGGCACCGGCAAGCGGTTCAATGACCTTCAACTGGCGTCAGCTCGCGCTTTACGGCATTATTGCCGCCGCGGGGATCGCTGCGCCGTTCGTGTTTCCGGCCTATACACTCCAGATCACGGTTATGTGGGTGATGATCCTGTTTGCCGTGACCTGGGATATCCTGGGCGGACAGATGGGTTACAACTCGCTCGGCAACATCTTCTTCTTCGGCGTCGGCATGTACACCAGCGCCATCGTCCAGATCGGCCTCGTCTACGACGTCGCCAAATACGCCTCCCCCGTCGGGGGTATAAAGGCTGTATTCACGCAGGAGCAGTATTTCACCGGCCTGGTGCTCGGGTTTATCGCGGCGGCGCTGGTGTGCGTGATGTTCTCCGTGATCCTCGCCTATATCGTCTTTGGCCTTCGCGGGCCCTATTTCGCCATTGGCACGCTGGGCGTGACGCTGTCCGCCGGCGAGCTCACCGGCGCCTGGGAATACGTCGGTGGCGGCGGCGGGATCCCCATGCCCGTCTTTCCTGGCGAGCCCGACGACCGTTCGTTGTTGTTCTACTTCTTAGGCTTTGGGCTGGCCGTCATCACCTTTTTATTCGTTAAATGGATGTTTTCCGGCCGTTTTGGGCTTGCCGCCAACGCTATCCGCGACGACGAGGAAAAAGCCGAAGGCATGGGCATCCGCACCATGCGCGTGAAGACCACCGGCTTCGCCGTGGCGGCTTTCTTTCTTGGCATGTCCGGTGCGCTTTTCGGCAACATGATCGGCTTCGTCGAGCCATTGGAGGTCGCGTTCCCGACCGTCACCTTCGGCATCTTCATGGTCATTATGTGCTTGCTCGGCGGCAAGGGCACGCTTTGGGGCCCGGTCCTCGGTGCAACGCTCTTCCACGCCTTCAAGGAGGTCACCTGGACTTACATGCTGGGCTGGCAGTGGGTGATGCTGGGCTCGCTGATCATTATCCTGGTGGTCTTTTTTCAGCAGGGCCTAGTCGGCTGGATGCAGGAAAAATGGCCGGAGATGTTCGGCATCGAGATCGACGAAGGCACTGTCGCCGTCGCCCTTGCCGGCCCGGAAATCGATGAAGGTCCGCGACGCGGCGGGGCTGTCCAATGACGGCGATGATCACAGTCAAGGACGTTTCCAAGGCGTTCGGCGGCGTCATCGCCAACAACAAGATCAGCCTCGAGGTGCCCGAAGGCCGGGTCACTGGGCTGATCGGCCCCAATGGGTCCGGCAAGACGACGCTGTTCAACTCCATCGTCGGCTATCATCCCATCGACGAAGGCTCCATAAAGTTCGAGGGCGTGGAAATTTCCGATTTCCGGGTCCCGAAAATCGCTCGCCTGGGGTTGCTAAGGACGTTCCAGCAAACGCGTATCTATTCGAAGATGAACTGCGTCAACAACATGCTGATTTCGGTCAACCACCGGAGCGAGCGGTTCGTCGACCTGTTCCGGGACTATCCGTCCGAACTGACCGACAAGGCAGAACAACTGCTCGATTTCGTCGGCCTTTATTCCAAACGCAAACTGATTTCCGGCGACTTGTCTTTCGGCCAACAAAAGCTTCTGGAATTCGCCATGGCGCTAATGAACGAGCCCAGGATGCTGCTCCTCGACGAGCCGACAGCGGGCATCAACCCGACCCTGATCAACGGCCTCATCGACCGGTTGCGCCGCGCGGCCACGGAGATGGGGGTGACGTTGTTCGTCATCGAACATAATATGCCGGTGATCATGAATCTGGCCGACAACATCTATTGCTTGGCCAACGGCCGTCTTCTCGCCCATGGGACGCCTGAAAAAATTCAGAACGACGAACGGGTCATCAACGCCTATCTGGGCGGCCACTATCTGGTTGAAGAAGAAGATTGATGGCCGGCAAAAAGAACAAGCCCGGCGGCGGGAGGGCCAACGGCTACCATGACATCGATGCCGATGCGGTGATCTCGGTCGATGAAGTCACCCGCCAGGCCGAGGCGATGGCCGAAGGTGTGTCGCTGGAAAAAGTCGCCGAACTATCCAATAACGCACCCTTCGTTTCCGTCGAGCACCTAAACGCTGGTTATGGCAAGATGGAGATTCTGCATGACTTCAACATGCAGGTGGCGCGCAAACAATCGCTGTGCCTGATTGGCCCCAACGGCGCCGGGAAATCGACCATCCTTCATTCCATCTTCGGCTTCACCAATATCTTCAGCGGCAAAATTCTGATCGGCGACGGCGATGACAAGAAGGACATCACTTCGCTCACGTCGAGCGAAAAGCTGAAAAACTCAGGCATTGCCTACATTCTTCAGGACCAGTCGGTTTTTCCCAACATGACGGTGGAAGAAAACCTGTGGATGGGCGGCTATTTGATGGACAAGCCCGATCAGGCCAAGGAAACGGCGGAAAAAATTTTAGCCAAGTATTCCCGTCTTGCCGAACGGCGGACCCATCAGGCCAAGGTGTTGTCGGGGGGCGAGAGGCGGCTTTTGGAAATCACCCGGGCGCTTGTCATGGAGCCCGAGGTATTACTGGTCGACGAGCCGTCCATTGGGTTGGAGCCCCGCTTCATCGACATGGTGTTCGAAATCCTGCATGACCTCCAGCACGGTGAAGGCAAGACCATCATCATGGTCGAACAGAACGCCAAGAAGGGCCTGGAATTCGCCGATGTCGGCTATGTCCTAGTGTCCGGCGAAACCGCCATCGCCGGGTCTGGCGACGAATTACTGGAAAATCCTGAGGTTGGGCGCCTTTTCCTAGGCGGGTAGGGGGCCAAAAACATTTCCCGGGTAGCGGTTAAACCGCGACTCCGAAAACCAGATACAACACCAGGTAGACAACCAAAAGCGTGATCGCCCAGAATGCCATGGTCCCGGTCGGAAAAGGCCGGGCCAATATGCCTTTCGGTCCCGTGTACTGGAAGGTGCCGCCGGTAGCCTTGTTGATGACCCTGATAAAGACGCCGCGAACTTTATGGTCCACGGGGGCAAAGACCTGGACCAGCCTCTTGACGCCTCTGGGCAGCCACCAGCGATAGAACCAGTCGACGTCGATGTTGATGCCGGGCAGTTCCGGCGGGTATAGGCCGGTCAGCTTGAGCGCGCAGAACGCCAAACCGGAGAAGAACAGGAGCTGGCTCTGGGTCAGCACATGGGCCGCCGTGTAGGGGTCGTAATCCACCGGGAAAGGCAGAATGTCGTAAAGCGGCCACGGATAAACACCGAGGAACACGCAAACGAAGGCCGCCAGGAACATGGCGATCAGCATGTTGGTGGGCGCCTCCTTGCAGCGGATGCCCGAATCGTGGGCGAAGAAGGCGAAGAACGGTATCTTGATGCCCGAGTGGTGGAAAACGCCGGCCGAGGCGAACAGCAGCGCCAGCCATACGCCGTTATAGCCCTCCCCGAGGGCCGCCGTCAGCACCATGGACTTGGCGACGAATCCCGAAAAAAGCGGGAATGCCGAAATAGAAGCGGCGCCAATAATGCAGAACACCGTGGTCAACGGCATGCTCTTGTAAAGCCCGCCCAGGTCCGAGCCGTTGATCTTGCCGGTTCGGAACAGTACCGCCCCCATGGACATGAACAGCAGCGCCTTGTAGACGATATGGACGAAAACGTGGGAGACGGCGCCGTTGACCGCTAGTTCTGTGCCGATGCCGATCCCGGTGACCATGAAGCCCAACTGGTTGATCAGGCTGTAGGACAGCACGCGCCTGAGATCGTTTTCGATGACCGCGTAAAAAATGGGGAACATGGTCATGGTCGCGCCTACGTAAACAAGCATCTCGGTGCCGGGAAAGGCTCGGGCCAGGCCATAGACGGCGACCTTGGTGGTGAAGGCGCTGAGGAACACCGTGCCCGTGGGGGTCGCCTCCGGATAGGCGTCGGTCAGCCAGGTGTGCAGCAGTGGGAAGGCGACCTTGATGCCAAAGGCGAGCAGGATCAGCGAAGAGGACAAACTGGTCACTCCCCATTCCCAGCCAATGTAATCGAAGGCAATGGAGCCGGTCTCATGAGCGCGGATAAGGACGCCAGCCAACAAGATGACCCCGGACAGCACCTGGATCAGAATGTAACGCATGGCGGCGGCGCGGGCTCTTTCCGTTCTCCGGGCCAGGATCAGGAATACGGAAGTCACCACCATCAGTTCCCAGAAAATGAACAGGGTGATCATGTCGCCGGCGAACACGGCGCCCAGCGCACTGCCCGCATAGAGCATGCTGGAGACGCTTTCCGTGGTGTCCTTTAGGTGCAGGGCAAAAATGAACCCCAGGAAGGCCGCCAGATGGAACACGTAGCCGAACAGCATGCTCAGGCGGTCGGCACGGATGATGGTCAGGGTGTAGTCCAAAAGGCCAACGGTCACCGGCTCGGCGGCGTCCAGGGCCCAAAGGTTCAGCGCACCGACAATGGGAACAGCCAGCAGCACCACGGTCCGGGGCCAGCCCCGCGTCAGCGCCACCAGCACCGCGCCGGCAAAAAAGATCAGGAAAGGGGCGATGCTACTACTCATCGTAGTAGTTTTCCTTCAGCATGATCAGCTTGCGCATTCCCTTGGCCGCCAACACCAGGAACACACAGGCCACGAACCCGTAAACCGCATAAAAGCCGAACAGCGCCTCCCACGGGTGATCGACGTAGCGGTTGACGAAGAAATCCAATAACAGACTCAGCCCGCAGACGGCGAAAAGGTAGTAAATGGCCTTTTTCACGTTGCGTGGGTTATCGAAGACGTGCTCGTAGACCAGGCTTTTATCCTTTGCCGCCCGCTTCCTCTTCGGGGCCGTCCTTTTAGCCTTCTTGGGTGCGGCCTTCTGGGTCGCCGTCTTTTGGGCTTTTAGAGAGGCTTTTTTCTTGCCTTGGCCCTTGCCTTGGCCTTTACCCGGATTTTGTTTCTTGCGTGGCATGGTCTTGTTCCTATGGCGTGACAATCTGGCGCATCAGGTCGTAAACGGGGTCGGGATAGAAAAATAACACCAGGCACCCGGCCGACGTGACGCCAATGGCGATCAGGCAGGCTACCGGCGCCTCCTTGATGCCTTTCGGCCGGTCATGATCGTGGGTGTGTTCGTGTTCGGAATCATGGTTGTGGCTGGACTTGAGTGGCGGGTTTTCCTCGGGGCTGGAGAAAAATCCCCTGAAGGGGATCGGCAAAAGATAGGCGACGTTAAGAAGCGAACTGACCATCAGCACGCCGAGCAGCCACAGCTTTCCCGTTTCCAACGTGCCCAACGCCAAATACCACTTGCTCCATAGCCCACCCATGGGCGGCAGACCGATGACGCTGAGGCTGCCGATGAAAAAGGCCAGGGTCGTAAATGGCATGGCGTGACCGATGCCACGCATCTGGCTGATTTCGGTCTTGTGGGCTGCGACCATGAAGGCGCCGGCGCAGAAAAACAGCGTGATCTTGCCGAAAGCGTGCATGGCGATATGCATTCCGCTGCCGATTATCCCGAAATCCGTCACCAGCATGGCGCCGAGGATGACGTAAGAAAGCTGGCTGACGGTGGAATAGGCCAGCCGGGCCTTCAAGTTGTCCTTGGTCATGGCGACCAGAGACGCGATCAGGATCGTCGCCGCGGCCATGTACTGAAACCATTCGCTGACCCCGATGTCGAACAAGAAATCGATGCCGAAGATATAAACAACCACCTTGACAACGGTAAACACGCCGGCCTTGACCACGGCGACGGCGTGCAAAAGGGCGCTGACCGGGGTCGGCGCCACCATGGCCGCGGGAAGCCAGCGGTGGAAGGGCATCAAGGCGGCCTTGCCGATACCGAATGTATAAAGAGCCAGAAGAATCCCTGCCGTCAACCCGTCGGCCTTTCCAGCGAGGATTCCGCCGTCGGTGAAGTCCAGGGTCCCGGTGAGGCTCCAGGTCCAGATGATGGCCAAAAGCTGAAACCCGATTGAGGTGCCGAGCAGGACGCCCAGATATACCCGTCCGGCCCGCTTCGCTTCGTCGGTGCCGGAGTGAGCAACCAAGGGGAAGGTCGAAAGGGTCAAAACCTCATAGAAAATAAAAAGCGTTAGCATATTGCCGGCAAAGGCGACCCCCATGGCGGCACCCAGGGCAATAGCAAAACAGGCGTAAAAACGGGTCTGGTTTTCCTCGTTGTGGCCGCGCATGTAACCGATGGAATAAACCGACGTGGCGATCCACAGGAAACTCGCGATGCCGGCGAAGATGAGCCCTAAGGGCTCGACCAGGAAATAGACGGAAAGCCCCGGCAGCATCTCGAACAGGTAAATCTCGGGCACGCCGCCGGCAGCGACGATGGGATAAATGACCGATACTAGATAGAAAAGCAGCGCCGCGCACACCAGCGTCACCGTCTCGCGCAGGTTGGGCTTGGCCCCGGTGAGGGGGATCAGCACCGCGCCGGCGAATGGCACCGCAACGGCAAGGAGGATGGCCAGCTCGACGGTCATAGGGGGGGGGCGAACAACGTCTCGGCGGCGGCGAAGGCAATGTCGAGGGTTTGGGTGGCGTCAATGCCGAAGTAATAGGATGCCCCGATCAAAATCCACAACGGCACTAGCATCGACAAAGGCGCTTCGGAGACCTCTGCCGACCCCTTGGGCGGCGGCCGAAAATAGGCGACTTCGACTACCCGCCATATATAGATGACGGCCAACAGGGAGGAGGCCAGGATGGCGGCGACCGCCAGCCACCAGCCTTTTTCCAGGGCCGCCTGGACCAAATACCATTTGGATACGAAACCGACCGTCAACGGCACCCCGATCAGGCTGAAACCGCCGGCGACGAAGGCCGCCATGGTCACCGGCATGCGCTTGCCGAGGCCCTCAAACTGGTCCAATTGGACGGCGCCGATCTTGAATAAGATGCAGCCCATGGCCATGAAGAGGCCACCTTTCATTATCGCGTGGTTAAACAGATGCACGATGGTACCGGCCAGGCCCGTCACCGTGACCATGCTGATGCCCAAAACCATGTAACCGATCTGGGCGATCGAGGAATATGCCAACAAGCGCTTGACGTCGGTCTGGTAGATGGCCACTGCGGAAGCACAGATCATCGCCAGGGCCGCCAGCACCGCCAAAATCTGGGGAATGACTCCGGCGGTGAAAATTTCTACCCCGCTGAAGACCGTGAAGAAAATCCGAATGAAAGCGTAAACGGCGACCTTGGTTCCCGTCGCCGCCAGAAATACTGTCACCGCCGACGGCGCATAGGCATAAGCGTTGGGTAGCCACAGATGCAGGGGAAACAGCGCCAGTTTCAAACCCAGCCCCACGGTCAAAAATCCCAACGCCACCAGGACGGTGCGGCTGTCGGCTACGGCGGGCAGGAGGGCCGCCAGATCCGCCATGTTCAGCGAACCGGTGGTCATGTACATCATGCCGACGCCAATAATGTAGAAAGTGGCGCCGATGGTACCTATGACCAGATACCGGTAAGCGGCCGTCAAGGCCCGTTTATCCCGGCCGAGGCTGATCATAACGTAGGACGACAGCGACGAAATTTCCAGGAACACGAAAAGATTGAAG
>Ga0315338_1004601_pt1 | contig 10699 bp, 10 predicted proteins | sample ASW8metaG_FD_204518 | JGI IMG/M metagenome (GOLD analysis project Ga0315338, IMG submission 204518) | Ammonia-oxidizing marine archaeal communities from Monterey Bay, California, United States - ASW #8 | ecosystem: Environmental > Aquatic > Marine > Coastal | place: USA: California | collected...
GCTTCCGTCGCCGTCCAGAATCAGCTCGACGGGAAGGAACGACGTCGCCTGCTGGCCTTGCCCTTGGGTCACGGCCACGGTCGAGACATCGGTGACCGTGGCGCTGACGATCGACTCGTCGGGCAGCTCGACATCAACGACATCGCCGACCTCGAGAATCCCTGTGAGACCAGTGTCGAGGGCGACGCTCACCAGCCGGGTGGTGTTGGTGATCGACAGAACGGAGCCGCCGTTGATCTGTTGACCGAGCGAGACGTTGACCGAGCTGATGCGGAACGAGTCTCGGCCGAACAGCACAAAGCCCTTGCGTACGGTGTCAATGCCTTCTCTTTCGTAGTACTGCTCGTACCAGTCTTCGACGGCGTCGCCCGTGAACGACGTGTAGTCGCCGTCTACCGAAGCGTTCAGCGGCTCCATCAGACCGAGAGTGTCGAGGTACTCCTCGAGCTGGAGAACGTCGTCGCCGTCGGCAGTGTTCCTGCCGCTGTCCATGGCACGATAAGCCGGTATGTCCCCAGGGAGATACACGACAGGGACGTTGTCGACTTCGTAGAGGGTGTCGCCGACCTCGATGATCGTTCCGGCTTCAGGAATCCACGTGATGACGCCGGCCGCGAGGTTGGGGAGCTGCTCGATGGTTCCGAAGCCCAGAGTGCCTTCGATCTCGGTCGTCTCGACGAAGTCCTTTCGCGCCACGACTGCGATGGAGGTCCTCCGCGGCGCCGTCGTGGTGGTCGCCTCGGCGGCTGTTTCGTTCTGCGAGTCGTCGACGTAGATGTAGCCGTAGTACCCGCCTGCTCCGAGTGCAGCCAGCACGATGATGGTGATGAGAAAGCGCTTCACGTTCGCCCGTTCATTCCGAAGTGGTCGATGATTCTTGCGTATCAGGCGTCATCGCCACCAGCTGGAGCTGGTGGTTGAGCGCCACGTCCGCCGTTGCCACCGAATCCCTCGATGCCGAGTTTCTGCTGACATGCTTGGAGCAGCGGCCGAAGCTCTTGTGGGTCGAACTCGCCAGACTGGAACAGCTCGCGCAGGCCAAGGCCTTCGCCCGTGAAGTCTGGATCGGGCAGGTCTTCCCACCCCGGGGTCTCACGAACGCAAGCGAAGAGCGCCAAGATGTTGTCTTCGGCCTGGGCCTGCTGCTCAGGGTCGAGTCCTTGGCCGGCGCCGGCGACGCCGCTGAAGTGCTCTCGGCAGACGTCGATGGCCGACCGGAACTCTTCGGCGCCGCGATCGATGCCAAGTGCGTCGAGGTCGACGTTGCCGAATCCGCCTCGGCCATCCGGCTCGGCGTTCGGGTCGGGGTCGGGCCACTCTGGGAAGCCGTTCTCGCGCATGCACTGGCTGAATGCGAGTTGCGCATCTTCGAAGCTGATCTCTTCCTCAGCCTCGATGCTTCCTGCGGTCGTGACGTCGGCCTCGGCAGCCTGCTCGTCGGGAGTGCTCGTTTCGAGCGTTGCGATGTCGCCGCCGTCCGCTGCTTCTTCGCCGCCGCCGCACGCGGCGAGGATGAGGGTCGCGGCGAGCAACGTGACGATGAGCCGTGAGACGCGAGATGACGTGGATCCAGAGGTTCGCATGCGTGCAGTGTGGATCCCGAACCTGAAATCGACATGAGAACGCTCAGGTGCTCGCTGTCAGCCTTCACCAAGCCGCGGGTAGTTCAACTCCTCGCGGCATTGGTCGATGGCCTCGAGGGTGTCGGCAAGGTCGTACTGGCCGCCCTGGAAGATCACGGCGAAGGCGCCACGAAGGCCGCCGGGCGCGGTGAAGTCCGGATCGGGAATCTCCCCGTAGCCGGGAAGCTCACGCACGCAGGCCATGATGTTGATCACGGCATCTTCGATGCCCGCCTGCTGTTCAGGAGTGAAGTCTTGCTGGGCTGCAGTGACTCCTTGGAACGCAACGCGACAGTCGGCGATTGCCTCCTGGAAGTCCGCATCTTCCCTGTCGATGTCGAGTGCCTCGAGGTCGATGCGGAGCAGATCGGCGAGGCGAGCTCCAGGATTCGGATCGGGCCATTGCGGATAGTCGTGGTCGTCTCGCATGCATTGAGCGAAATCGAGAGCTGCGTCCTCGAACGTCTTCGCTTCTTCTTCGACAGGATCGGGTTCTGGTTCCGATTCGGCCTCCGGGGCAGCTGTGCTTGCGGCGGTCACCTCGGGGTCGGCTGCTTGCTCGGCCGGTGCTGTCGTTTCGAGCGTCGCGATTTGTGGCGTCTCGTCGGCGCCTCCGCCACCACCGCACGCAGTGGCGACCAGGGCGACGGCCAACGCGGTCGCGAAGAGCTTGGCGATGGGAGACAGGGGCATCGGACCAGTTTTCACCGGACAGCTCGGCGAAGGCAAGTCGCGGTCAGCCGTTTGGGGTGCCGAGGATCGCCCTCGTCCGCAGCAGGGTTCGGGCGATCGCGGTGTCGCCGGCAGGGTTGGGGCTGGGCCACTCACGAGGGTCTAGGCCGTTGGTGAGGAGGCGCCAAGCGGTTCTGGTCGGCATGGTGACGAGCGTTTGTGGCTCTTCGTCGCTTGGCGCCCAGCCGACTCCCGAACTCGTCCATCGCCAGCTGCGCTCGACCTCGCCGGTGATGTCGACGCCTGCGGTGACGCCGGCCGGCCGCGTGAGGTGACCGAGCCGATATAGATACGCCCACTTGAACGTGTCGAGCACGACACCTGTCATGTCAGCATCGATCCAGCTCGAGGCCTCGATGGCGTCGAGGATCTGCTGGTGGTGGACCCATCGTTCTGTGAACTCGCGGGCCTGATCGAACCAGCGGGGAAGCGGCCGATTCGATGCCCACGCCACGTGCCCGTCGTAGATGGAGGGGTCGGCGTTGCGATACAGCTCGACCAACTCTTCGCCGTTCGATCGAAGCATGTCGATCGCTTGACGAGGGCTGACACGCCGCATGGCCACCACCCATTGGTGGTTGAGGTCGTCGAGGAAATGCTCGAACGCGATTTCTGATGTCGTGTCGGGCCCTGGGGTTCCGTAATGGTTGTCGCGGCCGCGGGCGATGACGCCGACGTCGGTGCCGACGAGGTGCATCACAAGGTCGTGAACCGACCAGCCGGGGCACGGTGATGGCTTGGCCCAATCGGCAGGCGACATCGAGCGCAGGACATCGAGCAAGGCAGCACGTTCGGTGGCGATGAGCGCGCTGAAGTCGTGTGGCGGCTCCATCGGTGGTCCGGACTCGATCATGGCTACGGCTTCGCTCGTCTCGCTGGCGCCGAAAGTCTAACGACCAGTTGTGCATGCAAGCTGTGAGCGTGGCGAACGGGTGTCCCACTACGGCCATAACATGCGACTGTGGCGCTGCGACCCGAGCCTGGCTCGATACCTGACACTCCTGGCAGCTACCAGTTCAAAGACGGCAACGGCCGCATCATCTATGTCGGCAAAGCGAAGAGCCTGCGGAGCCGGCTGAACAGCTACTTCCAGGATCCACGCAACTTGCACATGCGCACCGCGCAGATGGTGGCGACAGCGGCGACCGTCGAGTGGATTCAGGTCGACACCGAAGTCGATGCGCTGATGCTCGAGTTCTCGTTGATCCAACAGCACCAGCCGCGTTTCAACGTGCGGCTCCGCGACGACAAGAGCTATCCGTTCCTGTCGGTCACACTGCTCGACGACTGGCCGCGGGCCATGGTGATGCGGGGCAAGCACAAGCGCGGCAACCGCTATTTCGGTCCGTTCGGTCATGCCTACGCCATTCGTGAGACGCTCGATCTGCTGCTCCGAACGTTCCCGATCCGGACCTGTAGCGACAACAAGTTCAGTCGCCACGAACGATCCGGTCGACCGTGCTTGCTCTACCACATCGAAAAATGCGCAGGCCCGTGCGTCGATGAGGTGAGCCGCGACGACTACGACCAGATGGTCAAGAACCTCATTCAGTTCCTCGAAGGCGATACCGACGAGGTCGTCGAGGAGCTCGAGGCCTCGATGGCGGCGGCCTCAGACGCTCTCGAGTTCGAGCTTGCCGCGAGGTATCGCGACCGGCTCGAGAGCGTTCGGAAGGCAATCGAGAAGCAGCAGATCGCGGGTTCCAGAAACGAAGACTTCGACATCATCGGCATTGCCGAAGATGAGCTCGAGGCGGCCGTTCAAGTCTTCTACGTGCGCAAGGGCAGAGTGATGGGTCGGCGCGGGTTCATTCTCGACAAGGTCGAGCCGCTCGAAAGCCCTGAGCTCATCGCGGTGATCCTCGAACGGCTGTACCACGACGACAACCCGCTCGGACGACCCAAGACCGTGTTCGTTCCGGAACTTCCCGAGTCGATCGAGGTCTACGAGGAATGGCTTTCCCACATGCGTGGCAGCAACGTCGAAGTGAGGGTGCCGAGGCGGGGCGACAAGCGCTCGCTGCACGACACCGTGACGCAGAACGCCGTCGACTCGTTCAAACGTCATCGTCTCAAGCGGGCCAGCGATCACAACACCAGGGCCCAGGCGCTGAACGAACTTCAGAAGCACCTCGAACTCCCGGCTGCCCCGCTGCGCATCGAGTGCTACGACATGAGCCATCTTCAGGGTTCCGACTACGTCGGCTCGATGGTTGTTGTCGAAGATGGCCTGCCACGCAAGAGTGAGTACCGGCGATTCAAGATCAAGACGGTCGCTGGCAACGACGATTTCGCGGCGATGGAAGAGGTGCTCACTCGGCGCTTGACGGCCTACATCGTCGACAGGGGAAAACCTGCCCACGAGCAGGGCAAGTTCGCGTATCCACCACAGCTGCTGCTGGTCGATGGTGGCAAAGGCCAGCTGAGCTCGGCGATGAAGGTGATCGACGAGCTGGGGCTCCGCGACGAGATTCCTGTTGCATCGCTCGCCAAGCAGTTCGAAGAGGTCTATCTGCCAGAGCAGAGCGAGCCGGTTCGCATCCCTCGCCAGAGCGAAGCGTTGTACATGCTTCAACGGATCCGCGACGAGAGCCACCGGTTTGCGATCACGTACCACCGTCAGCTGCGTGACAAGCGCATGACCAAGTCGGTGCTCGACGACGTTCCAGGTCTCGGGGAGGTTCGCCGGAAGCGACTCATCAAGGAAATGGGCGGCATCACGAAGGTGAAGAACGCCGACCTCGACCAGCTACTCGCTCTGACCTGGTTGCCAGAAACCGTGGCTCGAGCTGTCCACGACAAGATCCACATGCCAGCCGCACCCGCCGGCAGGCCAACTGGAACCAGGGTCACGCTGCCGTCGCGTTGAGCCCCCACCCCACAGCGGAGTCGTTGGGCGTTGAATTCAACGGTCTGCGACTCCACGGCGGGATTGGAGTGGCTGGCGACTATTCGCGGCAGTCGGCGCCAGAAAACACTGCGCCCCACATCGGGTCCGACTGGAGCTCTGCGTCGAACGGAGTGATGAACCCGCCTGCACTGTCGCCGAGGACGACGTTCGGCCATGTGCGTGGCGCGAGAGCAGCGAATCCGTCCTCGAACTGTTCGATCGCTGTCGCCGAAATGTGCACGAGACCGGCCGCGAAGGTTCCAAACGGGGCGTCGGCGAAGACCAGCAGGAGGTCGCCCCACGAGATGTGACGAACCCTCGAGTGGTCGCAGAACGTGATGGTGATCCCATCGCTCCAGCCCGTGTCATGCGTTGGCGGCCCGATGATCATCGCCAGAGCTTCCATCGCGTCGTTCGGCGAGGCTCCGAACGCGACCACGTCAGCGATACCGGTCTCGTCGAGCACGAGTGTCGCGTCGGGCGTTGGTACTGATGAGCACGGTTCGATCTGGTTCGTGCTTGGCCACCGGGAGAGGCCTTCGGGGATCCAATCCCAGTGTTCCCAATCGAGGACGAGCGTGCCTTCGTTCCACGAATAGTGCCTCACGACGTACTGACGCGTGCGTTCCGAGTCGAACCACGCTTCGAGTTCGTCCATTGTGAAGTCATCATCGAGAAGGCTCGCCAGTGGCGTCGACCAGACCTCTACCAACTCGATCCGACCGTCGACTGTCGGCAGGCAGTAGATGGTCGCTTCGCACCCGAGACACCAGTCGCCGAGCACGCCGTGGCGAATTTCCAGCTCCGTTGTTGTCCCGTCGTCGACCGGGATCGGTACCAGCGAGCAGCCATCGATCGCGACCACGACCGCGGTCAGGAGGAGGTTGCCCGACGGGGTGAAGATCAGCTCGTCTGTGCCGTCTCCGTTGGCGTCGAAGCTCGTCTCGAGGAGGCCGAGCGTCCACTCAGATGGCAAGTCGATGGCCGCGCTAATGGCTTCAGTCGTGATGTGCACTCGACCATCGCGGACGAAGACACGAGCGACCTCGCCGTCGAACTCCATTCGTGGCGCCCTGAACTCGGCCCGCGGCTCAACTGCGCATTCCGAGAGGTCGTGGGAGAACCCGGCGGGGGCCGCGGTCGTGGTTGTGGTCGGCGCTGAAGCCGGTGTCGAGGTCGACGGGGTGGCTGTCGTTGGTGTCGCCGTCGTGCTGGTGAAGGCAGCGGTTGATGTCGAGCTCGTAGGCGCAGACGTGGCCGTAGTCGTCGCTACGCGCAACTCGGTTGTCGCCGCCGCCTCGCCGTCGCCACCACCTCCACATGACGCCGCCAACACCAGTGCAGCAACAACCACTCCCACAGCCCGAGGCGCCAGAACACGCATCCCGCCAGTCTGGCCCACCCCGCCGAGCGTGGAGGGCGTTCTGACCCTCCATGTGGGGTGGGTCCGTAGGCTGGGGGAGTGGGAGTCGACGATCCTGACCTGTGGGAGAAGAACGCAGAGTGGTGGCAGGACGGCTTCACCGACGGCGCCGATCCTGAGTACGTCGAACAGATCGTTCCGATAGCGGCCGAATTGCTGACCGGCGCCAAGCGCCTGCTCGACGTTGGTGCGGGTGAAGGCCAGTTGGCGAGGGTCGCTGCGGCTCAGGGAACGCAGGTCGTTGCGAGCGACATCACCTGGAACCAGATCGAGGTCGCCGCTGCGCGTGGGGGCGGTCCGATGCCGATTCGCAGTGGCGCTGCACAGCTTCCCTTCGCCGATGAATCGTTCGACGCCGTACTCGCATGCCTTGTGTTCGAACACATCAGCGATGTCGACGATGCGGTTGCCGAGGTCAGCCGCGTTCTCGAGCCTGGCGGGCACTTCGTTTTCATGCTCAACCACCCGCTGTTGCAGACGCCGAACAGCGGTTGGATCGACGACCAGATGCTCGATCCGCCAGAGCAGTACTGGCGCATCGGTGACTACCTCGTCGAGAACGAAACGATCGAAGAAGTGCAGCTCGGCGTGCACATTCCGTTCATCCACCGTCCGCTCAGTCGGTATGTGAACGCGCTGGCTGCCAACGGTCTGTTCGTGCGCCAGATGATCGAGCCTGCGCCGCCGGCAGGGTTCCTCGAAAGGGCCGCCGCGTATCAGTCAGCCGCGACCATCCCTCGCCTACTGGTACTCGACGCGATGAAATGGAGCTCATGACCAACGTCGTCAACGCCGCCGATCGAGGACACTCTTCAGAGTTCCTCATCGTCGCGGGGCTGTCTGGCGCCGGGCGTTCTCAGGCGGCGAATCATCTCGAAGATCTCGGCTGGTTCGTGATCGACAACCTGCCGCCGTCGCTCATTCCGAAGGTCGCCGAGTTGGCCTCGCCCGGAAGTCGATCTGAACGCACCGCTCTCGTGGTCGGCACGAACGATCCCCAAGAGGTCATGGCCGCCATCGCAGAGCTGAGGGACACTGGCGCACGACTGCGCATTCTGTACCTCGAAGCGCCGTTGGACGTTCTCGTTCGTCGGTATGAGGACACTCGCCGCCGGCATCCATTGTCGACAGGATCGTTGAGCGAGGCGATCGAGGAAGAAGTCGGTCTTCTCGAGCCCGTGCGCGCCGAGGCTGATGTCGTCATCGACACCGGAGGCCTCAACGTCCACGAGCTCAGGACGAAGATCATCGATCTCTTCGGTGATCCTGCCGCCGATCAGTTGATGCGGACGACCGTCACGTCGTTCGGGTACAAGCACGGAATGCCGCGAGACGTCGACCTCGTCTTCGATTGTCGCTTCCTCCCGAACCCGCATTGGATCGAAGAACTACGACCGTTGACGGGCGTTGACGAGCCGGTTCGCGACTATGTCCTCGACCAACCGGCCACCAAAGAGTTTCTCGTTCGGCTGGACTCGCTCTTCGAGTTGTTGCTGCCCGCGTATGTGCGTGAGGGCAAGAGTTACCTGACGATCGCGATGGGGTGCACTGGCGGCCATCACCGTGCCGTAGCTCTCGCGGAGGAGGTCGCGCGCAGGCTTCGTGTCAGGGGCTACCGTCTCAGCGTGGCGCACCGCGACATCGAGCGCTGATTCACTCGATTTCGATGTTGCCGACAGGCCACAACAGTGCATTCTGCACTGCGTTCCGCAATTGACCGCCGGGCTGCTGTCGCAGCCGGCACGAGGAGACACACATGACCGTTCGCGTCGGGATCAACGGCTTTGGCCGCATCGGGCGAAACTTCTTCCGCGCTGCCAAGCAGCAGGGTGCAGACATCGACTTTGTCGCCGTCAACGACCTTGGTGACAAGGCCACGATGGCCCACCTGCTGAAGCACGACTCGGTGATGCCGAATCTGGCATCGGACATCGTCGCGACCGACGATGGCATCTCCGTCGATGGCGATGTGCTGAAAGTGCTCTCGATTCGAGACCCGAAGGAGCTTCCGTGGGGCGATCTCGGCGTCGACGTCGTTATCGAGTCGACCGGATTCTTCGCCGATCGCGAGAAGGCCGCATGGCATGTCGAGGCCGGTGCGCCGCTGGTCGTCGTATCAGCTCCGTGCGGAGGCGCTGACGCCACGTTCGTCTACGGCGTCAACCACAACGATTTCGACAAGGCGACCCAGCAGGTCATCTCCAACGCCAGCTGTACCACCAACTGTTTCGTGCCCATGGTGAAGGTGCTCGACGACAACTTTGGCGTCGAGAAGGGTCTCATGACCACGGTGCACGCCTACACCGGCGACCAGAGCATCGTCGATGGCCCGCACAGCGACCTTCGCCGTGCACGTGCTGCAGCGGTCAACATCATTCCGACGTCGACTGGTGCTGCACGGGCAACCGGCCTCGTACTTCAGTCGATGGTTGGCAAGCTCGACGGCACGTCACTGCGGGTGCCGATCCCCGACGGCTCCATCACCGACTTCACCGCCACTCTCAAGACGGAGGCGACAGTCGAAGAGATCAACGCCGCGTACGCCGAGGCTGCTGCGAGCGGGCCGATGGCATCGGTGCTCGAGTACAGCGAGGCGCCGCTCGTGAGCTCCGACATCGTCGGGTCGCCGGCCAGCTGCACTATCGATGCAGGCATGACCATGGCGATGGGCGATCTCGTCAAGGTGTGTGGTTGGTACGACAACGAGTGGGGTTACTCCAACCGTCTTGTCGACCTCACCATGCATGTCGCCGGCTGATTCGCCAAGAGAGATCGACACACATGTCTGACGCGTTCGACGTACCGCGTCTCGAAGATCTGGCAGCTGCTTTCGGGGGATCCCTCGAAGGCCGCCGGATTCTCGTGCGCACCGATTTCAATGTGCCGCTTCGAGAGGGCGTCATCAGCGACGATCTCCGTATCAAGGCTGCCCTACCGACGTTGAAGTGGCTCCAAGATCAAGGCGCAACTGTCGTTGCCGCGTCGCACCTCGGGCGGCCGAAGGGTGTTCCTGACCAGGCGTTTTCGATGGATCCGGTTCGCGTTCGGCTGAGCGAACTCGCTCCTGGCATCGAGCTGCTCGAGAACCTCCGTTTCAACGCAGGCGAGACCGCCAACGACCCGACATTCGTGGCCGAGCTCGTCGAAGGTTTCGATGGTTACGTCAACGACGCATTCGGCGCATCGCATCGGTCACACGCGTCGGTCGTTGGCCCGTGTCTCACACTTCCATCTGCTGCCGGACGGCTGCTCGAGAAAGAGGTCGAGGTTCTCGGCGGCATGCGCTCGAAGCCGAAGCGTCCTTTCGTCGCGGTCCTCGGTGGAGCGAAGGTGAGCGACAAGATCGGTGTTATCGAGGCCATGGCCGAGGTCGTCGATCAGCTCATCGTCGGCGGAGCCATGTGTTTCACGTTCTTCAAGGCCATGGGTCACCCGGTCGGTAACTCGTTGTGCGAGGACGAACAGGTCGACACGGCGAAGCGACTCCTCGACAGTGGGGCGCCGATCTTGCTGCCGTCCGACGTGACAGCGCTCGGGCCAGATGGAGCCGACGTGCGCCAGATGGGCCGTTCGCTCCCTGAGGGATGGACCGGCTTCGACATCGGACCTGGCTCAGCAGCCGAGTTCGGCGACGCGGTGATGGACGCCAGAATGGTGTTCTGGAACGGTCCGATGGGCATGTTCGAAGATCCACGGTTCGCCGGCGGAACTCGTGCCGTCGCCCAGGCGATGGCCGACACGCACGCGTTCACGGTGGTCGGCGGCGGCGACAGCGCTGCAGCGATCGCCGAGTTCGGACTCGCTTCCGACGTCGATCATGTTTCGACAGGGGGTGGCGCCAGCCTCGAACTGTTGGAGAATGGCGACCTGCCCGGCCTCCAAGCACTTCGCGCTTCGGCTGCGCGCGATCTCTAGTCACCAACGTTCACGAGTCACGAGGATCTTCTATGTCACGCATTCCCTTGATCAGCGGCAACTGGAAGATGCATCTGAACCACCTGGAGGCCATCCAGCTCGTTCAGCGGCTCTCGT
>Ga0315338_1004602_pt1 | contig 10697 bp, 12 predicted proteins | sample ASW8metaG_FD_204518 | JGI IMG/M metagenome (GOLD analysis project Ga0315338, IMG submission 204518) | Ammonia-oxidizing marine archaeal communities from Monterey Bay, California, United States - ASW #8 | ecosystem: Environmental > Aquatic > Marine > Coastal | place: USA: California | collected...
TTGATTTACAATTGGTTATCTTAGCATTGAAATTTTCTGGATGTAAAACATGATAATATGTATCTTTAATATGTTGAACAATAACATTTCTAGGATCCACAAACATAATTTTTAAATTAGCATCTGTGATATATTTAGTCTTTTCTTTTCCAAAATTATTTATTTTTAAATTAGTATTATTTTGAATATTGTTATTTTGTGTAATGTTATTATGACTGTTAGTATTTGTATTATGACTATTTGTAGTAGTTTGATTTGGTACGAGTTTATCAACTAAACATAACACCATTTTTTGGGCTTTTTTATCTGCGATGACTTCATATTTTTCCTCGACTTCTTTTATTTTACGTTCTGTTTCTTTCTTCGCTTCTTTTATTTTTAGTTTCAATTCTTTTATTTTCAGTTCTGCTTTTTTATCTGCTTCTTGTTTTATTTTATTAATTTCATCTTGTGTTATTGTTATTTCCTTTTTTTTATATTTACAATAATGTTTCTGATGTCTGTAACAATTATTAGCAGATGTAAAGGACTTATTACAATATTTACAATTTGTGATACTTTGTGAGTCGTTAATTGAGTGTGATTGATATGTGTTTTGCGATACTCTTTGTGATACTATATTTTTTTCAGTGAGTGGAAAATCAATACCATAGGACTTCGCTATACTTTTAATTGTTGTATCACTATTAGTTGGTTCACATATTCTTTTTCTAAATAAATGGCGTTTTAAGTTCAATTTTCGTGTCGTTTCAAATCCACATCTTGTACATATATAAGAGGACATTTGTTGTTTTATATTATTATAATACAATATTTTTTTAAATAAATATCCATAATATTTACTCAATTTTACTCAATTTTTGACTCAATTTTCTACTCAATTTTACTCACTTTTCAAAAAGGGGGGGAAACCCCGCCAAATTTAGAAAAGTTTTGACACTTTTTTAAAAAATTTTTGAAAAAACGCTATTTTCCACTTAAGTATGCTGTTATATTTTTGTAAAATAAAATTCTGAAAATGATAAATTTGGAAATTTAAATAATAAAAATAGAAATTAAGTTTATTGATTGTCTTTGATGAAACTTATGATTGCGTTAGCTGATCGTTCTCCTTCGTAAGTTACTTTGTTACCATCATTTAATAAAATTAAAGTAGGAAATCCGCCTACATTGTATTCCTTTGCCAATGCTGGGACATTTTTATTATCAGAGCAATCTACTTCTTCCAATTCGATACCCAAATTAGGTTCAGCTTTCAATTTCTCCCATTCTGGTTTAAATCGCTTGCAATAACCACACCAAGAAGCAGAGAAAAAGTATAATTTAGCTCCTCCATTAAACAATTCTAACTTGCCTTTTTGGCACCAATTGAACAAAAAATACCCACCTACTACAATAAGTAGTAAGATAAGGATAGCATATCTATTGTTCATCATATTTTTGATTCCTTTACTGGCTTTTTTTACTAATGGTCTCATTATATTTATGTAATTAATATTATATTATATAATTGTTATATATTTTATTTTATACACTTATTTATTAAACAAAATAGTGTAATGTTCTTTGTATTTGTTAATCATTAATTCTATTTTTTTGTTATAATCTTCTATAATTGTATGTTTTGATAATTCCGTTTCAGTTGAATTTAAAATAATTTCATCATTATCACAAATGTTGTTTGTAATTTTATTTAATAAATGTTTATGATTTTTCATTATATTATTTAATATGTTTGAACTTTCTGTTACCAAGCAAAATGCAACTAATTGAGCTATACTTTCACCAAATATAGTATGGACCGAACAACAGAAGTTTTGGTTTGGTTTATTCATCATATTTGGTAGATTGTATATAATGTGAATCGCAATATAATTCAATATAAATGACATAAATAATTGAAATGCGTCTTTATTTGTATTTATCAATTCTTCAAAATTTTCAAAATCATTGAATTCTCTCAAAATAACAATTGTATCTTCATTTGATAAAATGTTAATGCTGTATAAGATAGCAGATAGCAATTGGTTTTTTGAAGTCTTATATTTTGAAAAATAAGTAGAATAACTTATGTTTACATTATTGTATAATCCCATATTAAGTTGTTTATAGTGATATTATTAAATGAGAATTAAATTATTTTATTTTAACATATGTTTGTATAGTTTAAAATCATATAATTTTATTTTATCTAATTATAAGTTAATTCTGAATTATGTTGAATTATAAGATAAAAATGAAAAAGGTTAATGAATCTATTGAAAAATTAATTTATAACCCTATAAAAGAAACGAATCCAGTGTTATACGATATAGTAAAACATGCATTGGATGGCGGTAAAAGACTTCGTTCCGTTATCACACTCACTGTTGCTGAATCTTTAAATCCTGAACTTGATCTAACGCAATTTGCCTTATGTGTAGAATTACTCCACAATGCAAGTTTAGTAATAGATGACATGCCTTGTATGGACAATGACAATTATAGAAGAGGTAAAGAGACTATTCATTTCAAATATGGAAGTTGCAAAGCGCAAGCACTTGTATCTTATTTTCTTAAAAAGGCGTATGGTTTTTTACAAAATAATTATACAGAATTGAAAGACAAACATCCCAATGATAGTAAAATAGATTCCATAATTTTAAGCATTTATGATATATTAAATAAGAACATGGGATTTTTGGGTGCAGCAACCGGGCAATTTATTGACATTTGTCCTATGAATTCTATTATAAAGGAAGATTCTTATAAAAAATATTACAAGTCAGTTGAGAATATTCTTGATTTAATTTATTTGAAAACGACGACCTTTTTTGAAATAGGATTTCTACCAGCATATTTACTATCTTTGAATAGAGAAACTACACCTGATGAGTTAGAAAAAGTTCACAAACTCGTCAAATATTTCGGATTAGCATTTCAAATTAGTGATGATTTTGACGATATTGAACAAGATAAGAATCGTGTAAATTCCGAATATAATCCAAATATAGTCTGTAAATATGGATTAGAAGAAGCGCGTTCTATATATGACGATGCTCTCAATCAATTTTTGAAATTATCGTCTGAATTGAAAATTAACCACGTCATATTTAATGAATTATGTGATTTTTTGAATAATCGTGTTAATTCTGTTATGATTAAATAATTAAATGAAAAAGATCATTATAACAAGACATGCTATTATGATATACAAATTAAGATTTTCTATATTCGCAATTGTTTCACCTAAAATAGGAATTTTACGGATTAATTTCCGATCATTTTGAGTAACGATATTTGTTATAAATAATGCGATACATACATATATGATTACTTTAAATAGACCCATGAAGTTCAATAAAATAAAAACTTAGATTATTATAACATAATATTAAAATATTGAATTTTATTGAATTTTATTGAATTATGGATAATTTAAGTTATAATAATTTATTTCGTTTAGTTGATGATGAAAAAACGTACTATGATATTGGCGAACCACAAAATGTGCTTAAAACAGCGGTTGTTATGAATGTATTAATGCTTATTATTACGTTGTCCATGTGTTTTATCCCAATACCTTTTATGGCACCTATAGTCATTATTGTGTATGTAATTGCTTTTTGCACTTTAAATATAAAATATATGAGTGATTTTTCAATGTCTGTATATCAATCAGATAATAAACAAATACAAATTACAAAAGCAAAATATAACAATAGTTCAAATAAGGTCACTAACATTAAAGATCAAGTGGACGAAAAATTAGAGGCAGATTATCAGAAAGGAGCGAATGTAGACAAAACGGTTGAAAACATTTACTCGGATATTTTTGAAAAAATGATGAAATCAGTTACATTAGTAAATACTACTATGACAAACAAAGTCACTTCGACTTAACCTTATTGTTTAAATCTATAGGTATTGGCTCTTTTTTTATTTTCTTCGTAATTTTTTACTATATTTTTATGTAATTCTCTTGGATTAAACCCTTGATCGGTATATATATTACTAACAGTGGAGTTTCTATCTTCAAAATAAGCGTCTTTATTCGTAGAACGCATCATAATTTTGTTAATGTGCTGTTGTTGTAAAGTCTGCTGATCTGTTAAAAAAGTTGATGCTTGGTTAAATGAATTTTGGTTGAAAGCGCAGTAATTATCACTTGTTTCTGAATTTGAAAATATGTTTTGTTTTGATTTGTATTCATTTACATAATATTTGATAAATAGTTCGACTGCTTCTTTATTCATAGATTCAATTATACCGTATGGATCCTTGCTTTGAATTTCAGCATCAGCGATTGCAGGATTTGTATTCTGGTTCTTTTTGAAATTTGAATACGCCTTATACATATATTCTTGCACTTGGGTATTTATATTTGGAATGTTATCTATATTAATATTGAATTTTTCTCGTAAATGAGTTTCTATTTGTGTTCTAATATATAATTGGTTCTTTTCATTTGCATAAATATTTTTTATGTAATCCATTTTGAAAGATAAAATAAAATTACTTAAACTTATGTAGAATTATAACTTTATAATAAAGAATATAATATAATATTCAAATTAAATAAACAAACGAAAATGTATGTGTTGAATAGCGAAAATAAAGTGATTACACAACTGGCCTGTATATCACCTATAGATGGGAGGTATTATAATAAAACGAAAGAATTAAGATCCTATTTTTCTGAATATGGATTTTTCAGTTATAGACTTAATGTTGAAATATCTTATTTATATCATTTATTACATATGCTAATGAGTGAAGGTTATATTGTACAAGATAACATTTTGGATATTAAGAAAATTGCGACTGAATTTTCAATGGAAGAATGCGTTAAAATTAAAAATATTGAAAAGACTATAAACCACGATGTAAAAGCGATTGAGTATTATATTAGATCTAAAATGGGTGAATTAAAATTATCACAATACAATTCGTTTATTCATTTTGGATTGACTTCTCAAGATATAAATAATACCGCACTACCTTTGATGATTAAAGGATCAATTGAAAATATTTACAATCCATCTATTGTAAATGTAATGAAAAAACTCAATACAAACATTACGGAATGGAAAGATGTCGTTATCATATCAAAAACACATGGACAACCAGCAACTCCAACGACATTTGGAAAGGAATTACGCGTCTACACCTATAGATTACAAAAACAACTCGATATGCTAAATGGTATTTCATATTACGGAAAAATGGGTGGAGCAACTGGTAATTTGAATGCTCATATGTGTGCTTATCCAGATGTAGATTGGCGTGATTTTATGGAAACGTTTTTGAAAAGTTTTAATATATTACATAACAAATATACGACACAAATAGATAATTATGAAAATTTATCGACTATATTTGACAATTTGAAAAGAATAAATTCTATATTGATTGATTTATGTCAAGACATGTGGTTATATATTTCATATGAATATCTAAAACTTTCCATAAATAAAGATGAAGTTGGATCATCTACTATGCCTCATAAGGTAAATCCAATTAATTTTGAAAATGCGGAAGGAAATTTAATGATGGCGAATGCGCTTTTTGAATTTTTATCTCGCAAGCTACCGGTTTCCAGATTACAGAGAGATTTGACAGATTCAACCGTTATTCGTAATATAGGAACTGCATTTGGACATACTCTCATTGGTTTAGAAAATATACAAACTGGATTAACCAAGATAACCATTAATTATACTGCTATAGATCTTGATAAGTCGAAACATCAAGTGGTTTTAATTGAAGGAGTTCAAACTATTTTGAGAAAACACGGATATGCCGATGCATATGAAAAATGTAAAGAATTCTCTAGAAAACACGAGAATTTAAATATATTAGATTTAGAGGATTTTATTTCTAAATTAGAGATAAAGGAAGAAGTTAAAAAAGAATTAGAATCTATGTTGGATGTAAATAAATATATTGGTAATGCAGATCTATTTGAACTTTGAAATTTGAAGTGTTTAAATTTGAAATGTTATATTTTATCATGTTCTATATTGTAAATGTAAACAAATGTATCATATTTTGATTCATAATTCTGTAAAACACTTTTATCTAGATAAGTTTCAATACATTTCATTATTTGTTTTTTGTTCTGTCTTGTTCTTATCTTCTTTTCAGTGAGATTCGCTAAGAATAGTTTATACAATTCTTTTAAATCTAGTTTATTGTTCATATTTGTTTAATTGTATAATTTATAATTTCACAATATATAATTTTATTCACGAGTTTAAATTACGATGAATTTAATCACTTAAACGTATTACGACATAATTATATAATCTAGTATACTATATTTATTAATAAAATTAATACAATTAATACAATTAATCTCGTTTTATATTAATCTATCTTTGGTTATTTTTATTTACAATAATGAAAAACTCAAAGTGGAATGACAAACGCAAAACGGATGCGTTTAAGTCGACAAGGAAAATGAACAAAACAAATATTCCAAACAATAAAATTGAAAAACCAACAAATACTCGTGTATGGAAGAATAAAACACAACCACAACCAGAGTCACCAACATTTAACAATTTCAATAAAAATAGAAACAATAAAAATAACAATAACAATAACAACACATATGAGGAAGTTCGTAATAATATTATTGAACCTCGAAAGTGGAATAGGGAACCCAGAACAACCAATGATGTTAATAATGTAGTTGAACCTCGAAAATGGGTGGGTAAAACAGAACGCAGTAATGCTTTTGGATCTATGAGTACAAGAAACAATCTCAAGTCTGATTCAAAAACAGAACCTTTGACGATTAATAGTAAATGGACAGCAAAACGTGAAAAACGGTTAGAATCTAACGATCCATTTTCAAATAATAACATATTTACTTCACAGGTTCCGGAAAAAAAATCATTTAACAAAAAAATTGTGGTTCTTGAGAGAAAAACAAGGAAGCAACAAGAAGCAGAAAAGAAAGCTGTTTATGATTCATTTATTAAAGAAAGTTTTCTTTTGAAATTAGAAGATACATTAGGTAAAAAAACTGTAGAAACTAATAATGATAAGGATAAGGCAGATTCCTGGGATTCTTGGGACAGTGAAAACAATACTGAATATCTAACTGAATTTGATAAATGGGAAAAAGATTTGTTGGATTCTGTTGATGGAGACAGCGACGATTATGACGTTGTAAATAAAAGAAGAAAACAGTTTTTTTCGGGTCGATTGAAAGACTTGTATGAGCATTACAAATTGCCAGAACGAGACAAGTCTGTACCTAAACTGTCATACGACAAATCATATTATGACAAAAAACATAAATTAAGATTGACAAGTAGTTTGCGAGGACTATCTGTTTTGCCTGCTATTATGGTTGAAGATACACAAGATACACAAGATAATATCAATGAAGCATATGAGTCTCTATATGAAATTATGGTCTCAAAAAGAATGAGTGTTGGTGATATTAGTTTTGATTATAATGTTGAAAATATGTTGGAAATTGATACTAAGACATTGAGAAAAGAGTTCTATAAATTGCGAAAAAAATATAATTCTATTAAGAAGATTCAAAAAAAATTAGAAAACAAAGAAAAAGTTCAAAAAGGAGAGAAAGATAAATATGACAACCGGCATGAAACAATATTTTTGTATTATCGATTGAAATATTACGACGAATATTATTTAGATGGTGAGTTAAAATTTACGAACAATACAAATTAAAACTAAAACACAACACCATAAAGTATCATTCCGGTTCATCATTATCTGTCGAAGACATTATTTCTAATTACTCTAACTATCTTTTAGTTTATTGACTTCTTCTCTTTTATGTCGTTCTTTTTCAGCCTCCCGAAGTTGCTGTGCCATACGTTTCTGACGTTCAGTTATATATATTACGGCTTTACTTGAGTCTTCTAAACCATCCTTTAATCCGTTCTTATTTAATTCGTAATTTGCTATTATTTTATGACCGGGTTTATCTGATGTATTAATAACTTTGACACAAGCGTCTTCATTTTGGGTTTCAATACATTCACATATATTTTTGTTAAATGTACGGTTATTTTTGCATTCGTGTTTGCTCAAACGATTTTTTTCATTGTTTATCCAAGACAATTTGAATTTATCTGCATCTATTCCACAATCTCTTGCACTTCTATACATAGTATACCTCCCCCCCCACAACGATCCAGGTCCATGCGAACAATCTACTGGGAAAAATTCTTCGTATTGATTTACTAAACCACCAGATTGATAATGTTGAATATAACATTTCAGTAACTCTTTTCCTTTTGGATCTGTAATCAAATATTTTTTTTTTGAAAATGGATTTATTATAAACATAATTTTTAACGTATCGTATTATATAATATATATATTTTGTTTCTTTATTTATATAATAAGATGGTTTATTTCAAAGAAGTATTAAATGTATTTTTCATAATTGCTTTATTGGCAGTATTATATGGATTTTATAATGTTATGTATTCGCACGAAAATAATAGAGAGGATTTTCTAATTTATAAAAATGCAGAAAAAAGAGGATTTGAATATTTAGGTTCGCATTAAAATGTTTTAATTTTTATTTTTATGTTTGTTTATTTTGTTTGTTTTGTTTGTTTTGTTAAAACTTTTTCTAAAAGTTTGTTTATTCATTCCACCAGTTACTGGAGAAATATGGAGGAAGTTGATAGAAAGTATCAGATACATCAGAAACAATACTTGTTGATGGACCACTGTTCATAATATTTTGAATATCGAAATAATTTAATGCATATTTGTAGTATACAAGTGTAGAGAAGTATCCTACGAATCCTTTGTCTTTATTAACATAAATATTTCGGTAGTTTTGTTTTGGGAGAGAATCAAATGTGTAAGTTCGTTTTAAGAATCCGTTAATGTAAATGTCCATAACTTTGTGTTGAACTGTCATACATACATTGATCCATTTCTTAACTGGTAAATTATCAATGTCAATCTTGACTTCTTGTGTGTTAAATGTATTCATGTATATGTACATTTTGTTTTCTTTTCCATCAAGTGTTACTTTAGGTGCGAAATTTACGACCCCTTCTTTTTCGCCTTTGTGGAATACATGTTGCTCTTCATCAGGTGTAGCACTCACCCAGTCATTTACATATATCCAGAAGGAATAGGTGAATTCAATACCCCCTTCTTCATTTTCAGATCTTGGAACGGTAATAGATTCATCTAAATCTGGATCTTGACTAATAACCATAGTGGTTGCGGCATCCTTTGTTCCATTCAATAATACAACCTTTTTGGCAAAAGTAGAATAAGCCCATGTGATAAGATTTTGTGTTAAATATATAACTAACAAAATTAAAATGATAAATAGTAATCCCATAACAATGTAAGCAACTGGAGATTTGCTAGCCAAGAATTCCTTTGCTTTTGAAAGAGAATTACCAGCTGCTCCAGCTATTTTGGCACCAGCATTTTTCACTGTATTTGCAGCAGCAGAAGCGCTTTTGCCGACATTTACATTTAATTTTGGTTTTGGTGCAGATTTTACAACATCAGTTAATTTATCCATATTTATTTATTAAAATTACTTATATAAATATATATATAAAAGAAAGATAAACTTTTCAAAATAAACTTTTCAAAATTGTTTGAAGAAGTCGTTCATACCTTGTAGTGCTCCATCTACTAAATCGGCACCTGAATCTAAGAATCCCGTTTCTTTTGAACCTAAATGTTTGGTCATGTCATAATCTACATCTTCAAAATATTTGACTTCTCTTATGTCAGGTAAGACGAATTTATTTGGACCGGCAAAATATAAGTCTGCAACTTCATACGCTTGGTATGCATAATCTCTAAAACGGACGCTCTTAATCATTCCTTTTATCATTTTTTCTCTTCCTACATTTATATTTAACAACGGTTTTGTAGTTTTGTAATATAAATTACCTTCATTTACTCTTGTTTCATATAATTGGCCATTTAAATAAACCATAATATTATTTGAAGAGGCGACCAAGGTTATTAAATTCCATTCATTTAACAAGTAGTTCTTGAGTGTGACCGTATTTTTTGCATTAAATGAACCACTATTTGGATTATAATAAGTATTTAACTCATCTGCTTCTGTTCTATACACTATGAAAAGATTGTTTGTTTTATTATCAATATATACACCCATTGCAAGGGGGTCTGTTGTTTCATTTTTACTTTCCATTCTAGTTCTACCATAACTAATTAAATGTGAGTATTGTTCGTTTTTCTTGTTAATATATTGTGATTTATCAACAGCAAACCAGGCATTTAGAGTATATGCGGATGACGATACTACTGGTAAGTATTTTGAATCAATATTTTTATTCACATTTGAAGATAGTTTTACGCCTTTTCCATGGAATACAATATCTAAATCGCCTTTCTCAAGTAGGTATAAATATACACCAAATAATACTACTATAACAACTAATACTATAACTAAATATGTAAAGAAAGCAGTCATTTTTTGGGAATTGAAGTTTTTGAAACCTGCAGTAATTTTACCAGCAACATTCAAATTACTAAGTTTATCCATTTTAATTAAATGTAATATATAATTATATAATAATAATATAATATTATCTTTTCAAAATGAGAAGATTTCAAAATGAGAAGATTTCAAAATGAGAAGATTTCAAAATGAGAAGATTTCAAAATGAGAAGATTTCAAAATGAGAAGATTTCAAAATGAGAAGATTTCA
>Ga0315338_1004603_pt1 | contig 10693 bp, 10 predicted proteins | sample ASW8metaG_FD_204518 | JGI IMG/M metagenome (GOLD analysis project Ga0315338, IMG submission 204518) | Ammonia-oxidizing marine archaeal communities from Monterey Bay, California, United States - ASW #8 | ecosystem: Environmental > Aquatic > Marine > Coastal | place: USA: California | collected...
TCCAACCATTCCGACCACTACAGAGGCCAGAACAAACGCCAAACGCTTCGATTTTCCATTTGCGCTCATCATACTGCTTGCGTACCTGACATCTTGACGATTGTAATCAGGTAAAAAAGTATCACGAGGGCAAGTAACACGCCGCCAACAACAAGGTTGCGAACACGCCGACGTTTGCGATCTTCATCCGACACCATCATAGGGCAACCTTTACAAGACTTTCGCCAAGTAATATGGCGAACAGCAAAAACAGATGCAGGATTGAATAGGCGAAAAGCTGCTTGGCGCTTTTTTCATCTTTTTTAGCCCAAACCTTGATGGCTCCGAACAGGAACAGGCTGCTCAGTACCGTCGCGCCAACTCCGTAAAAAATCCCGGCATAGCCGAGGAAATAGGGCATGATCGTAATTGGAAACAATAAAATGCTATAGAATACCACCTGCTTGCGGGTCGCTTCCCGACCGGCAACCACCGGCAACATAGGGACACCCGCCTTGGCATAATCAATATCACGCCACAAGGACAGTGCCCAGAAATGCGGTGGCGTCCACATGAAGATAATGGCGAACAGCACCAAGGATTCAACGCTTACATTACCCGTCACAGCGGCCCAGCCGATCATCGGAGGGAATGCCCCCGCAGCACCACCGATAACAATATTATGCGGTGTCCGGCGTTTTAGCCACATGGTGTAAATGAAGACATAAAAGGCGATGGTAACAGCCAGCAAGACGGCGGCCACCAAATTTACAGCAAGCCCCATCAGCACGACAGAGGCCACGGATAAAGTTGTTCCAAAGGCCAAGGCTTCATTGGCGGTTACCCGTCCCGACGGAATGGGCCGTGCCTGCGTCCGTTCCATAATCGCATCGATATCGGCGTCATACCACATGTTGATCGCCCCGGATGCCCCTGCGCCAACGGCAATACACAGGAGCGCCGTGAAAGCCAAAACCGGATGCAATGTTCCGGGGGCAACGGCCATTCCGACAAGGCCGGTGAACACCACAAGCGACATCACCCGCGGCTTTAACAAGGCAAAATAATCGCCAACCCGCGCCGGTTCCATTTTGGCGCGGGTTTCAATAGGTCCGTTTATGATGCTTGTGTCAGACACAAGTTGCTCCTATGGCCGGTTATTTGATAACCGGCAGCTCGTTGAACTGATGGAAAGGAGGCGGAGAAGACAATGTCCATTCCAACGTCGTCGCACCTTCACCCCAAGGGTTATCTGCTGCCTGCTCTTTACGCATGAAAGCGTGCAAGACGGTAATCAGGAAGATCAACACACCGAAAGCGGAGATGTAGGAGCCGTAGGATGAAATTGCATTAAAGCCTGCGAACGCATCGGGATAATCGGGAATACGCCGGGGCATTCCGGCAAGGCCTAGAAAATGCATTGGGAAGAAGACCATGTTGACGCCAACGAATGTCACCCAGAAATGCAGATGCGCCAGAGGTTCCGAATAGGTATAGCCGGTCATTTTAGCGAACCAGTAATAGAAACCGGCGAAGATAGCGAACACGGCACCCAGGCTGAGGACGTAATGGAAATGCGCGACAACATAGTAGGTGTCATGCAGAACAACATCGAGCCCGGCATTGGCAAGAACCACACCTGTCACACCACCAACAGTGAACAGGAAGATAAACCCAAGAGCCCAGACCATCGGCGCTTTAAATTCGATAGAACCGCCCCACATGGTCGCAATCCAGGAGAAAATCTTGATTCCCGTTGGCACCGCAATCACGAGTGTCGCCACAAGAAAGTAAGCCCGTGTATCGACGTTCATACCTACCGTATACATATGATGGGCCCAGACGACAAAGCCAACGGCACCAATAGCAACCATGGCATAAGCCATGCCGAGATACCCGAAAACGGGTTTACGGCTGAAGGTTGAAACAATCTGACTGATGATACCAAAGCCCGGCAAGATCAGAATATACACTTCCGGATGGCCGAAGAACCAGAACAGATGCTGGAACAGGATCGGATCGCCGCCGCCCTCAGGGTTGAAGAAGGTTGTACCGAAGTTACGATCAGTCAGCAACATGGTGATGGCTCCCGCCAGAACCGGCAGGGACAACAATAGCAGGAAGGCTGTGACAAGAACGGACCAGACGAACAACGGCATTTTGTGCATTGTCATGCCCGGTGCGCGCATATTGAAGATGGTCGTAATAAAATTGATAGCACCAAGTATTGAGGAGGCACCGGCCAGATGCAGGCTCAGGATACCAAAATCAACAGCCATACCGGGGTGACCCGCATTGCCAGACAGTGGCGGATAAATGGTCCAGCCACCGCCGACACCGTCAGCACCCGGAGGGCCCTCAACAAATATTGAGATCAAAAGCAGGCCCAAAGCAGGTGGCAACAGCCAGAAGGATACGTTGTTCATGCGCGGGAACGCCATATCCGGCGCGCCGATCATCAACGGAACGATCCAGTTACCAAAACCACCGATCATCGCTGGCATCACCATGAAGAAGATCATGATCAGACCGTGGCCTGTCACCAGGACATTGAAGAAATGAAAGTCTCCGTCCAGCAACTGATCGCCCGGAAGCTGCAATTCCGCCCGAATAATGACGGACATGGTACCGCCGATAATACCGGCAATCACCGCAAAGATCAGATACATGGTTCCGATATCTTTGTGGTTTGTGGAGTATACCCAGCGTTTCCAGCCGGAAGGGGTATGCTCGTCGTGAGCGGCTGCTGAACCGTAAGCCATAATCTCTTGCCTCTCTCTAGCTTGTTACTGTGCGCTGGGTGACTGGATTTGCGCGAATTTAATCGTCGGCGTCCCGTCACTTGCGAATTCTTTTTTAGCTTCAACCAGCCATTTTGCGTAGTCGGCCTTGCTGACAGCCTTTACCATAATCGGCATAAAGCCATGGCGAACACCGCATAGTTCCGAACACTGACCATAGTAAACGCCGGTTTTTTCGATACGCATCCATGTTTCGTTCAACCGTCCCGGCACGGCGTCCATTTTGACTCCCAAAGCCGGCATTGCCCATGAATGCAGCACGTCTTCCGCTGTCACAAGAACGCGAATGTTGGTTTCTATGGGAACCACGATGGCGTTATCCGTTGCCAGCAAACGTGGCTGATCCGGCCCTAACTCACTATCTTCAAGCATAATGGCTTCGAACGCGAGACCTTCTTCATCCATATATTCATAGCCCCAGTACCACTGATACCCGACGGCTTTGATGGTCATATCAGGCTCTTCAATCCGATCACCGAAATACAGCAACCGAAGTGACGGGATCATGATGACGATCAGGATGATTATGGGAACAACTGTCCACAGAATTTCAACCAATGTGTTATGGGAAGTTCTGGACGGTACGGGGTTGGCGCGTTTGTTATAGCGCAACATCACATAGATCAGCAGCAGCAAAACAAGGATCGTAATTGCGCTGATAATCCAAAGCAGCATCGTGTGAAAATCCTGCTGATCCCGCGCGACCGGAGAAAATGCTTCCTGTAAATCCATTTGCCACGGAAACGGCTGCCCCTGCTCCGCCAGTGCATGCCCCATCGTCAAGATTGTCACCGCTCCTGCGGCCAGAAGTGCGACAAATGTCCTAACCATACCCATCTTTATTTCCCGTCGTTAATCACGTCACATACTGTCCCAATGAACCAGGACAGGTTTCTGATTTATACCCAGTTCAATGATCCAAATCAAAAATGTTTCAACCAGATGCGGCGGAAACTACACCACGGATGCATACAAGAACAAGCCTTAGACTAAATATTTCACGCTGCAGCAAAAGAAGATTGCAGGCCGCAGTGTCAAGTTTTACCAAAAATATCATATTTTTCAATTGTTTGAAGAGATTAGAAAATTTATGCAGCTGATTGGATTCCGGCCTGCATTGGGTAAGGTTTTTCAAGCTATTGTGACACTTTGTCACACCCTGCATTCAGTGGCGCTCAAGAATCTTTTTCCAAGCCTTCCCCATGGCTCGACAATTCCATGTAAAAGACCCATATTCAGGCTAGGACAAATCAAAAAATCCCCATGGAGTAGTCTGTATGACCGACGTAAAAACCGCCAACGAAATGTTCTTCGACCCGACCGGTATGGATCGCGGTGCGGTAGAGAGTTTGACCAACGATGCGCTTGCAGGCGCTGATGATGGAGAGCTCTATCTGGAATATCGCCAGTCGGAAGGCTTCTCCTTTGATGACGGACGGCTGAAAAGTGCCAGTTTTGACACAACACAGGGATTTGGTCTGCGCGCTGTTGTCGGCGAAGCGACGGGCTTCGCGCATGCTTCTGATTTAAGCGAACGGGCAATCAGAAACGCCGCTGATACAGTCCGCGCCGTGCAAACTGGTCAGAGCGGCGCCATTGCCCTGCCGCCCGCGGGCTCGAACCGAGCACTCTATACCGATGAAAACCCGTTAAGCGAAATTCCTTTCGATGCAAAAGTGAAGGCGCTTTCTGAGATTGATGCCTATGCACGGGCTAAGGATAGTCGTGTGGTACAGGTCTCCGTCTCCCTTGCAGGATCCTGGCAGGGGATCGAGATTATTCGCATGGGCGGCGAACGTTCCGGCGACATTCGTCCGTTGGTACGACTAAATGTATCGGTTGTTGTGGAAAAAGATGGTCGGCGCGAATCCGGTAACCATGGACTGGGCGGGCGCACCGGCTATGACTTCTATCTGGAGGAAGAAACCTGGAAATCCGCCGTAGATGAAGCATATCGGCAGGCCGTCACAAATCTGGATTCCGTTGATGCCCCCGCTGGGGAAATGGATGTGGTCGTTGGTCCGGGCTGGCCGGGGATTATTCTTCATGAAGCTGTGGGCCATGGGCTTGAAGGCGATTTCAATCGCAAGAAAACCTCAGTTTTCTCAGACCTGCTTGGAAAACGTGTCGCCTCCCCCGGAGTCACTGTCGTTGATGATGGGACAATTCCCGATCGACGCGGATCGCTCAGTGTCGATGATGAAGGGACTGCGACATCCTCCACCACTCTGATCGAAGACGGGATTCTGGTCGGCTATATGCAGGACCGGCAAAATGCCCGATTGATGGGCGTGGAGCCCACGGGCAATGGCCGCCGCGAAAGCTACGCCCATATGCCCATGCCGCGCATGACCAACACCTATATGCTGGGCGGTGATGGCGATCCGGAAGAGATCGTAAAATCCGTGAAAAAAGGCCTTTATACAGCCAATTTTGGCGGCGGGCAGGTGGATATTACCTCGGGCAAATTTGTCTTCTCCTGCACCGAGGCCTATCTTATTGAAGACGGTAAATTAACGGCGCCAGTCAAGGGTGCTACCCTGATCGGCACCGGCAGCGAAGCCCTTAAAAAGGTCAAGGCCATTGGCAATGACATGGCACTGGATAGCGGTATCGGCACCTGCGGCAAGGCGGGACAAAGTGTCCCTGTCGGTGTCGGACAGCCTACCATGCTGATCGAAGGCCTGACCGTCGGTGGTACTGCGGACTAACAGGAGCAGGAGACAGGATTGAAACCTATTGGGCGGATTGTTCTTTGCTCTTGGCTTCTCCTTTGTCCCAGCCTTGGATTTGCCGAGCCAGAAGACTGGCTCCCACCTGGCAGCTCTACAGAGATGGTCGGAAATAAACCGCTTGAGCTTTTCAAGCCCGGCACCATCTTTACCGATCAGCTTGTTTATGGCCGCTTACTGTTCCGTAGTCCGGAGATATTAGGGGAGAAAGCCGTGCGTATCGGGCTGTCCTGCGATAGCTGCCATACCAATGGGCATATCAATTCCAGTTTTTATATTGATGGGCTTTCGGATGAACCCGGCAGTATTGATGTCAGCCATCGCTTCTGGCAGGCAGGGTTTGGCGACCTCACGGATAATCCACTATCTATCCCGACATTGCGCGATATTGCCAAAACGGCCCCCTACGGTACCCGCATCATCATGCCAGACCTCGCGGCTTTCACACGTCATGTCACGGAGACAGAATTTGGCGGCCCTCGCCTGACAGAGCAACAGGTGCAGGCCCTGATAGCTTATATGACAGCGCTGGAGGAGCATGGGAATGAACCCAAGAAAATATCCTATTTCCGTCTATTGGAAGCACCACTCAAAAAGAAGGATTTTGACAAAATAGATGCTCTAGTTGATCTGCTCCGCGCCGATGCCGGTCACCGGGTCACCGATGGCAATCGCGACGAACTCACAGAACAAATCAAAGCCATTAACAATCTTCGGCGATTAGCCGCAGCAAAAGATTTTGTGGCGGCCATAGATTTTTACCGATCCCTTACCCGCCAATAGGCATAATCGATATGAAAATTTCACTCATTACGGCCGTGTTGGCCCCGTCTGACTGCTTTTGTAAAATTCATACATCCGTACTTTGTAAACTTTATCAAAAAACTTATTTATGGGGCTGTACCTGACTATATTCCGTAAATTGAAACCGCATCTATAGTCATGCAGATATATAATTGCAGACGTGGAGATTTTTCCAGAAAATCTCGACTTTCCATTGTTTCCGGGGTTCTGCACATCGGAAATATTATTGAAGGAAAGGCAAAAATCGCCAAATGGGAATTTATCGGAAGATCTTCCCGTGACGCGGCTGATAGTCGCGGCTACCGCCTTGGCCGACCTAGTCTTTTCACGGATGTAACCGGGCCTTGCTATCTCAACAAAGAAACGAATGTCTTCATCACTCGCAAATTGGCAGAGTTCTCTAACATCATTTTCCTGAAAGTTTTCTTGCAAGAAAAAAATCACCGTCTTCTCAGCAGACTCATGCTTATAGCGTGGGCTCAAAATGCGGAGCTCTTTTTCAGGATGTATTAATGCGAGGTAATCTCGCACATAAGATTCATGCTCAAGAGTTTCAGCGCAAATCTGAACAGCATCATGTGCATCATATGGAAATTCTATTTCTAACTTTTTACCGCTTTCAGCAGCGATCAATGGTTCAGAATAGAAAAAGAGGCCTCCAAATGCACATATCGACCAAATTAGGCAAATGATATAACTAATTGTCACTCGGTGTATTTCAGCGCATAAATTTCTCTCAGTCAGTCTCATATCCATCACCAAGCTCTTGTAATCAAGAGTAGAATACGACTTGAAAGTTAATCTATCATGTTAACTTGCGCTGAATTTCACTTTATCGACAGTTAGTACGCATAGTCCGTAAACACGGGATCAATCTTTTCATTCCATTCGCCGTGGAATTTATCCAGCATTTCCTCCGCTGGCGTCTTGCCCAACTCTACGGTGGTTTTGAGTGCGTTCAGGAAATGGGTTTCGTCATCCCCGAAGCTATCCATGCGTTTACGCGCCTTCAGACCTGCCGTTGCAATATCCAGAACTTCACTCGCAAACTCGCGCATGGAACGACCATCAGGCATTTTTGTGCCCAGGGCAGAGGTGATGACATCCTCGCGGATGCGCTGCCGGTCTTCCGCCGTCCAGTTCTTGACCAAATCCCAGGCTGCATCGAGCGCACTATCGTTATAGAGGAGGCCAACCCAAAACGCCGGTAGCGCGCAAAGGCGTCGCCATGGGCCGCCATCGGCGCCGCGCATTTCCAAAAAGCGCTTCATGCGCACTTCAGGAAACAAGGTGGTGAGATGGTTATCCCAGTCCGTCAGATTAGGTTTTTCGCCCGGAAGTGCCGGAAGTTTACCCGCCATAAAGTCCCGGAAGGACTGACCGAGTGCATCAATATATTCGCCATCGCGATAGACGAAATACATGGGGACATCCAGCGCATAATCCACATATTGTTCATAAGAAAACCCGTCTTCAAAAACAAAGGGGATCATGCCGGTCCGGTCAGGGTCTGTATCTGTCCAGATAAAACTACGGTGGCTAAGATGACCGTTGGGTCGCCCTTCGGTAAAGGGAGAATTGGCGAATAATGCAGTTGCCAGCGGTTGTAAAGCCAAGGACGTGCGGAATTTCTTTACCATGTCCTGCTCGGATGCGTAGTCAAGGTTGACCTGAACGGTACAGGAGCGGAACATCATATCCCGGCCATGCTGACCACGGCGCGGCATATAATCACGCATCAGCTGATATCGACCTTTGGGCATTATCGGTGTTTCGTCCAGGGTCCATTTCGGACTAAAGCCCAACCCTAAGAAGCCAACGCCGATTTCATCACCGACTTCACGCACTTGCGCCAGATGCGTATGCACCTCGCTACAAGTCTGGTGCAGATTTTCAACCGCCGCGCCGGAAAGCTCCAGCTGACCGCCAGGCTCCAGACTGACCGAGCAGCCTTCCATAGTGAGCGCGATAACATTGTCACCTTCATAGTCAGGCTGCCATCCAAAACGCTGTAAGCCTTCCAGCATCGCCTTGATACCGGCTGGGCCTTCATAGGGAAGTGGCTTTTGGGTTTTCAGGCAGAAACCGAACTTTTCATGTTCGGTGCCAATGCGCCATTTCTCAGGAGGTTTATTGCCGCTCTCCGCAAATGCAACAAGCTCTGCTTTGGTGTTCACCTCTACGGCGTCACCCTGTGACGGTCCGGACATTCTTTCCCCTTTTTAGTCAAGTGGCCGGGCAACGCGCCCTTATGTCCGGCCTTTGATATCTGAATTAATGAATTGCGGAGGTTGCTTCAAGCCCAAAGTTCGAAAAACATCGAATGATCAACAATTTTCCAAACGCTACCAGTCACCACAAACCGCTTGTAACAAAGTCAAGCTGGCGATAACCGCCGTCTCTGCCCGGAGAAGCCGGGGGCCCAGAGAAATCGTGTGAGTATTAGCGCGCGCCTCAACGAGAGCACATTCCTCATCCGTAAAACCACCCTCTGGCCCCGTCAGGACAGCCCATTTTTTTCCGCCTTTAAGACTTTGCAGCACTTCAAGGGAATGATCCCCTGTCAGATTTTCGTTGCAAAATATGAGTATTCGGTCCGGCTCCAGAGCGGCCAGCGCGACATCCAGCTTTTGAATCTCCCGCACAGGCGGAACATTTAGCCGCTGACATTGCTCCGCTGCCTCCAGCGCCTGCAGGTTCAGCTTATCGGTGCGGATACGATCACCATGGGTCCGCGCGGTCTGGACGGGGATAATTTCGGCAGCCCCAAGTTCCGTCGCCTTTTGTACAATCATATTGGTTTGCACCTTCTTCACTGGCGCAAACAGCATATATATATCAGGCTCAGGCGTTTGTTTCCGCTGCTGATCAGTGACATGAATAAGGCAATGGTTTTTGTGAACCTCCTGCAGCACGCCGATCCATTCACCGTCCCGCCCGTTAAACAGTGCGACATTATCGCCCACCTCGCGACGCATGACAGTCGCCACATAATGCGATTGTGCCTTATCCAACACCACGCCCAAATCTTGTCCCAAATCACTGGCCACATACAGACGGACAGAATATTGTTTTTGCGCCATGAAAGGCCCCATATCGAACTCAAGTCACATTAAGATATTGCGATAATCTGCAATTGATGTCATTTCCTTCGAATAGGACAGGACAAGGAAGATGTAAAGCATGCTGCGGCCAGACAGGATCATTGCCGACGCCAGTAAGCAAAACTGGGTTGATCTGTACGCGCCCGAAATGGTGCAACCCTATTTGAAGCTCTCCCGCATTGATCGCCCTATCGGCACATGGCTGCTGATGTTTCCTTGTCTCTGGTCTATCGCCCTGGCCGCGCCAATGGGTGAATTCCCGAATTTCTGGCTGTTTATTCTGTTTGGCATCGGGGCGCTGGTCATGCGCAGCGCAGGTTGCACGCTCAATGATATCGCTGATCGGAACTTCGACGCCAAGGTTGAACGCACCAGGAAACGACCCCTCCCAAGCGGTCAGGTCTCCTTAATTCAGGCGATTATCTGGCTGTGCGCACAGTGCCTGATCGGATTACTGATCCTGCTGCAGTTCAATCTGTTCGCTATTGCCCTCGGGATCGCCAGCCTCCTTCTCGTCGCCATTTACCCATTCGCCAAGCGTTTCACGTACTGGCCACAACTATTCTTGGGGCTTGCGTTCAATTACGGTGCGCTTTTGGGCTGGGCGACCGTGATGGGCAGTCTGAGCCCCGCACCCATTATCCTGTATGTGGCTGGCATTGCCTGGACGCTGGGCTATGACACGATCTACGCCCATCAGGACAAAGAAGATGATATTCTTATTGGCGTAAAATCCACGGCGCTTAAATTTGGCAGTACAACGCGGCGCTGGCTCATTGGCTTTTATAGCCTGACAATCATCGGTATTTTGGCAAGCGGCTATCTGTTGGGCCTTACTACACCGTTTTATACGGTCATGGCCGGGGCCGCCGTGCATCTTGTCTGGCAACTCAAGATGCTGGATATCAACAATCCGGATCTCTGCCTGATCCTGTTCAAATCCAACAAGATCTTCGGGGCATTGGTCTTGATCGCCATAATCGCTGGTAAATTCGCGCTGCCTTTTTAGCAGGAAATGGATTTATCTTTGCGGCCCCAGCTCAACTCGGGCATAGTCGCGGCAAGATGAGTTAAAGGAAGAATTGCAATGTCTTACGGATCACTCCGGGATTTTATGGACCAGCTGGAAGCGGACGGAAAGCTCGTCCGCGTGAGAGAGCCTGTCTCCACCAATCTGGAAATGACGGAGATCCAGACGCGACTTCTGGCTGAAGACGGCCCCGCAGTATTATTTGAAAATCCGGTGAATGAGCAAGGCGTCAAAAGCGACATG
>Ga0315338_1004605_pt1 | contig 10685 bp, 9 predicted proteins | sample ASW8metaG_FD_204518 | JGI IMG/M metagenome (GOLD analysis project Ga0315338, IMG submission 204518) | Ammonia-oxidizing marine archaeal communities from Monterey Bay, California, United States - ASW #8 | ecosystem: Environmental > Aquatic > Marine > Coastal | place: USA: California | collected...
GGCGCATTTGGCGTCAGCGGTGCGGTTCGCGTGCGAGTCGTGGCAGGAGACGGAGCAGCGGCACCGTTCCTCAGCGAGGGCCTCGTGCCAGGTGAATCGACATCAGTGATCGCAGAATTTTCGACATCGACTCGCCCGGAACTGATCCGAATCTCGGCTGAACAACAGGACTACGGGACGTTCGAGAGATCTGAGGTCACGCACAACGCGTCGTGCTGACCCAAACAAGCCAGCGAAGTCAACGTGCCAGGGCACGGAATCCTGGAAGCCTCGCCAGCCGATTGATGAGACGGTACGAACGCCGGGACGTCACTGCTGACAGTTCGCCAGAGACCTGAGCAAGTTCAGCCCCGAGACGCTGCACCTCGGCATGGACATGGTTGTTCTCATCGGAAATGAGATCAACGATGTCGCGATTCGCGGCAAGCTCCTTGTTCAGGAACTCCAAATCCTCTACCGCTGCACGTTTCGCCTCGACCGTGTTCGTCTCTGCCGCTTCGCGCTCGGTTTCGGCAGCGCCAACACGTTGCTCGAGTTCGGCGACGTACACGTCGCGCCGGCGGATCTCGTTCTCGAGCGCGAGAACATGGTCCTTGACGATTGCCTGCTCGGTCCCGAACTCCGCGATCTGGACTTCCAGCGTGCGGACATAGTCCTCCGCGCCGCGTCGGGCAACCACTTCCATGTTCATCTCGTCGAGCAGGCCGACGAATGGCAGCGATGACGCTACGGCCGCACTCCTGTTGGCGCGAAAGACCCATTGGTAGATGGTGCTCTCGTCCTGCTGCTCGAGTTGCGCGAGAAGGTCAGGGTCAACGGCAGACGTGTCGACGCCGAGCTCGGTCTGACCGATGCCCATGATCACCGGCTGCAGTTCGCGCATCTCGAGACCGCATGCTCCGACAAGCTCATCGACGGCGCTTCTATCGAAGAAGCGAAGGTGTGTGGCGTCAAGAAGACCCTCGTCGCGGTAGGTGAACTCGCCTCCCAACAACGACAGGCGCACATCACCGTGTGTGACGTTCGGAAGGCTGATGATGACGTCGCCGTCGTCTTCGAGGTGGGCCAGCAGCGATGTGAGAACAGCTTCTGGATTCTTTGTGTGCTCGAGCACATCGAGACACACGATGACATCGAAGGCCTGCTCGCCGAGGATTGAGCCAAGGTCGTCGTGATCGAGGTCAGCGCGAAAAGCCGACCGGCCCGCAGCGATCATCGCCTCGACGGCCGACTGGTCGATGTCGATGCCGACAACGTCACAGCCAATGTCACTGAACAGCTGTGCGACGACGCCAGGACCGCATCCAACGTCGAGCACCCTCACTCCCGGTTGGCACAGAATCTGCGCGATCTGGTGACTATCGAGCGACATGTTTTCTCCCAGCATCGGTGCTGACATCGCCGGCGCTCAGGCCGAGCAAGGCACTCCACGAATCGCGGCACGACGCCGAATGCGTGCGTGCGGCGCTGGCAATTGCATTGTTGGCGTGGCGCCACGCATCATCGTCGGTGAGAAGCCGAGCAACATGCTCGGCAAACTCCTTGGCGTCGTCGGCGACGCGGATCCCGCCACGCCAGACATCCGCGATGCCTTCGGCGCCAACGGTCGAGGCGACAACAGGAGTGCCGTTCCGTAACGCGTCGATGGTCTTGAGCTTCACGCCGGCGCCGTAGCGCGTTGGGGCAATGGCTACCCGAGCGCGCTGGTGGAGCTCGTCAAGGTCATTCACCCGGCCAACGAACGCAACGTGCTTCGACGCGAGTGACGTGAGTGTGTCGGGCGCGCCGCCACCGGTCACATCGAGGCAGAAGTCGATACCCAACGAAACGAGCTCGGGTACCACCTGTGAGACGAACCACTTCAGGGCGTCGCCGTTCGGCGAGAACTCTCCAGCTTCCCATCCGGCGACAAACACGATCTTTCGAGGGTCACGCCGCGCATCGGACGGGAGAACCACGCTGTCGGGCATCGGATCGATCCAATGGACTTTCGCTCCATCACAGGACTCGAACCACAGCTGCTCGTCGGTCGAAATCGTGACGACGGCGTCGGCCGTCGCCGTGATCTCACGCTCGAGAGCGATCATCTCGGTCAGCTCCTCGTCGACGGCTCGACGCTCGTCGTCGGCGAGGTCGAGCTCGAGCTGACGTTCCATCCTCGCCGAAAAGCGCGCCTCAGCGTCGTACACGAACATCGCGTCAGGGTGCCTGGCAGCGAGTGCATTCCACAGAACAAAGTTGTGGGGCCGACTCAAAACAATCGCATCAACCGAGCCCGGCTCAAGCGCTTCGAGGTCGTGGAGGAGTTCGACTCCCGAAGCACCCAGGGCAGAATCGAGCGCTTCGCACGGCTCGCGAGGGTGAAAGATCACGGTAACTCCGCACGCGGCGATCGCGACCAAGTTCTGGCGCGATCGAGCGGCTCCGCTGCCGACACCATTCGCGGGCGCACGGTCGTCAATGAACAACACTCGTCGCTGATCCGCGAGCGGCAGCTCGTCGCCCGCTTCGAGCGTCAGCGCACCTCTGCGGTGAAACTCATCCACCCAGCGGCCCCGAAAGATCGCATTGTTTCTGAGCTGCAGGGCGCGCTTGACCGCACCGGTGGTGGAGGCCGACTCAGCGTGCTCCACCACAGACGCGGTGGTCGTCCACACCTCATGACCTGCGCACCAGATTCGGCACGACAGGTCGGTGTCTTCGAAGTAGGCAGGGTGATACCGGGTGTCGAATCCTGAAACATCGGCGAACACATCGGAACGCACGGCGAGCGATCCGCCGGTGGCGTAGCTCGCCCTTCGAGCGCCCCTGCCCTGGATCGACCGCAGAGGACGCCCCCGGTCGGGTGGCCACACATCTCCTCTGTGATTGATGGCCCCTCCGGCTTCCAACACGACATCGTTCTCATCGACGAGGACCGAGGCGACTACTCCGACTCGAGAGTTGCGCTCCAACACCGAAACCAGACCGTCGAGCCAACCAGACCGCAGCGAAGCGTCGTCGTTCAGAAACACGAGATATCGACCCCGCGCCGAAGCCGCTCCGAGATTGCATCCACCCGCGAAACCCTTGTTCACCCGAGAAACGACGTGATTGACGCCCGAGTGAGCTTTGATGACAGCACGAACATCATCGGCGACGTCATTGGCCACCACGACGACTTCGAAGGAGAATGCCGATTCGTGGATCTCCAGGTCACGGAGCACCGAGTCGAGTCTCTCTACTTGCCTGTAGGCGAGAACAATGACCGAAGCGTCAACCGACTCGCCGACGCTGGAGGAAGCGACAAAGGTCACGCCGAACCAACTTCCCACCTGGCAGCCACGTCGATGAGACCTTCTCGCTCCACCGAAGAGCCAGGCTGAACTCGCAGAATCTCCGCGTGTTCCCAGGAGTCGAACACATGGGTTCGCGACTCGTCACGGATCTCGAAGCTCAACGCATAATCACCGGGGAGCAGAGGCATGCGGTCGATCACCAGATCGACGTGGGCGATGCCAGCAGCAAGATCGCCGACAGCGAAGTCCGATGTCTGGGTCGAAGGAGCAGCCAGCGTCATCCCATTCGGATGTTGGAGCCTGACCTCGAACACCGGGGCCTTCACCGCAGCGGACGCGCGGTGCCAGATTCGGATCCGGAGCGGATCGCCAGCAGAGGCAATCGGGTACGGACGGCCGTGCTTGTCGAAGAACTCGAGACCCTCAAGGCGGACCTCGCCGGAGCCCCGCCTGCGGACGCCGGCTTCGTTCACGGGTATCGATGCCTCGAATGCGGCATCGTTTTCGGCTGCCTCGTTCCCGGCCGAAACTTCTGCGGACTTCGCGGCGTCGCGCTCGGCCCGCTGCATCTCGATGTCGTTCACGTGATCGAGGTACGACCGGCATACGTCGCCAGCAGAGCCGACCATTTGCAGCTGACCGTGATCGAGCCAGCCGACCGCGTCGCACATCGACTCAACGAGGCTGATCGAGTGAGACACCAGCACGATGGTCGCCCCCGACCGACGCACCTTGTACATGTGCTCGAGACACCTGCGCTGAAAATCCTCATCGCCGACCGCGATGACTTCATCGATGAGCAGAATTTCCGGCTCCACGTGAACCGAGATGGCGAATCCGAGCCGGACGTACATGCCAGACGAGTAGACCTTCACCGGACTGTCGATGAAGTCTGGGATGCCGGAGAACTCGACGATGTCTTCGAGCACTGCGTCGATCCGCTTTTTGCTCAACCCGAGAATCGACCCATTCAGGTAGATGTTCTCTCGCCCGGTGAGTTCAGGGTGGAATCCAGACCCAAGCTCCAGCAAAGCTGCAACTCTGCCGCGAACGTCGATCTCGCCTGAGGTTGGCCGGTGGATGCCTGCCAAAAGCTTCAGCAAGGTCGACTTACCCGATCCATTGTGGCCGATCAGCCCGAAGAACGATCCTCTCGCGACATCAAGTGAGACATCACGCAGGGCCTGAAACTCCTCGACGCGTTCGCCATCGGGACGTCGCGTGATGAGCTCCTTGAGAGAATTCGCTCCGCCCGTCGCGAGCCGGTAGTGCTTGGAGACGTTGCGAACAGAGATTGCCGCATCGGGGGCGGTCACAGGGTCTCGCTCAGTTCCATCGAGTGCTTCGAGAAGTAGAGCCACCCACCGCAAATCGACAGCAGTGAGTATCCGACCATCCAAGCGACCCGCGACAGGCTCGGCCACTGAAGAAAATACACGGCATCCCGCGACGCAGCCACGAAGTGGAACATCGGATTGAACTGGATCACGTCACGCATCGCAATGCCGTACTGCGACTCGGGGATGACGCTCAGCGGGTACACGATGGGGGTCAGAAAGAACATGATGTTCAGGGTGATGCCGACGAGATGCTGCATGTCCCTCAGCCGCGAGTTCCACACCGCAACGATCAGGCCAAGCCCGAGGCCGAAGAGCCCTGCCCCGACGATGACAAGAGGAAGCACTATGAACGTCAGGCCGACATTGCCGACCACGATCATCGCGACAAAGAGCACAGCCATTTCGATTGCTGCCTGAACGCCAAGCGCGAGACCACTGCCAAAGATCGCAACTTCTGGCGGAAAGTACACCTTCTTGCGCAACTCGCCGATGCCATCGAGCCACTGCATCGAACCATTGACCATGCCGGCAAAGAACGCCCATGGAACGAGCCCTGCGAAGAGATACAACGCGAACTTCTTGTCGCCATTGGCAGCTTCTGGCGGTACGGCCCTGAGAAACACCGAGAAGACCAAGCTGTAGATCAACACGGCTGACAGCGGATTCAACAGCGACCACATCCAACCGAGAACCGACTTGCGGTATCTGGTCTTCAGCTCGCGGTTCGCGAAGTTCCACGCCAGCGGCGCGTAGCGACGCAGGGTCGCGTGATCGGCCCCCATCAGGCCGTCCTCGACCGCCACCAGGACTCATTGTCTCGGTACCACGCAACCGTGGCCGCGAGCCCATCAGCAACCGACATCGACGGCTTCCAGCCGAGTTCTCTGGTCTTCGAACAATCGACCGAGTAGCGAAAGTCGTGACCGAGTCTGTCGTCGACAAACTCGATCGCGTCGTCATCACGACCGCAGAGCTCGATGAGGATCCGGGTCAACTCGAGATTGGTCAACTCGTTGTCGCCACCGATGTTGTAGATCTCACCGACCTCGCCACTGCGAAGCACTGCATCGACCCCAGCGCAGTTGTCATGGACGTAGATCCAGTCGCGAATGTTGAGCCCGTTGCCGTACACCGGCACCGTGCCGCCATCGAGCAAGTTCGTGATGAATAGCGGTATGACCTTCTCCGGAAACTGAAATGGGCCGTAGTTGTTCGACGATCTCGTGACGATGACCGGCAGGGCAAACGTGGTCCTGTAGCCGAGCGCGATCAGGTCCGAGCCGGCCTTCGAGGCCGAGTACGGGCTCGACGGCGTCAAGATGTCGTCCTCGGTGAAGGAGCCTTCGGTGATCGATCCGTAGGTCTCGTCGGTCGAAACGTGGATGAAGCGGTCCACACAGAGCTCGCGAGCCACGTCGCACATGACATTGGTGCCCAGACAGTTCGTGAGCACAAATGCGTCTGGGCCATCAATCGACCTGTCGACATGACTCTCTGCCGCAAAGTGAACAACGGCATCGCTTCCGCTCATCGCCGCTCGTACGTCATCGCGATCGCAGATGTCACCCTCAACGAACGAAACACGCTTGTCGACGAGGAAATCGGCCATCGTGTCGCGACTTCCCGCGTAGGTAAGCGCGTCGTACACAACGACCTCGTCGTCCGATGTCTCGAGCACGTGCCGAACATAGTTCGACCCGATGAAGCCGGCTCCGCCGGTGATGAACAACTTCATGCGCTATCGCCTAGTTCAGTTTCGGAGCCCAAAATGGGGCTGCCACATTGGTTCAATGTCGGCGCGGGCGGGGTTCGATGAATCTCGCGAACTCAAGATCGGAGCTTCGATGCCCCAGTCGGCCCCGATGACCGGATCGTCCCACGCCACGCCGCACTCGTCAGCTGGGTTGTAATAGCTGTCGACCAAATATGTGATCGTTGCATCAGTGAGCGAACCGAACCCGTGGGCCACGCCAGGCGGGATGTACACGCCGCGGTGATCCTCGCCGCCGAGGTCCATGCACAACGTCCCACCATCTGTCGGCGAGCCAATTCGTAGGTCGTGGAGCACAACTCTGACGGTGCCGAACGGCACGTACCAGTAGTCGGACTGGTGGAGGTGATAGTGCAATCCGACGATGCATCCGGCTTGACGATCGCCACGATTGGCCTGAACCATCTCGCGTGACCGCCGTGGAATCCACTCCCGACGATAGGTCTCTACGAAGTACCCGCGTTCGTCGGAGAACACCTGCGGCGTGACAACGAACACGCCGTCGATGATGTCCGATTCCTCAACTGATGCCATATGAAGTCAAGAGTACGCATCGTTGCCGATGCGTCAGTGTTCACTCGTCTCTGGCCGAAGGTGAACGACATCTCCCTCGACCAGAACGTGGCTGTGTCCAGCGTCATCGTTGACGACGAGGCGACCACGGCCGTCGACCTCTACGGCAGTGCCGACGAGCACGACGTCGTTTGACATCGAGATTCTGACCCGGCGCCCAACCGTGGCCGACGCATCGTTGGCTGCGGCTGCTATGGCCGCAGCGCCATCGATGGTGAGGAGCTTCTGATACATCTTCTCGAACTCCACCAAGACAAGCTCGGCCAGTCGGACCCGGTCCACAGGTCGTCCGCTGAGCAGGTTCAGGCTTGCCGAGATCGGCTCGAGATGTTCAGGAACCGACTCCCAACCGGTGTTGAGTCCCATTCCCACGACAAGAGCTCCGATCGCACCGCCAGAAAGCACTGACTCGGTCAAGATTCCGGCCACCTTCTTGTAGCCAGGATCGGACCACTCCTCCCCTGCCAACGGCTCGACAACAAGATCGTTCGGCCATTTCAGCCGCACAGCCACTCCTGTCAGCAGTCGACATGCACGCAAAGCCGCTACGGCAAAAGCACTCGTCACCAACGTGGCCGAATCTGGCGACACACGTTCATGAGGCGGGCGAAGCAGCACCGACATCATCAACGACGAACCTGGCGGAGCATCCCACTGGCGACCGCGCCTTCCTCTGCCGGCCGTCTGCTCATCAGCGATGAACACCACACCCTCGGGAGCACCGTGGCTCGCCGCGGCGAGAAGGTCGGTATTGGTCGACCCAACAACCGAAAACCAGCGGACATCACCAAAGCGCGTGCCATCGACGGACCCAAACTGGGCCAGATGAGTCCCGCCAACACTCGGTTCGTCCACGAAGCGAGCCTAATGAGCGCGCCATGGCCGACATTCTCTACAGACGACGGAATGTGGCAAAGTGTCAGGCGCACACAAGCCGTCGAGAGGCACCCCCACGTGTTCAGCAAGATCCTGATAGCCAACCGCGGTGAGATCGCTGTACGCGTCATTCGCGCGTGCCGTGAGCTGGGTATCACGAGCGTCGCGGTGTACTCGGAATTGGACCGCGACGCCCTCCACACCCGCCTCGCAGACGAGGCCTACGCACTTGGCGGCGAGGCGGCAGCAGATTCGTATCTCAACACCGAAGCCATCCTCGAAGCCATCACAGAAAGTGGTGCCGAGGCCGTGCACCCGGGCTACGGCTTTTACAGCGAGAACGCCGACTTCGCTCGGGCCATCACCGACATGGGAGTCACCTTCATCGGGCCGGGCCCAGCAGCGATCAACGTCATGGGTGACAAGATCTCGGCCCGACTCGCCGCGGAAAAGGTCGGGGTCGCAGGAGTTCCAGGCACGACAGACATCATCGAGTCGCCAGACGAAGTGCGCGCGTTCGCCGACTCGCACGGCTATCCGGTCGCGATCAAGGCCGCGTACGGCGGCGGCGGTCGAGGGATGAAGGTCGTCCATGGGCCAGATGAAGTCGACGCTGCCCTTGAATCAGCAACACGCGAGGCCGAAAGCTTCTTCGGTCGCGGCGAGTGCTACATGGAGCGGTACCTCACGTGGCCCCGACACATCGAGATGCAGATCATCGCCGACAGCCACGGCAACACCGTCTGGCTCGGTGAGCGCGACTGCTCGGCCCAGCGCCGGCATCAGAAACTCGTCGAAGAGTCGCCGGCACCGAACTTCCCAGATGAGACCCGACAAGCCATGGGCGCCGCAGCTGTCGCCGTCGCAGAGGGATGTGAGTACACAAACGCCGGAACGGTCGAGTTCCTCTACCAGGACGGGGAGTTCTACTACCTCGAGATGAACACGCGACTCCAGGTCGAACATCCCGTCAGCGAGCTCGTATCGGGCATCGACCTCGTCCGCGAACAGATCCGAGTGGCAGCTGGCGAGCCATTGTCGTTCAGCCAGGACGACATGGGCAGAAACGGTCACGCCATCGAGGTGCGGATCAACGCCGAGGATCCTGCAGGAGGCCAGTTTCTTCCGAGCCCAGGAACCCTCACATCTCTTCGCGTGCCGAATGGATTCGGCATTCGTTGGGACGGCGGTTACGAAGCTGGCGACGTGATCAGCCAGTACTACGACAACCTCGTCGGAAAGCTCATTGTTTGGGGCTCCGATCGCCCGACGGCCATCGCAAGGATGCGCAGCGCCCTCACCGAGTTCGAGATCTCAGGCGTCGCAACAACAGCTCCGGCCCATGAGGCCATTTTGGCCGCAGAGGACTTTCAGGCAGGCACCCACAGCACGAAGTGGGTTGAAGAGACGCTCGATCTGTCGTCAGTCAGCTCAGCAACACATGACGACTCGACGGCCGATGATGGCGAAGCACGCGTACGGCGTTCAGCCATCATCGAGGTGAACGGGAAGCGATTCGACGTTGCAGCATGGGTACCCGAATCTGCGGGTGGTCCTGCTGTCGCGGCTCCACGCTCGAAGCGCGCCGCAAGCGCGTCCGCTGGCGGCGCTTCTGACGGCCGGGTGGCCGCCCCGATGCAAGGCACGATCGTTCAGGTGCTGGTCGCCGTTGGCGACGACGTCCAATCCGACACCGGTGTGGTGGTTCTCGAGGCAATGAAGATGGAGAACAACATCACCGCCGGCTCCGCGGGAACGGTGACGTCGATCAACGTCGAACCGGGCGACACTGTCGGCGCAGGTGACATCATCGTTGTCATCGAATAGTCGTCGCCTGGCAAGGCCGACGCCAGCAACAACGATGGACACCGAGCAGTGAGGATTGCAGCGTGAAAGGGATCGTTCTTGCAGGAGGCGCAGGATCGCGGCTGCACCCGCTGACCGAGGTCTCAAGCAAGCAGCTTCAGCCTGTCTACGACAAGCCCATGATCTACTACCCACTCGCCACGCTGATGCTGGCGGGAGTCAGAGAGATACTGCTGATCTCGACACCGCACGACATCCCGAGATTCCAAGCACTTCTTGGTGACGGCAGTCAGTGGGGGATCGCACTCGAATACGCAGTCCAGGACAAGCCATCGGGGATCGCAGAAGCACTGCTGATCGGCGAATCCTTCGTCGGCGAGTCGGCCGTCACGCTCATCCTCGGTGACAACATTTTCTACGGCCGGATGGGTCTCGACGTCGTGGTGAGCGACTTCTGGGGCGGCGCCGTCATCTGGGGATACCCCGTGCAAGATCCCGAGCGCTACGGGATTGTCGAACTCGACGACGACGGGTCCGTTCTCTCACTCGAAGAGAAGCCGCAAACGCCTCGAACGAACCTCGCGATTCCGGGCCTGTACGTCTATGACTCGACGGCTGCCGAGCGAACTCGCGGCATCGGCGCATCAGCGAGGGGCGAGCTCGAGATCACCGACTTGAACGCTTCGTACATGGCCGACGGAAGTCTCAGAGCCATCGAACTTGGCAGAGGCGTTGCGTGGCTCGATTCAGGCACGCACGAGAGCCTTCTCGACAGTTCGAATTTCATCGCGACGATCGAGAAGCGTCAGGGTTTGAAGATCGCGTGCCTCGAGGAAGTGGCCCTTCTCAAGGGCTACGTCACAACCGATGAGCTTGCAGTGCACCTCGAAACCATGCCGAATTCGCCATATCGCACCTACTGCGAAATGGTTGCCGGCCAGGCCTGACGACTCACACTGCAGCGGCGGCATCCTCGCGGTCGGCGTCATCGGCTCGTGTCCGCGAACCCACTGGTCGTGTCGGCTCGACGCCGACGGCAAG
>Ga0315338_1004606_pt1 | contig 10684 bp, 9 predicted proteins | sample ASW8metaG_FD_204518 | JGI IMG/M metagenome (GOLD analysis project Ga0315338, IMG submission 204518) | Ammonia-oxidizing marine archaeal communities from Monterey Bay, California, United States - ASW #8 | ecosystem: Environmental > Aquatic > Marine > Coastal | place: USA: California | collected...
CTTTGGGTTGATAAGACGCTTTTTTCGTCATTTCATCGCGGTAAAAAATGGGGCGACATAGACGACCAGCATCCGTACATACAAAAATTGTGTTTTGGCGAATATCGAAACTGGCACTGGCGTAAATAGGAACTAAGGCATTGCGACGATATAAATTATAAATGCGTACACACTCGACGGGATCTTCCACCATACCGCCCCAATATCCGTTGACAAACACCTTGGATAATTTCGCTAATTCATGAGGAGAATATTCTTGGACGGATTTCATTCCCCATTTTTCGCGCAGCCAATTTAACATGGGTTCTCTTGAAATGCCTCGTGTAATGTAAGTCGCAATTGCAAGATGTTTATGTAAACCGATACTGCCTCCGTCAGGTGTATCAATTGGGTCAATGAAACCCCATTGGGAATTATGTAATACTCGAGGTCCAACAACTTTCAAGCTGCTATCAAGAGGTAGATTGGTTTTACGAAGATGATTGATTGCCGAATTAAAGGATAGACGATTGAGGTCTTGGACGGCACCAATACGTTTGGTATGGGTGTGTGCTCCCCAATTACCTTTAAATGCAACTCGGACGCCTTCCTCTAATTCTCTTTCTTGGAAAACCTCTTGAAAATGTTCGGTGATGAGTCCGAGTAGATTGGATTCATACATTTCTTGATTGTAATAGAGTTTCTTCTCAAAAGCCAATTGGACGGCACGTAATTGAATAGACCAATATTCGCGGAATAGATCATACAAAAGAGAACCGACTAGTTCAATGCGTTTAAATTTGAAATTATCGCGATCGGTGGGTGGGTCTAGACCCGTAGTAATAGATAGCAATTTAAAGACAATGTGTCCCAAATAATACGCCTTTTGCACGTAATTGGTTTCGCCAATGTGAGGTAGAAAGTAATCCGATAAAATTTCAAGGGCGTGACGTGTGCCCTTTCCTTTTGTCAAAAGGGCAATGTATTGTAGTGCATTTTGTTGGTTCATAATGGTGGATGCATCATGGACGCTTGGAATAAATAGATCGATCATGGAATCGTATTTGTCCATATCCAAGAGACAATGTGCGATAATATCCTTGTCACTAATGACACCAAGAGCTCGGAACACAATGAATAGGGGTACGGGTGCACGAACATTGGGTATATTCACGACAATATTTTTGTTTGTATATTTATTGGTAGGTGCCTTCATTTTGACGGATAGTGTACGTACTGGCTTGGAAACATTTTCAGACACACTTCGAATTTCGGCAGAGTATAAGTAATTGTCGTCATTTGCTTTACGGACATACAGCATATTGTCAGCGAATTTTTCTTGAGAAACCACAGTTTTTTCTTTGCCATTAATAATGAAATATCCGCCTAAATCGTTTTTGCATTCTCCTGCACTATGACGTGCTTCACGTGGCATACCGCGTAAAACGCAAAAGTCGGATTGGACCATGACGGGGAAACGGCCTAAAAACACGCGTTTGAGTACATGTGTTCTTCGCTGGATATTTCCATCCAAAGACTCTTCCAGTTCTTTTCTCAATTCAGCAGCTTGTTGTGGATCTAATTCCATATCGATATCTTGACGTTCTTTTGCATTTCTTTTCTTTTTGACGGATTTAGGTCCACCACCCACTATTTGAGAGTTCTCTTCCAGATCACCACCGACCACCTCATCGGTAATATTTGAAGAACCACCTAATAGTGTAGGTAACTCACCTGGACGAAGTTTGTTAATAATTTCCACTTCAATGTCATAATGGACGCTCATAGAGTAACTCATATTGCGAAGACGGGCTTCGTTGGGAAACATATACCGAACATTGTTGTCGTCGTGAATGACTGGTTTGCCAAAATATATTTTGGACCCATCCTTTCCGCCCATATAAAGATGACATTCACTCATGTATTCGTTTGTAGCGGGGTCGAGGCGTGAATAAAGGGTAACGGGGTTTTTTTCCTTGAATATTTGAAAAATGCCGCGTTTATAGAAATCGTCGAATGAGTCAATATGATGATTCACTAAAGCCTGAGGATTTTCTTGAAAGTATTTTCCGATAATTTTCCATGTAGTACTGTCTTCCATAAATAGAGAATGTCTTATAAATTCTCTATATATATTTACAGTCGGTATAACTTAACGACTAGTGGGGGTTCAGGGGTTTAAATCTCAATTTGTTCGTCGAATAGGGGATATACATCTTTATCGTGCGTAATAATAATGATAGTCTGTTTTTCCATCTTGAATCGTTTGATAATTCCGAGCAATTCTGTCTTGAGCGTTTTATTCAATGCGTTGGTAGGTTCGTCTAAAATAAGTATACGGGATGGATTTACGAGTCCACTAATTATATTTACGACTTGACGTTGGCCTCCTGACAACTTTTCACCGAGAGGTCCACAATCACTTTCTTCCATATCAATCCCTTCAAACAGTTTTTGGATGTTGGGGTAAGACATGATAATTTTGTATTTATCTTGGCAAATTTCTTCGTCACTGCATCCAAACAAAATGTTTTCCAAGACTTTTCGATCGAATAGTTTGGCATTTTGATTTACATAGGTAATATTTGTGCGAATATAGAGAGGGTCAATGTCATCAATATTAATTCCATCAATGAGAATATTTCCTTGACTGCATTTATACATTTTCAAAAACATTTTACACATGGTACTTTTCCCCTTACCTGACGGACCTGTAATACCAATAATTTTATGATTGGTGGGTTGTATGTGAATATTGTAATCTTTAAAGATGAGTGTATCGTTGTAACCAAAACATACATTATCCAATACTAGATCTTCAAATGTTAAATCATAATCGATAAACGTTTTGCTAGTGGTTAAGTCATATTTATCCTTTATGTCACCTAATCGCATAGATAATGACTGCGATTTACCCATAGTTTCAATTAATTCTGGAAGTATACTGAGAGTATTTACTGCTCTGTCGCGGTACATCAATAAAATGGTAAAAAATGTGACAAACGCGATATGATTAAAATGACCTTGTCTGTATAATTTAATACCAATACCAATACAAGATAAGGTGGTTATCAATATAATTGTATTTACAACAACCATATTATTATCAAGGTTAGTAAAATAGGAATACCCCTTTTCTATGGTTAAATCCTTTTTTTCACTGAGAATAGACAGTTCGGATAGTGTTTGGCCGCGTGTGATGATTTTATCCATATTGTTTAACATTTCCGCCAAATAACCTTCAGTATGAGTTGTCTGTATTTCATATTCTTTATTATTTTTTACAAGAGGGTTCCAATTAAAATACAAATATGTCATCCATGTAATATTACCTAGTATAAATACAGCACCAATGCTAATATGTTGATATAATATATATCCGATTGACACGAGTAAGAACATAATATTCGGGACATAAAATGTCAACATGTCATTTAAAACAGTATTCGTATGGCTCGATACACGATTAATGGGAGATATCATTGTTGTAAAGTTTTCATTTGTAAATTCTTCGTCATTTGTAACCAATAACATGCGAATGAGTTGGAAACGCGTCCAGTGATACATTTTCGACGCAACCTTTATTTGAAAGGTCTTGTAAATGTAAGATATTCCAACGTATATGAGAGATAAATAAATAAAATACCAGAACCAGACATAGGCTTTAGAGAAGTGTTTGCTTTGAAGTTCACCTAAAATATTCGCTGTAATTTTTGTAAATCCAATGGTCTGAATTATATTCGTAATAAAACTCAATGTTAAAATACAAATAGTAGAAACTTTTTCATCGCTTAAATATTCCTTAATAAAATGGATTATTAATGACATTGTCGCTAATATACTAAGATCTTATAATTTATTCAATCATAATTTATATTCATATAGTATAAATGGAAGACTCAACGTTTCAAACCCTTTTTGGCCCTCTTAGTCGTAAGTATTGCGTATGGTTTTACTGGTTAGCTGTTTTCGGATTTATTTTCCTATTTTTTACACTCATCACCGGTATGATGATGATGTTTAGCGAAAAGAAGTTCCGTCCCGAGCTTCTTCATTCTGTATTGATGACGTCCATCATGTACGGAATCTTCTATTTCCAGAACCGTCTGTTATATTCTATGTGCCTTAACTAATCGTGCATGGTATTTAGCAAAAATATCGTTTAAATAACACGGGATTACTCTATCGATAATACAAAAATGGATGCTTTGTATTATAGTAATTATTGCAAACACTCGCAACGTATCTTACAATATTTAGTAAAAGCGAATTTAACGGATCGTATTAGTTTTTTATGCATTGACAAACGGCAACGAGATGAAAACAATAACCAAATGTATATTGTATTGGAAAACGGACAGCGCGTTGTTATGCCCCCAAACGTCCAGAGTGTACCTGCCTTATTGTTAGTAAAACGCAACTATCAGGTTATTTTAGGCGATGATATTATCTCTCATTTTCAGGCTGACGCTCAGCAAGAAAGCAAAAAAAAGACGGCCAATTTTCAAGGAGAACCGGTTGGCACAAGTTTAATGCCTTCAAATGGAGGTGTGAATATAGTTTCTGAACCGTATACCATGTTTAATCTCACACCCGAGGAACTAAGTGCCAAAGGGAATGGTGGGCGACGTCAAATGTATAATTACGTGAGTGCAAATGACGATATTTTGAGTATCAATACACCTCCCGATACGTATCAACCGGATAAGATTGAAAATGATATTACAGTTGATAATTTGCAGCAGAAACGTATGGATGATATTCAACCACCCAATCAAAACCAAAATGTATTTGTTCCTAAATTATAGGTTTTCGGTAATCAACTTTGTATGATTTTCCAATCTTCCGGAAAATCACTGCGCAAATCTACATGACATAGGCGACATTGTAAAATTTTATCCTGTATATTTTTGGGTTTTAGTAATTTTGGGTATAATCCATATTCAATACTTGTATAAGGTGATGAAGTAAATTGGCATTCATAATTATTGCAAATAGAATGATATTTTTTCCATTGAGAACATTTACCGGCATACCCCCAAGAGCACATTTTATTCTTATCATGTTCTTCGAAAGATGAATAATAATATTCAGAGTTGCCGTTGACAATGATTTCAGTTTGATTATATTTTTCAGATAGTTCGTGAAATAATTTGGCAGAATCGTCACGATTCATAAATGAGGTTACTGTAAAATGAGAAATGTGTTCTGTTTTCAATTCTTCATCTTCATATACCAGCCATAATCCATATCCATATCCCATATTACAATATATCAAGTTAAAAAAGGTCAACAATAAAATTATTTTGCATGGATGATTAGGTAGATAGTGTTATCATTTGGCCGACTGAACCGGTTGGACCGGTCGTACCCATTGGACCGACTGAACCGACTGAACCGGTTGGACCGACTGAACCGGTTGGACCAGGTTTACCGACTGGATAGGTTACTAGAATTTCATTATCGCAAGATGTAAATAAGTTAAAACTGTCTCCTTTGTTTGCAGTGACTTTAATCGGATAGGTTGTAATTTCGGAATTCTGTTTATATTCGGTTAATTTTTGATATATTTCATTTAATTGACTTCGCATATCTTCTGAACCATTTGTGTAGTTTAAAATATTATTCAGAGTTAAATTATTATCAAATTGGTTTAGTGATGAAAATAACTCAATATCCGTATTTTTCGATAACCAGTGGATAAAAATACCTACTAAAAGTATGCATAATACAGCACAGTAAAAAATATGGGTTTTGCTATATTTCATTCTATATCTTATTTACACATATTATGTGAATAAGATAGTTTACATAAAGGAATTACTTGTCTAATGGAGCGAAAGGGGTATATTGGATGGGTATTTCGGAAATACCTACTGGTCCTGCTGCGCCAGTAGCGCCCGATGGACCCATTGGACCTACACCCCCGACTTGACCTGGTTTACCTGCGGGTCCAGGAAGACCTGCTGGCATATATGCGGTAAGTGTATAATTTGGAGGAGTAGATGTATCATATCCAGAAGGTTTCATGTCAACAAAAGGGGTATTGGGTGTTCCATTGGGTACGTTTACTAAGGAAACGTCAAACGTTTGGTCTGCATATTTTTCAACATATTTTTGGATAATTTCCAATTTTGCTTTTAACATGGCAATATATTTTGAAGATTCTGTATTCCAATTCGTAACAATGGTGTTTATTTCGGCATCAAACTTGTTTACAATGGAACGGGCTGGTTTACATGGGATCATTGCAGCGCGTTGTTCGTCGCTCTCGTAAATATCATACAATTTAACCCATTCATTACATTGATGTGCTGCTTGGGTAAGTAAACTGCTGTTTTCACTCATAGAACGACCTAATGTACCATAACTGACATCGGTGATGTATTGCGATAATATTTTCTCTCCATTTGTATCTTTGAATTGGACGCTCATGTCGTAAGCATGTTGACATAAGTTACTGGCCGTATTGTATTGATTCGATATATCGTAACATTGTTCGGTGGGATTGCTTTTTGCTAAATAATTGGTTGATGATGGACTCGAACCGTCCAACATAACTAAAGAGCTTGATGTGGAACAATTGTTAATACCAGTGGTACATGCATCATATTTTGTGGAAATGCGTGAACGTGTGGTCATAGCGGAATTAATATCGGTAGGCCATGTATACGTACTGTAGTTTAGATAATTTGTACCTTTATTCGTAACCTCAGATTTGACATCACTGTAATCGGTTCCACTTGGATATAACTGAGATGAAATGTTTGCAAACGCAGAAGCTCCTGCGGGTGACGATATTTGTTTGAGTGTATTTTCGACTATACCGTAGTTTGTCTTACATGTTGCATTCATCGCATCTGTTTCTTGTTGGACGGTCATTCCTTCTTTCTTACTAGTAAACCCTTCGTAGTCAGACGAACTCACATTAAACGATTGGCTGGCTTGTCCTAGTCTAATATTTTCTGATGGTGACGTTGGTACTATAGTACCACTATTGCATCCTTGATATGTATTATTGGGCTCTGTATTTGTTATATTACAATTATTAAAACCGGACTTTGTCAAAGACCACGGATTCGCGCAACAATCCACCGCTTCCTGTGTAATGACTGTGGATAAATTATCACATTTATCTTTGGCCTCAGTCATCAATCCACTATTATAGTATTCTGGATCAAACCATGGACTTGGACCAAAATAGCATTGTGTTTGTTTGGGTTGTTGCCCTGATTTATAAAGGTTTCCACTAGCATCTTCTAATTGATATGATTTTCGTAAATTATTTAAACGCGTTTGATATGTGTTTTGATTCACGACAGTGTTTAAATTCCATGTGTATGTACTTAAATTGGTTTGGGTTGTATTACATGCATCAATCGCACTATTAAACATACCTTGAAATGATTGATCGAATGACGTTGCCGGAGTTGTATAATTTATTGTATCGTTTTCGGTAACTCCTGTCGCGCTCATACTGGCGTTTGGTGTGAATATACTATTTTGAACGCTAGTAGGTAAATTAACATAGTCATTAGACCAGATAAAGTATTTATTGTCGGCTGATTTCATAATGGGTCTTTCATTCGCAATATATGTTTGTGCAGTTGCCAAATCGTTAAATAAAAAAATCGCATTATTCGTTGATACAGCAGTTCCAAATCTGGCTTGAAACATCATACCAGCAGGTTCATTAAATTCATCAGTTTGTATATTTTTGTTCCAATTGGTTTGATTTGTCGAGTTGCTGGCAGTATTTGAAACCGCATGTTTAACATCTTGTTCGACTAGATCGTAAATACCCGCAGTAAAGAATCCAGCCCAAAAGTTGGTCCATATTGATGTATAAAACAAATGGGTTTCATATGTATCCCATGTGCTACCGACGTCAGGTATAAGAGTAGGACACAATATAGTTGATTCCGTCGTTTGTAGAACGTTTTGCAGGATTTCCATTGTACCAAGACTATTGAACCATGCTGTGTATTTTTGATCGATACTATTAGTCGGTATACCTTTAGTAACTACGTTTGATCTATTGTCTGAATTATTTATATAATGCGCTGTAAAAACATCTATAAAGGTGGCGTACTGTCCTCCCATGTAGCAGTTCCCACGCGCATTTCCAAATGAATCTATTGTAAAAGTTACCATATATTTTGATACTATATAATATCAAACTATAATTGCCGAGCGTAGAAAGTACATATAAACCCTTAGTAAAGCAATTTTGTGTGAAACTGACAGGATTATTCCATATTACCCCAGTATCCTGTTGGACCTTGAATTCCTTTCGAACCTATTGGACCAATGGGTCCCCGAAGACCATTTGAACCAGCAATACCAGTAGGACCTTGCGAGGGGGGATTTAAACTAAAATCAAGTAATACATTGGATAAAGTTCCACCGACGGTCAAAGATGGCGCGTCTGTCGTGGCGGATGTGGTATTCATTTGATAATTGATTTTATATTTTGCTTCGAGTGCATTCACCTTTGTTTCTAAAAGTTCAATAATATCCGCCTGTTTTTGAATAGTGCTATTTATGGCAGTTAATTGTGCGTTTGCGACTTCAGGACCTAGCGGTGCCGGACATATTTTACATTTGATTTGTTGAATTACAGAATTCGGCATTTTCTCTAAAGATGAGTCGCCCTGGAATAATTGAGGCGCATTACCGGGATCATATTTAACATTAAAAGCATTTTTACTTGCCTCCTGTTGACTTTGTAGTATGGCATTAGCAATATCTTGATCTGCAGTAGACATATGTTTTCTATAAAATAAGGAATCATTTTATAGGCAAAAAAAAAACAATTTCAACGGTTTAAAACCAATACCCATCCAAACCTTGAATACCGGTTTTACCCGTGACACCTGCATCACCAGTAGGTCCAGTAGGTCCTGTATTACCTTGACTACCGATCGGTGCTGGTCTTAAATGTATGTCTAAAATTACTTCGTTTAAGATACGGGGGTCACTAACTCCATTAATAATTTCGATTTTACTATCAGTCGCATTTTGATAAACTTGGCCTATTGTAAATGCAGGTATTCTATTTTCAAGTTCACCGATCTTTGTCTTGAGTAGTGTGATAATTTGTTGCTGATTGGCAGTTGTCATATTTTCCTGTATGGTATTTTTAGAATATTGGTTTGCAATATAGAAGAAAATGAAACCAACTAAAATAAAAATGAATAATGAAATACTATACATATATACATATTGTATAGTATAAAAGATGCCATGGAAAATTAGTTAGGTCGAAATGTTTGATTAAAACTCGCAACACTCCCACCTTGTCCTCGCGGGCCTTGTGGACCTTGACCTCCTTGTTGACCTGTGGGGCCTGGAGGACCCGAAGAACCAGGGGGTCCAGAAGGACCTGGAAGACCGATTGGGAATGTTGCATGAATTATGTATTGCGCGCCTTGAGGTATTGCATTGAGTTGTGCTTCTAATTGAGCGGTTTCTGTTTCTGTTTCATTTAATTCAGATTGGATGTAACTTACACCGGGACTGGGACTGGGACCTGGACTAGGACCTGGACTAGGACCTGGACTAGGACCTGGACTAGGACTAGGACTAGTCCTAGGTTTCAAAACAACCGGTTTTTGTATCTCAATTTCAAAACTAGGATTTTTATTGGCGGCTTCAGTCTGACTAAAAGATCCAACTTTAATATCATTAATACTCAGTGGCAAATTGTTATTAATTTCAGTATATAAGTCGACACATTCTTTAATTTGTGCGTCAATCCCTTGCAATGTCATATTTGATGTATTGGAGGTTAATGTATTTGATATTTTACGATTTTGAATGGTAAACTCACCACATTTTTCTGTTGAACTAGTATATTGCGAAGCGGGTCCTGGAGCGAGTCCTGGAGCGAGTCCTTCACGTATATCGCGAAAGTAATAACTAACACATATTAAAATCAATAGGATAAAAACTAGGGTATATTTATTCAGAAAAGTGGACCGAACTACTTTCATATATAATACAATAATATATATAAAAAGAACAGATTACATTTATCTAAATGCCTGACAAGTCGACACTTTTGAAAACATTTAATACCCAACTATTTGCCTTTTTGGATGATGTGATAGCAATCTTTCCTGAAAATACGGATATTGCTATTGCTCGAAAATCTTTTGAAACAATTAAAAAGGCCAATCCAACGATTATTGCAAAAGTGTGGGTAAGTCATATTTACAGTCCGTATAAAGAGGTTATTGAAAATGGAGATATTGCATTTATTTATGAAAAAGATTATTCGACCGATCTGAATTCGGTTGCAAACAGTGGAGAGGTGTTGCGTGTTATTGATACTCTACGTGATCCAATTCGTAATATGAGCGATACAAACAAAGGTCACACTATAAAATATATTCAATTACTAAGTAAATTGTCTTTCATGTATTCGCAAGCATAAGTAAAGTAAATTGTTATATATATGTAAATGTATAACAATAAGCCTCCTGTGAGAATTGAACTCACGACCTCCAGTTTACAAGACTGGTGCTCTACCACTAAGCTAAAGAGGCTGTTTGAGAAATAATAAAGCCTTCTGCGAGGATTGAACTCGCGACCTTCAGTTTACGAAACTGACGCTCTACCACTAAGCTAAAAAAGCATAGTGATCTGTATCTCATTCTACTATGAGAAAAAATAAGGGCAATAATTCCCTAAAACTCTTCAT
>Ga0315338_1004608_pt1 | contig 10678 bp, 2 predicted proteins | sample ASW8metaG_FD_204518 | JGI IMG/M metagenome (GOLD analysis project Ga0315338, IMG submission 204518) | Ammonia-oxidizing marine archaeal communities from Monterey Bay, California, United States - ASW #8 | ecosystem: Environmental > Aquatic > Marine > Coastal | place: USA: California | collected...
GAGCTTGTACATCATGCACAAAACTGTCGAGGGGATCTTAATGACTTAGAAAATATTGGTGAAGAGGGGTACGCGCAAGAGGATAAGCACTTACGACGGCTGGAGCGCGAGGCTTATGAAAAAGGTAATATGTGTTTTCGTGACTGGGAAGACTCCGTAAAACAAAACGCAACTATTTATGAAAATGAGGATAAAAGAATGTCTAACAAGGATTTAAGAAATCATAGGCTAAACGCCCATCTTATGGAGAAGTGGGGTTTCAAATCAAAGAAGCTAGAAGAAAAGGCTGAATCTAAAGCACAGCAAAAACTTATGGCAATGGCACTCGATTGCAAGAAGAATGATTATCAAGCTTGTGCCAGCAAGGAGGTTGAACAGGTGGCTCGAATGTCTGAAAAAGATCTTGAAGACTATGCCTCGACAAGCACCAAGGGATTGCCTGACAAGGTTGCCGAGCAATATGATGATTTAGAAGGTGAACTCTCTTTTGATCTTGATGACCCTTATGCCCATGAAGATGAGCTTGCTGACTATTATAAAGAATTTCCCGAATTGCGTACCGGTGGAAGCGATGAAGACGAAGTGCCCGATGATCTGGAAAGCGAATTTCTAGCGATGCTCGCCGGGGAGGAAGAAGAGTCGGAAGAAGAGGAAGAGGTGGAAGAGGCAATGAAGGAAGCAGAGATCCCTTACGCTTCGTCATTCGATACCACAATATCACAATTTCAAATAATGAACGTCGTGAAACAAAAGATCGCTAGGGCTCTAGAGAGTCTTGCAGGACAAGATAATGATAAGGCTACGCAGATATTGCACGACGCACTAGAAGATCTAGAGAGTGATGATCCTCAATTTAACCCCGTTGCCGAAGAAAAAGAGGCAGATGGTGATCTTGATCCCTATGACGACCAAGTACTTGCAGATCTCAAAAACGATCCTCAATTTAACCCAGACAAGCTACTGGCAATCTTGGCTTCACGAGATGAAGCGATTGCCGAAGAGATCGAGCCCAAAGTTCTTGAATTACCGGAGAAACCAGAACAATATTCGGGCCACGGCGGGGGGCAAGGTGCGGAGCACTACGCAATGATGGCGCAGGAGTCATGGAGAAAGAAGGTCGGCAATATCCTCAATAAGGCTGAAGTAGGCTCCGTTGTTTCATTAAGAGATGGTGCAACAGCAACAAAACAGGATGATGAAACTTGGCGTATTAACGCCCCAGGAACTAAATTTCACGACACAAACTTTGAGTGGGGAGAGGTTCTGCAACTCGCCGAGGTGAGCACTATGGCAGCCGGCGGCTGCGCTGGGGGGGGAGCCCACGAGGATGACGATAAAGAAGATTCTTCTGAGATTGAAGATGCGTTCGGAGATGATGGCAACCCCTTGTTAAACATGGGTGAAAAGAAGATCGCTTATAACAGAGATGAAGAAGATTCTCTGGAAGAAAAAGCACACCCCTTTGCTAATCTTACTAGCCCAACACAGCAAAAGTTCTCAGTCAATGAAGCCCGCACAAATCGAAACCGCCTCATGGCAGAGCAAGTGATGAAGGCTTGGTTTAAGAAGTAAGCTCCCTGTTTTACAGGTTATATTCGCTCCGTTAATATTGTTGATAAAGCCTATTTACAGTGTAGGTTTGTAAGCATATATCTATGGCTACACTAAACAACTCTCAGAAAAAGAACAAATTTCCAGCAGACGGAGGGGCAACAGAAACCTCCTGTACGCTAGATGTTGTTGTAAGCAAGATTACTTGCAACCCTTCGATTGCCATTGCTAATCAGGTTTCTGGGTCTCATACAAGCTATGATCCAAGGGCTCTTGCTAACGAAGAAGGCATCCTTTTGGAAGTGAGTTACGCCTCCCCCTGCAACCTGTCTGGGATACAATTCAAGCTTGATCTGGACGACCTCGATCTACCTAACAATTGTAAATATATTCGAGCCATCGGCGGGCAGGCTGACCCGGCAGCACCGGGGGCTGTTCATGACAGCGGGTTTAACGTCACGGCAAATGGTCACCATGTTGTAATTTATGACAAGATTGGAAACAAAGAGCAAACCGCAATAGAATTTGTTTCTACAACACTAGCAGATTATGCTCCAGTCGGCGGATCTCTCGCACGCTATATAGATATTTATCGCACTGCAACTTCTTTTAATCGATTTTATTTTGACGCTGGGCTTGGTGTTCTCCCCGTGGGGGCAGGAGTTCCGACGCTCACGATTGCATGCACAATTACAGGATTCACCACTCTGGCTCAAATCAAGGCTGAGTTCGACACGCAGGTGGCTGCGGCTGGGGGAGGTGACGATTATTATGTTACATCTTTAGGGGCAGCACAAACTCTTGTGCGACCTCAAGTTGCTGGAGACTTTACAGACTCGGTGCGAGGCGCGGACTTGGTTGATGCCACTCTCCTAGTACAAACTAAAGCGAACGGTAAGCTTGATTATATTGCTTCATCCCCCACCCTAACTCCCTTATGTTATATTTTATTAGGTGACCCCGGCGCGTGTTCGGTTGATGATTGTCCTGATGAAATAACTGTTTCCGATGTTAAGGGAGCTGTTAATAGCGCGAAAGGCATGCTGCCTCCAAAGCCTGGGTGGACTGGAGAAACGCGAGAGGGGGTAAGCCCAGATCAGACCTCTTTATATTATTGTGTTGGCTTGATTAGCGGGAGGAACGCTTATAATGAAAAATTCAATGCAGACGTAAGAGATGATCAAATTATTGATATTATAGACCTCGTAACATTAAATAATAAAATCCGCGACTTGAGCGAAACGGGGGGGACTACCGCACTCATAGTTCCCGAGGCTTGTTGTGACGCCAAAGACGAGATTAGATGCACAAGCGATATAGAAATTTTAAACATCAAAGCAGTTCCTTCGGACCCCAACGACCCTTATAAAAACGATCTTTTTGTGACGCTGGGATATATGTCGCCCGACAGCGTAGCCGGGGTTCAGTTTGATATAGGATATGATCTCTTTATTGATTCCGATGAAGAAGGCGAGGTGATCTTAAATCCCGCCCTCAACGGGTCTTGGTACGCTGATTTGGCAACCGTAAGAAACCGTTTCGGTTATGATAAGATAACAAGAGTGGCTGCTTTTCAACTTCCTTATGAAAACTCATCTTCAGATAAGTTAGATTATTACGGAAATGTTATATCTGTTGACAGTAGTTTAAAGGGGTATACGACAGAAACATTATCGAGCCCAGCCTTGGCTTCAAACTTATTGCAAGAATATTCTTTACCTGCTTCCGGCAATTCGATTGAGATCATCACAGTTCGGATCAAGAATGTAAGCCTTCTTAATAATTCTGTAAAGGCTCATTTTGTTTATGATGAAACAGTGCCAGTTTTTGGGGGAAGTAAGTATAACTCTTTTATAAGCTTTGCCAAGGGTGACCGCTATTATGGGGAAGTAAATTTTCATAACGGGGGATGGTACAGCGGAGCAACATTCCTTCCAAATCAATCTATAAGATTGAAGAAAGTTTATGATGACTTTAAGATTCTCAATACCAAGCTTGTAACCAACAGCAACAGAAGCGAGGCGCCGCATTCAACGTTAAATACAAGTATGGATTATATTGGTAAGCGCTTGGCATATAGTTTCGACACTTCCGCTCCTCCATTCTCCTTAATTAATTCCCGAGACAACCTTACGTCGTACTTGGATCTTGTTTTAAAAATCTTTACCAAGAAAGCCCTCTTAAATGATATTCAAAGCATCCCTTCCCTTTCTCGATATAAGTCTCTCATCCGGTTCATCGATCCTGCTGATGCATCGGCTCCCCTCTATAATGACAATGGCTATAATACGGACTCAAACCTGAACGGTGTGTTCGACGTGGGAGATGTGGTCTCTCTTTCGAATTTGGGAGCATTTCGGAAAGTTGTGGGAATTGCCGCGCCGGGGGCTATAGCCGAGGGTAACCCCGAAGAAACCGCTGTCTCAATAGACTATCTGGATTCTAATTTACGCAACTTAGAAAGTTTACCCAACTTAACCACTGATGCAAAATTAAAAGATAGCCAAGTGGATTATTTTGTTCCATCATATATCTGTAGCGAAAACCTCTGTACCAATTCAATGCCGCAAACATGTCCAGATATTTGTGATTCTGATCGCAGCGGTGTTTTATATTATATGAGGCAACGGGTTGATACCACAGCCACCCCTCCCAAGGGCTTTAGAGACTGGAAGCAATATTTTTATGATACTACGGGCTTGACTGCCGACGAGGTTCCCGACATTGGGTACGGGCTGTTTTCCTATTTTGAAGTTTATCTTGCAACAAATACAGCAAAAACAAGATTTATTAATAGTGCTAAAGTTTCGTTGGATTTGTGTGAAACTTTTTGTTCCACTGATTCCCCTGTGTTTTATATTGCTAAGGGAGAAGGTTTCTCAACAATCTCTGTAACAGATAATGCCGCCAACCCCATCGCTAGTGCCACTACAATAACTGAGGGTAACATGAAGGCAGTTCCCCCTGCTGATAATGAAATTGTGATAACGGTATCATGCACGGACGCAGATGGGAACAAAGTACCTGAGCCGGCTATAACAAATGATAGCGGAGGTATTTTAATTGCCAGGGTGTTCTTAAGGTCTGACTATAACTGTGGAGCCATTGATTGGATTAACGGAAGAAATGTAAAGCTTATTACTGGGACCATCTCCGCTAATAACAATTATGGCGAGGTAAATTATGTTAATATGCCTTATGAAACCACCATATACCAATATAATACAGACCCCACAAGTGAATTTGGTTATCTGGCTCTTGGTCCCGACTCTTCTTATTCTTCTCAATTTTATATAGATAACAGCGCCGCCACCCATTTTTATGGTGATTATGCCTTGCATCTTAGAGCGGTGGACGAAAACACCGTAGATGTTGACTATTGCACCGACACCCATTTTGACAGAATCACTTTTGGAGTAAAAAATATAAATTATACAAGTGCCAGTGTCGATCCTTTGTTGTATGTGCCCTCGAATGAAGGCTATTATACTACCGTGACTGGGATGGGGGATGGATATACGGTAATTGAGATATCTCCCACGGGAAGCGTTACGGCTGTTTCGGGAAGCGGCACTCTTTGCAGACTCCACTTAAGTAAAAATATGTTTGATCGTGAGCTTATGCAAACGGGACGCACCTTTGCTTGCCCTCCTTTGGGTGGCGCGGCGTCTTCTCGGCAATTATTGTTACCTGATGAAAGTCATCGTGATGATATTACCGAGCGCGGCTTGCTTTATGCAGCTTATGATAATCAATCCCTAGCCCTTCAGCTCAGCGCCGATTATACTTCGAGCAGCTTTGCCCCCAGTCAACAAACATTTTTAGTTCCCAATTCAACAGCCGGTTATACAGGGCTCTCTACTGTTTCTCATTGGCTTAACCCCTATGATACAAGATTATCTGCGTCTACCGATGCGGGCATGCCTCCAGCGGGTTCTATAACAGAATATGCCCCTATTATTATGGGAGTGGGGGGAACCCCAGACCCTTACGGTGTTTATTTTAAAGGGATAGGTATCCAGCAAACCATCTCTTATGTAAGTGGAAGCGTAAAACCTTTATCTTCTTTGTCCTCTACGCCCTCTGTTGACCAATTTACAATCTTTCTTGTTTTTTATGGAACCGTCGGCATCAACCCCACCACCTCAGAACCTCAACAAATAATGGGAACTCCTTATTATAATGGAGGAACATTCCCTGCTGTTGCAAAAAATAAATTTTGTTTTAGGATAGGGCAGGTGCTGAACAACGGCACTGACGCCCAATGCACACCACTGGCTGCGGGGGCTGTAGATCCCGATACAGGCGCAGCGGTGCCTGCTGCATCGACCCGACCTTGTATTTCTCTAACCTTGGATGGGAACGCTGCCCCTGCCGCGAAAGAACTCTATCATATTTTTCCAGCCGCATCGACGCAGCTCACAAGTGATGTTAATATAATTGCGTTTAGAGGAACCAATACTGCCGGACAAATAAGCGATCTCCGTGTCAATGGAGCATTAGCTAACGGCGCCGATTTCGGAGGGTTATCACAATATGATGGCTCGCTTCATCCGATGACAGGATCTGTAGGAGCGGTGGCTCCCGCTTTGTCAGATGGTAATATTATACTTGGGTTTGATGGTGATTACACTTTTGCTACACGCAATTATGATGGTCAATTTTTTGATGGCGTTGTTCAGGAAGCCCTGTATTATAAAGAATACTTGACAGATGAAGAACTGTATAAGATGGAAGGCTATCTTGCTCACAAGTGGAACGCAGACGCCTCACTTCCTGCTACCCATCCATACAAAGCAGAAGCAGATCTTGATACCTTCCTTGGAGATACCGAAGAAGACGCCCAAGAAGTAATTAATGAATATATTGATCCTTATAATAAATTGTTCTTAAGTCAGCGTGCCGGCGCAAAACATATAACCGATAAGATATGTATACGGAACAAAACCACCAGGGCAAGCATTGTTACTACTGCGGAGCTTCCGTGTGCCCCTGCTTGCGCGGCTGGCGCTGCCGCATGGAGTCCAGCCGATCTTGGCGCGGCTCTGACCCTCTGGATCGATCCAAGCGATGCAAGCACCATTACTGGGGTGGGATCAGCAATTTCACAGATTGACGATAAAGCAGGTGTCGTGCCGGGTATCTCTTTCCAACAATCCGTGTTGAGTCAGCAGCCTACGGTGCTCCTTTATGATGGTTTGAATTGGATGAGTTTTGATGGTCTTAATGACCAGCTGCTCGGAAGGAAGGGTGGTCCCGCCGATCTTTATTTAAGCGATATATTCGGCTCAGTGCGAGCACCGGGGACAACCTTTGAAGTCCACCTCGTTATGCGTCCTGATAACAATTCGGGGTGCGGCGGCTCTTGCGGAAATAATAGCGCGAACCCGTGGTCCAATACACCTGTTTTTGCAGCAGACCAGGGGTATTTTGGGATATTTGTAAAGGATATGGATACTGCGACTCCTGATATGCAAGTTTCTATAAGGGAGACAGCTGGCTGGGCAGGAAGAGATACCACTTATCCCGGTGCTACCGGGGTTCAACAGGTTTTCGGTATGTCAATGACCGACCCTGGCGCTTCTCCATTAACTGGACCTTTTTATACTTATGAAGACGGTGTAGCCACTACCATCGCAGGCGTCACAGAAGTGGGTTTCCCCGCATATACTACAAATCCTGTTCACTTTGGTTCCATGGGATGGGCTTTCACATATCACTATAGAGGACTCATCGGCGAGATGCTTGTTTTTGATCGCGAATTGACCCCTGCCGAAAGAACCAACATGACCACTTATTTGAGCGCAAAATGGGGAACTCCATAAAGAGAGAAAAAGATAATGTATAATTTATTTGATAATATAGAGGAATTCAATACCTGGCATCAGGCTGTTAAAGATGCGCTAGGCTTTCCCTTACAAACATATAATTATGGAACAGGCGAGCCTGTTGAGGGAGTGTTTGTGACAGCCTATACGACATCCATCGTTCACCCTATTACGGGCAATGTTATTTGTCACTATCGAGAGGGCGATGAGATCGCTGCTTCACATGAGCCAAAACTTTCAGCACAGGAAGCACTAGCTCTTGGTTATTTTCCCACGCCTCTCGACCCTGAATGAAGGTATAATATAGAATGACTTGTCCTGATCCAACGTGTACATCTTCAATTTCCATTGACAGAAATGTTCCCGCATATGCTTTAGCGCCGCCTGCATGTATTCCCGGTGCCTGCACAACGCTAACGTTGCCAATTTTGTATACTGCCGACCCTTTGGTTCAAGGGGTAGCCTTTAGTTTTGTAATAAAAGGGCTTCCTGCGGGCGTTGATGTAACCGATTTTAATTTTGCCGGTGGCGTGATGCCCCCAGCGGCGCAAAATTGTGAAGTAATAGCTAGAATTCCAACGGGGGGTACAGCGGCAGACGGAGTTTGGATTATTGGGTATTTAACGACTGCGACTACCGCAGCAATCCCAGCCGCCGCAGCGCCGGCAACACTCCTTACTATAACTATAGGACCAACGGCTGCTGGGGTGTGGGGTGCCTTCACTCTTGGTGATGAGTATATCGCAACAAACCCCACTGGGCAAGATACGCCCCTCTACCCTCACCCTGTGATCGCGGAGTTTCCCATAGATGATTTTGTTTATGACGGCAGTGGCGATTATGTGAGTGGAGGAACGTCGCCACCTTATATAAAATGGACGGGAGATCCTAATGGCAGCGCCACCGTTACTTTTGCAGACGCTCAGGCACTAGCGCTGAGAGTTCCTGACTCGTATCTTTTTCCCTTCCTTAGTTCGGGAACAGGGTGGTCCGACGAACTAGACGCCGACTTTAATGGGCTTATTAATGCGGTAGATATTGCCACCGTTTTGGCCGATATTTGCGGCAACGGGACTGGGCGACTCGGGCCAGCCTTGAACACTAAGCTTTCTGGAACAGCGCCGGTCGGGTTTCCTCAAACCAATAAAGTTCTTGCTAGTGCGATATGCTTAACCACTTTAGAATCTCCTGAATGTATACCATGTTCTTGCCCAGATTTGCTGGAAGACACTGATGAAACTATTTGTTTGAATAGCGCTTTTATAAGCGATTATCAGATTATAGATCAACCAGTTGGGAAGATGAATTCTCCAGCTAGTGTTTCTAATTTTATGCCCTACGGCGTAGTCACAATAAGTTATTTTTCACGCTGTAGCGTTGATGGATATGAAGTTAAGTTAGGAAACTTTAAAGACATAAATGATGTAAGGGGAGGGCAGAGCGGCGTCTTGTCGATTGTCCCACGAAGTGGTGAAGCCGGTGAAAGACGATGGTTTCAGTCACCTGGGGGAGATCCAGACCTTGACTCATCAGATATTTTTCAAAAAGACACTCTGACGAGACCCAAAACTCATAACAAGATGGTGTTTGGGCTTTCAGCTTTAGATGAAACCTATCCGACTGATGTGGACATAAATGATCCAGTAGATAGGGAACGGCTTATAGTTTATGACAATGTTCTTCCTACACAAGTAGCACATCAGCCTTGGTCTCTACCCCCAAGCATTGGGAAAGAACCACGAGTATTAACTAAGATTATTGTAAACCCTTATTCTTTTCAAGGTGCCCCCACTCTAGAAAGTTTTAGGTTTGTAACCAATCAGAACCTTGACCCATTCATATTAGGACTCCCGGTTGTCGGTCCTGGCTTGTGGACAGGGAATTCACAAATTTATAATGCCGCTGGTGCTGGCTTCGTCAGCGCTCTTGATTTGGCTGCTATTGTTTCTTATGTAAAATTAGCAGGTGTTTCCGCAGCCTCCTCTCTTCCGGCGTTGGCTGCCGATGCTGTTTTATTTGATGCAGATGGTAACGGAGATAGATTAAATATTGAAGATCTTTGGGCTGTGCAAAATTATATGTTGAGCCAAGGTGTTGGTGGCGCATTGCTGCCTTGGGTGGGACCCCCAGGACTATCGACTTTAAATATCGTTCCACAAGACTGTTGCGCTGCTACTACACCAGGGTCATTGACGGTTACCCCCACGGCATATGGTTGCGATGTTCCCAATGAAGGTAAGGTATTAGTAAGCTGGACTGTGGCGGCAAACGTATCTTTTTATACAATTTACCGTGGGATAGATGGAGACTTTTTTAATTCATCGGGATACGGGGGCAATAAAAAGACGCTTACCGGCTTACAAATAGAGCAAGCCATGGCTCAGTCTGGGCAGGCTTCATATATTCCTCTGAGTCAAAAAATGGTTTATGAAGAGGTTGTTGTAATAAATGATCCCGCAGCGACATCTTATGTAGATAATAATCCTCCGCAGAATGTTAACTCCTGTGCCGCCACTGATAATCCTGAGATTACATATATTGTGGTAGCCTCAAATAGCAGCGGGGAGACCACCAGCTCAGGAGTTATAACTGTACCGAATTGTAATTCAACTCCTGTTGCCGCCGACTCAGGCGTCTTTGAAACGAATATTAATAACAAACTCTCGTTCTCTCTTGAGGGGCTCGTTACCAATACCAATTCTATTAAACCATGGGGCACTTGCAGTCCAGGTACCCGAGCTTGTGATGATTTAACCTTTGAGGTTTTCCCCGATCTAAAGGGTGGAACTTTCAACGAAACAGTAAACCAAACAGGTGAATTTATATTTTACCCTGCAAAAGATTATGTTGGTCCTTCCTTCATCAGGTTTCGGGTAACAACTTCCAATGGCTGTAGCGATGAAAATCAATTACGGATTAATGTGCTTCCTTCCAAGTTTGATTTAACTGCAATAGCTGGTCCTGTCAGTTCTCCTCAATATGGAACGATCAGGTTAAGCTGGCCGAGGCTTTCGGGCAAAATATTAAGATACGAAATTTATCGCAAACTAGGAGCTGGTCCATATGGTCTTATTAATACTATCACTGGTCCCTACGATATCGACATAAAAAACTTTGTATATGAGGATACCGATCTTGCCATCCCAGATCCGTGTGTTCCCGATCCAAGCAATGTCTACACCTACAAGGTCGCCGCTATTGGTTTCGATGGACTCGCCTCAAATGTTCCGGTTGGAAAACAAGTTACTGTTGAATCTTACGAAGCATCTGCCACTATTGTGTCTCCTGGGGCTTTAGGA
>Ga0315338_1004609_pt1 | contig 10676 bp, 6 predicted proteins | sample ASW8metaG_FD_204518 | JGI IMG/M metagenome (GOLD analysis project Ga0315338, IMG submission 204518) | Ammonia-oxidizing marine archaeal communities from Monterey Bay, California, United States - ASW #8 | ecosystem: Environmental > Aquatic > Marine > Coastal | place: USA: California | collected...
GCGCCCAGCTCTCGCGCGGAAAGAGCGCCTTCAGGTCGCGCTCCGTCTTCTCGACGCTGCGTTCATCCGACAGCCCCCAGCGCGCGGCGAGGCGATGGATATGGGTGTCGACGGGAAAGGCCGGAATTCCGAAGGCCTGATTGAGGACGACGCTCGCCGTCTTGTGCCCGACGCCGGGCAGCGCCTCGAGTGCCTCCATGTCCGCGGGCACCTCACCCCCGTGTTCGCGCACCAGAATCTCGGCCAGCGCCTTGATGTTGCGCGCTTTGCCGGGCGCGAGCCCACAGGATCGGATGTGTTCGAGGATCTCCGGCACTTCACGCTTCGCCATCGCGGCGGGCGTCCCCGCCATCGTAAAGAGAGCGGGCGTCACGAGATTCACCCGCTCGTCGGTCGTCTGTGCGGAGAGCAGGACCGCGATCAGGAGGGTGAAGGGATCCTCGTGATCGAGGGGAATCGGTGGCTCGGGATAGAGGCCATCGAGAATCTTCAGGATCCGCTCCGCCTTCTCCGCCCGCTTCACGCGTCGATCCCTCCCGGGCGATGCTCTGCGGGGATGGTCCGCAGGTCCCGAACGCGGCAGCATACCCGACGCCGACTCCCTCGCCGCAGATGGGCGCGAAGAGCCGAGAACGAGTGCTACGCCGCGCGGGCGAACGCAGGGGGCGAGAGATTCCGGTGAGTGAGACACGAAGGCCGCTGATCGATTGGGTCCCGGAAGGGGGGCTCCGGGATCCCGAGGCGATTCTCGATCGATTCACGCGCTGGTCGAGCGACGCGGGCCTTTCGCTCTACGACGCCCAGGAAGAAGCGCTGCTCGAGATCATGACCGACCACCACGTCGTGCTGAACACGCCGACGGGATCCGGCAAGTCGCTCGTCGCGCTGGGTATGCATTTCAAGGCGCTCTGCGAAGGCCGCCGATCCTTCTACACGGCACCGATCAAAGCACTCACGAGCGAGAAGTTCTTCGCGCTCTGCGAGGAGTTCGGCCCGGAGAACGTCGGCATGTTGACGGGGGACGCCGCGATCAACTGGGCCGCGCCGATCATCTGCTGCACGGCCGAAATCCTGGCGCAGATGGCGCTACGGCAGGGTTCGGAGACGGACGCCCCGTACGTCATCATGGACGAGTTCCACTACTTCGCCGAACGCGACCGCGGCTGGGCGTGGCAGGTCCCGCTGCTCGTGCTTCGCTCGAGTCGATTCCTGTTGATGTCCGCCACGCTCGGCAACACGGCTTGGATCGAAGAGCGCATCGAGGAGCGCAGTGGCCGGGAGGTCGCGCACGTCTACAGCGACGACCGGCCCGTGCCTCTCGACTTCAGCTACCGAGAAACACCGATCCTCGAGACCGTCGAGGGAATGCTCGCAAGCGATCGGGGGCCGATCTACATGGTCCATTTCACCCAGCGCGAAGCCGCAGAACAGGCGCAGGGGCTGACGAGTGGCAAGATCACGAACAAGGAGGAAAAGCGCGCCATCCTCGCCGCGATCGGCGACTTCCGTTTCGATTCACCCTACGGCAAGGACATCCAGCGCTTCCTCAAGTTCGGCATCGGACTCCATCATGCCGGCATCCTGCCCAAGTACCGTCTGCTCGTCGAACAACTCGCGCAGCGCGGCCTCCTCAAGGTGATCTGCGGAACCGACACCCTCGGCGTCGGCGTCAACATCCCGATACGGACGGTCCTCTTCACGAAACTCTCCAAGTTCGACGGCGAGAAGGTGGGCATCCTCTCCGTCCGAAATTTCAAACAGATCGCCGGACGCGCCGGACGCCGGGGATTCGACGTCGAAGGCAGCGTCGTCTGCCAGGCGCCCGAACACGTGATCGAGAATCAGCGCGCGTCGGAGCGCGCGGCCAACAAGGGCCGCAAGGAAAAGAAGAAGAAGCTCCCGCCGCGGGGCTTCGTCGGATGGTCCGCCGAGACCTTCGAGTCGCTCTGCCAGAATCCGCCCGAGATCCTTCGGTCGCAGTTCTCGCTTGGGCATGGAGCGGTCGTCGCCCTGCTCCAGAGAGGCGCCGACCAGGGCCTGCGCGGTTCGGGCTACCGCGAACTGATCGAACTCGTGAACCAGAGTTTCGAATCGGACACCCGAAAGAAGAAGCTGCGGCGGGAGACGGCGATCTTGTTCCGCTCACTTCGCCGCGCGGGCATCGTCCGCATCGAAGAGAGCGAACGGGACGGCTCCCCGGTCGCATGCGTCGACGCCGACCTCCAGCGAGACTTCGGCTTGCACCACACGCTTTCGCTCTATCTCGTCGACGCCGTGGCGGCGCTCGATCCGGAAGCCGCGGACTATGCGATCGACGTGCTCTCGGTCGTAGAGTCGATCCTCGAGAATCCGCGACCGATCCTCCTCGCGCAGACCCGCCGTCGCAAGTCCGAGCTGATCGCACGCCTGAAGGCGGAAGGCGTCCCCTACGAAGAGCGCCTCGAGAAACTCGACGAAGTCACCTGGGACAAACCCATCCAAGAATTTCTCTACGCAGCGTTCGACGTCTTCTCCGAACATCATCCATGGGCAGGCAACGATTCGGTCCGCCCGAAGTCGATCGCCCGAGAGATCTGGGAAGGCTTCCTCGGCTTCGAGGACTACGTGCGTCGATACGAGATCGCGCGCATGGAAGGCGTCTTGTTGCGCTATCTCGCGCAGGTCCATTCGACGCTCTCACGCAATCTGCCCGAAGCCGCGCGCAACGACGAGGTGCTCGAGGTCATCGCCTTCCTGCGCGCCATGCTCGCCCGCGTCGACTCGAGCCTCCTCGAAGAATGGGAGAACCTCGTCCATCCGACGGCGCCGACGCTGATTCCCGAGGAAGCAACGCCCGACCGCGCCCCCCGGCGCCTCGATCAGAAGAGTTTCGACGCCCGCGTTCGAGCCGAGATGCATCAGCTGATGCTCTCGCTCTCACGCCGCGACTTCCCAGGCGCCGCTTCGTGTGTTGCGAACGAAGAGTGGGATGCGGCGCGATTCGAAGCGGAGTTCGACGCGTTCGTCGACGGGGCGATCGATGTACCTGACGCCGAGGGCACGCCCGTCGAAGGGAATGCCGATTCGCTGGTTCGTGTGGACCCGATCGCCCGCCGCGCGCACTGGACGCGAATCGACGCCCGGGGCGAGCTCTCGTTCGAGATCGTTCAGACCCTCGTCGACGCGGCCGGTGAGGGCAGCTCACAGATCGAAGCGGAGGTCGTCCTCGACGAGCCTCGGATGCCGGCGGGACCGATGCTGCGCATGAGTGGCTTTCGCGGCTGAGCCCTAGCATCGAAGCTTGCCGAAGCCCAAGGACCGGCGCCCGGGCTCTTCGTCCCGGAGAGCCTCAGGAGGCGATCAACGCGGCCTGATGAAGTCGACTCTCGCTGTCGGAGTCGTCGCGCATCGGGGCTTCGCCGAAGACGACGAGGTCGTCGCGATCGACGCCTTCGAATCGAACGTCGAAGTCCCGTCCATCCGAGGTGTCGGCCAGTCGTGCCAGGAGCGCGCCGAGCAGCGACTTCAGCTCCGAACTCGCATCGCGGATGCCCGCGAGACGTACGCTCCACGCCGCCCGTCCGCCGTCGTAGAACCAGTCGGCGTCGCGCAACAGGATCGAACTCGCCTGACTCACGATGAATCCTGGCGAATCCGTGAGCGACACGCCGGCATGCAGCACGTCGGCCACGCGCTCGTCCCTGCGGCAGTCGTCGACGAGATCGTCGGCCCACTCGACGAGACCCGTCTCGCCCCCGAGCTGCTCCGAGGCCAGCTCGACGAGACCTTCGACGTCCGCCAGGGATGCCCAGTCGGCGAGACCGATCGAATGTTCGACATGAGCGCGGGCATCGGTCGTGAGCGCTCGATCGAGGTCGTCTTCGGTCAGCTTGCCGTCTTCGAGCCAGCTTCGGATGCGGCGTGCAATCGGCTGGGCGATGAGCCCGCTCAGATGGATCTCGTTCATGCGCTCTCTCCGAACTCCTGTGATCGCTCGCCGAGCGACGGACCGCTTTCCCTGCCCCTCGGCCGGCGCGGCGATCAACTTGAGGTGACCCGATCCTCGTCGAACTCGTGCGGATGGCAGCGAGGCAGATCGACGGTCACACTCGTGCCACGCCCGGGAACGGACGACACCCGGATGTCGCCGCCGTGGTCCTTGACGATGTGGTACGAGATCGCGAGCCCGAGACCCGTGCCCTTCCCGACGGGCTTGGTCGTGAAGAACGGATCGAAGATCCGATCGAGCACTTCGGGCTCGATCCCACAGCCGTCGTCTTCGACGTGAATGAACACGCGGTCGGACTGCTCACCGATCGCGACGGCGAGATGCGCGTCGCCACGCACGTTCTTGTCGAGTGCCTGGATCGCATTCACGAGGAGATTGGTGATCACGCGTTCGATCTCCTCGGCATGGCAGACGACCTCGATGTCCGTCTCGAGTCGATCCTCGATCTGAAGCCAGGCCGGAGCATGAACGCGCGCGACGCGAAGGGCGCGAGCGACGATCGGCCCCAGACGATGGCGCGCGAACTTCTCGCGTGACGACTCGGAAGAGAAACCGCTGATCTCGCGAACGATCGAAGAGATCCGGTCGACCCCCTCGACGCATTCCGAGATCAGTTCCTGGCCCTCGCGGGTCGCCTCTTCACAGACCGCGTCGAGTTCGAGACGATCGAGGAGCGCCTCGAGCGAACCCCAATCCTGCGCGAGCCCCTCGAGTTCCTCGCGTGACTGCGCGACCGGTTCGTTGATCGCCCGCGAAATCGACTTCGAAAGGTCACCCACGGCGGCCAGTCGAGCGGCGACGATCAGCCTGCGTTGAAGACTGACGATCTCCCGGCGATCCCTGAGAAGATAGGCGCGGCCGACGAATCGCCGATCGCCGTGCAGCTCCACGGGGGCCGATGCGACCACCGGGATCGCCTCGCCGCTTGCCGCGTGAATCTCGAGGAACGCCGAGCTCTCCCCGATGACCCATCGCTCCGGGAGTCCCGGGATCCATTGCGTGATCGGCGAGCCGATCGTCTCGGCCTCACCGCGACCGACCATTCCGAGAAAAGCTCGATTCGCGTCGCGCACGATCCCCGTCTCGCCGACCAGGATCACGCCGTCCTCGAGCGTGTCGAGGATCTCGCGAGCGAGGGCGCGCGGCGAGATCAGCGAATGCCCGAACCGCTGGAGCGTCCAGGCACAGGCGAGTCCGACGCCGGCGACCAGCGTCGTCGTGATGCCGAGCGCTGCGAGGCCCATGAGAGGAAGCACGATCGCCGCCATCGTTCCCGCGATGAGCGCACCGGAGAGTCCGAAGAAGACGACACGCGCGAGGAGTAGTCGTCCACCGCTCTCGGGAAGGATCATCACACCGCGCCAGCTGACCAACGTCGCGAGAACGGGCACGGCGACCAAGAGATAGGCGGGCACCATCGCCAGACCGAACACCGGACGCCAACCCATCATCCTGGGTTCCGCATCGACGATCACGAAGTCCGTTCCGATTCCCACCAGGCAGATCAGGCCCACGGACGCGTAGAGCGGCTTGATCAGGCGGCTGATGGGATGCGAGTCCAGGGAGGACAGCGTCAGCGAGGCGTGCATGCAGAGGACGCCGAGAGGAATCCATCCGATCGACATCCAACGAAAGATCGCCGTCGCGACGACGGGATCGGTCGTCTTGAACAGAAGGAACTCGGTGACCGCCCACCATGTATTGCAGAGAAGAAAGGCCGCGATAAGTCGGTTCGATCGAAGACTATGGTCCCGGGCGAGGATCCCCGCGGCGAGCCAGATCGACACGACACCGCTTCCGAGTTTAAGGAGCATCATGCCTAGCATGGGGCACGCTCCCGCTCGACGGGCAGCCGGAGTTCGACTTCGAGCACGCCGGGCGCGACGTCGATCATCGAGAGGGAAGCCCCGAGCTGGCTCATCAGCTCGGCCGCGATCGCGAGGCCGAACTCGGCATTCGTCTCCTCACACTCCCCCATCGACAATCGCTCGAAGCGCCGCGCAATCTCGTCCGCATCGTCTATCAGTCGACGCGCGGAGAGATTGATGTGCAAACGTCGCGCGTCCGAGTCGAGTGCAGCCTCGACACGCCCACCCTTCTCACAACCCTCGACGAGGGCGAGGATCAGTACGAGCAGGATCTGCTTCAGTTCCTGACCCGACTCGACCCAATCGTGATTCCCGCGGTCCCGAACGCAGAGCTCGACATCGTCCCCGCGACGCAGCCGCGCGAGTCGGATGGCCCCTTCGACGAGGGCGGCCGGATCGCTGCCCCCCTGCCCTACGCCACCCACGTGCGCGAAGCTACGCACGTCGCCCACGACTTCCGCGACCCGCTCGACCCCGACGAGCGCCCTGCCCATGCGTCCCGCCGCGCGCTCGCAGACATCACCCGCGGTCTCCAGGTCGTCGCGTTCGATGTGAGTCCGGATCTCCTCGAGCCGACGAGAGAGCAGATGCAGGTCGCTGCGCACGAAGGCGATCGGATTGTTGACCTCATGAGCAATTCCGGCGGCGAGCTCTCCGATGGCCGCGAGGCGACCGGAGGTGAGCAGCCTCTGCCTGAGTGCGTCGATCTCGCGGAGATCGCGAAACACGACCACCGCCCCCGCAGCCATGCCGCCATTGTCGTGCGCGACCGACGACGAGAGTGACACGGGAAGGGACGCTCCATCGAAGCCATGCAGGACGGAATTGCGGTCCTCGAGACCCGCGAAGATGTCGTCGAGCCGGGTTTCGATGCGGGCCACGAGCGACCTGCCGACCAGCTCGGTCCCGCCGCTCCCGACCATGCTGGCGAATCGCTTGCTCGCCGCGAGGATCGTACCGTCGAGCTGGACCAGCACGACTCCGTCGTGAAGTTCGTCGAGCATCGACTGCGCAAGTCCGTCCGGCGTGACAGCGAGATCGTCAGCGACGTGCCGAACACGCATCCACATCGCAGCGGCGATCAGCGCGATCGCGCATGCCCCGAGGCGAGGAGCCGGGGTCTCCCAGATCGGCAGAAGGTAGTCGGTCGACAACACGGCCAGCAGCGAGACGAAGATCGCGAAGCGAAACGCATGCACACGGCTCGAGTCGACGGGCAGGGACACGACGTTCGACGGGAGACGGGACACCTGGTGGACGGCATAGACCGGCAGCATCAATCCCAGCGGCATCATCACGATCGCCAACACCCCATAACGCGGGGTCCAGCTTCCCCAATGCGTCGGGATGATCTCCGGAACGGCCCAGGGCGACAGGCCCATCAGCGCACCGCCGACCACGCCGAAGACGAGTCCGATCTTCGTGACCAGGCCGAGCCGAGATCGGAGCTCGGGGTAGAGCTGAACGATCATCGCCGACAGGCTCGGCCCGAGAAGCCAGGCGGGAAGAAACATCCAACCGATCCAGGCCGATGCGGCCGACGGCGTATCGACGAGGAAGGTCATCAGGTCGCCGAAGGCCCACAGGCCCGTGCAGGCGAAGATCGCCGACATCAGGGTCGTAGGCTGGCGGCCCGTACTCCAGACGTTCGAAACGGCCGCGAACGCGGCCGAGACGAGGATCGCCACGACGGGAATCAGCGCGTAGAGATGCATGAATCCTCGCAAGAGAGCTGCACGTATCTCTTCGACCACGCCGCGAGGGCCCTTGACGAGCGGGCGCTCCCTACCAGGGGATTGCGGAGGATCTGCCTGCGGGCTGCCGCCCAGAGAATGCCCGCGGCGTGCTCGCGACTGCTCGTCGACTGTGCAGCCGTGATGCCATTGCGTGCAGCACAGAGCGCAGCGGAGCGTGTTTCGGCACTCATCCGGGGCCTGAGCGCGATCAGAGGGCGGTTTCGCGGCTCGATCGGGCGCCCACCGAGATTGGCACGGCCATTGCTCTATAGGCCTCGAAATCGACTCGACCGCACACGTGGGCGCGGGGAGCCCACGTGAGACGGTCGCGCGAACGACGCCCCCACTCTCATCGAATGTTCCCCACTGGAGAGATCAACATGATTCGGAAACTCGACCATTCCTGCGGCACACCGGCGGTCCCCCGCTCCGTGCTGGCCGGCGTGGCGGTGCTCGCCACGAGCCTACTCGCGCCGGGCGCTGCCATGGCAGACGCCGCCTCGGATGCACTTTTCACCGCCAACAATGTCTGGATGATGCTTGCCGCAGCCCTGGTGTTCATCATGCACCTCGGCTTCGCCATGGTCGAATCCGGACTGACGCGTGCAAAGAACACGACGAACATCCTGTTCAAGAACACGTTCATCATCTGCTGCGGCATCCTGACCTACTTCCTGGTGGGCTTCAATCTGATGTACCCGGGCGACTTCGGCATCATCGACGGTGTCATCGGTTTCGCTGGCATGGGCCTCGGAGCGGGCTTCGAGGAAGGCGCCAACACGCCGGCCTACGCGGATGGCGGATACACCTATTGGACGGACTTCCTGTTCCAGGCGATGTTCGCGGCCACCGCGGCCACGATCGTGTCGGGTGCGGTCGCCGAGCGCATCAAGCTCGGTTCGTTCATGATCTTCTCGACGATCTTCGTCGCGATCGTCTACACGATCGCAGGCTCCTGGAAATGGGGCGGCGGCTTCCTCGACGCGGCTGGCTTCTACGACTTCGCGGGTTCGACGCTCGTGCATTCGGTCGGTGGCTGGGGAGCCCTGATCGGCACTCTCGCCCTCGGCGCACGAATCGGGAAGTACGGCAAGGACGGTGCGGTCCACCCGATCCCGGGTAGCTCGATGCCGCTGACGACGGTCGGTGTCTTCCTGCTCTGGCTCGGATGGTTCGGATTCAACGGCGGCTCGGTACTGTCGGCGGATCCGGCTGCGACCTCCTTCGTGCTCGTCACGACCTGTCTCGCCGCCGCGGCGGGCGGAATCGGCGCGATGATCGCCTACACGTTCATCAGCTCGAAGCCCGACCTCTCGATGGCCCTGAACGGAATCCTGGCCGGACTCGTCGGCATCACCGCCGGCGCGGACGTGATCAACCCCGGCAGCGCGATCCTCGTTGGTCTGCTCGCCGGCATGCTCGTGGTCGGATCGGTCATCCTCTTCGACAAGCTCAAGATCGACGACCCGGTCGGCGCCATCTCGGTGCACCTCACGTGTGGTATCTGGGGCACGCTCGCCGTCGGGATCTTCTCGACGAACCCCGAGCACAGCCTGCTGATCCAGGCCTACGGCGTCCTCTGCTACGGCGTCTTCACGGTGGTCTGCGCCTCCGCGATCTTCTTCACGCTGAAGGCGACGGTCGGACTCCGCGTCTCGCCGGAAGAAGAACTCGAGGGCCTCGACCTCGGCGAGCACGGCATGCACGCCTACGACCTGTCCGGTTCGCCTGGCTTCATGGAAGAAGGCACCACCGGCGGATTCGCCGCGGCCGGAATCGCGTCCAGCAAGCTCGCCACGAACGAGAGCTGACGCCTACGAACCCCAGGCCGCCGCATGTGGCAGACCGCATGCGGCGGCAAGATTGGAGAACATGAGATGAAGAAAATCGAAGCGATCATCAAACCCTTCAAGCTCGACGATGCCAAGGAAGGTCTGTCGCGCACGGGGATCCAGGGACTGACCGTGAGCGAGGTCAAGGGATTCGGACGACAGAAGGGACATACGGAGCTCTACCGCGGTGCGGAGTACGTTGTCGACTTCCTTCCCAAGCTGAAGCTCGAGATCGTCGTCCCCGATGACATGGCCGAGAAGGTCGTCTTGGCACTCCAGGAATCCTGCCAGACCGGCAAGATCGGTGACGGCAAGATCTTCGTGATCCCCGTCGAAGACGCAGTGCGGATTCGAACCGGAGAGCACGGCGAAGAAGCGGTGACCGCCAACTAGACGCGCGTTTCGATCGCGAATGAATGAGAGGCCGGCGTTCGTCCAGAACGTCGGCCTCTTTCGTATCCGGGGGGCGAAAGGGAAGAACCAGGAGCGACCACGCCCCGGCTCGGGAACGCCCGGCCCGGCCCGACGATCGAAGCGTCAGGGAATCAGGACGATCTTGCCGACGGTCCGTCGCGACGCCAGGTCCGCGAGTGCCCTTCCCGCTTCCTCGAGCGGATGTCTCGCCGAGACCAGCGGATCGATCTTCGACTCGCGAGCCATCTCGAAGAGCCCCTCGAAACACTCGTCGATCCGCTCGGGCTCGCGCTCCGGATACGCACTCCAGTGCAGTCCGACGACCGAGATGTTCTTCAGCATGACGCGGTTCATCGCGAGCTTCGGAATTTCACCGCTCGCGAAGCCGATCACGAGCAGCCTCCCGTTCCATGCGATGCACTTCAAGGAGCGATCCGTCGTGTCGCCACCGACCGAGTCGTAGATCACGTCCGCACCCCGACCGTCCGTCTCTTCGAGAACGCGCGGTACGAAGTCCGTCTCGCGATAGTCGATCAGGACATCCGCACCCGCCGCCCGCGCGACGTCGAGCTTCTCGGATCCCCCGGCCGTCGCGATGACCCGAGCGCCGAGCGCCTTCCCGATCTGGACAGCGGAGAGCCCGACGCCACCCGCGGCGGCATGCACGAGAAGAGTCTCTCCTGCGACCAGAGGTGCGCGCCAGATCAAGGCCGCATAGGAGGTGGGATAGACGGTCGGAATGGCCGCCGCCGCTTCGAAACTCATCTCGTCCGGGATCCGGTAGGTCGTCGACGCGGGCGCGACGACTTCCTCGGCATAACCCCCGAGCGCACAGCGC
>Ga0315338_1004610_pt1 | contig 10670 bp, 12 predicted proteins | sample ASW8metaG_FD_204518 | JGI IMG/M metagenome (GOLD analysis project Ga0315338, IMG submission 204518) | Ammonia-oxidizing marine archaeal communities from Monterey Bay, California, United States - ASW #8 | ecosystem: Environmental > Aquatic > Marine > Coastal | place: USA: California | collected...
GTACGCTATCCCGCGCCCGGCAGGCTTCGAGGACGTTGAGACCGCCGTCGAAATTGACCCGCATGGCGAGATCAAAGTCCTGTTCGCCGCCGGCGCTGACCACGGAGGCGAGATGGAAAACGGCAATGTCGTCGCGGTCGATGAGGGCCGTAACCTGGCCGCGATCGGAAATGTCGCCGGCAGCCAGGGAAACGCGGTCGTCCAAGCCGTTGGGAAGTTCGTCAGGCACCTGGGCGTCGAACAGGACGAGGCTTTCAATCTCTTGTTGTTTTCCGGTCAGGCCTTCGGCCTTCCGCGCCTCTTGCCGCTTAATCAATTTTCGGGCGATGCCGAGGCCCAGAAACCCGCAGCCGCCGGTAATGACTATTTTCACTGTCCCAGGCCCCAAATATAACGGTGGCTATTTGAACGTCCGCGTTTCGCCCGGCGTCATGACCACGACATTGGTCTTGAAATTGCCCAAGGCGGCCTTGAATTGTTCCGGCGTGCCCTTCAACAACCCGAAGGTGCCGTAATGGAACGGAACCACGGTCTTTGTCTTGAGCAGGGTCTTGACCGCATAGGCCGCGTGCGCCGGGTCCATGGTAAACCAGCCGCCGATGGGCAGGAACGCCAGCGCCGACAAGATACCGATGATTTTCTTTATCAACATGGTATTCCTCCCAAAGTCTTATTGGCGGCGGATTTTAGTCGCGCTGTTTTCTTAACAAAACCCATTTATGGGGTCACCGCCCCCCATGCTATTCTTTGGTTAAAGCAATCCCTGCCTGTTCCATAGTGCGCCCAACCGACGGCACTTCGGCCATGTTTTGGGCGAAGCGCCAGATGTTCGGGTATTCGGTCGTCGGCGGGTCGACCCGAAGGCCCCAGCAAGCGTGGACGAAGGCCAGCGTATCGGCAAGCGTCATATGATTGCCGATCAGCCAGTCGCGGCCTTCGAGCCAACCATCAAGGCGCTGAAAACAAACCGCGAAACGTTCCTCGGCCGCCGCCTTCAGGCGCCCCTGTTCGTCCCCGTCGTCGAGCCAGCGGAACGGGCGCAACCACAGCCCGAAGGCCGGGTGTTCTTGCGACGCCAAAAAAAGCATCCGCATCATCATCTGGCCCCGTTCCCACGACCCGGGCGGCGGCATGAGCCTGCCCTCCCCGTACTTCTCGCCGAGATACAACAGGATGGCGACGCTTTCGGTCATCAGGCCGTCGCCCGTGGCTAGGCTCGGCACCTGGCCCATGGGGTTGACGGCCAGGTGCTCGGGCGTATTCAGCTTGTCGCCTTCGACCATGACCAGCTCGTAATTGAGATCCAGTTCCTCCATGACGATTTGCGGCGCCATCGAACACGCGCCCGCCCGACTGTAGAGGGTCATAGTCATTTCGCGTGCTCCGGATAAAGCTTAGCTAGCCCTTCCTTCGACGCCTCGGCGACGCCGCGCTCGGTAATCAGCCCGGTCACCAGCCGGGCCGGGGTGATGTCGAAGGCCGGGTTGGCGGCCTTGGCGCCTTCCGGCGTGATGGTCACCGTCTCGAGGTTGCCGCTATCGGTGGTGCCGGTGATGCAGACGACCTCTTCCGAGCCCCGCTCCTCGATCGGGATGTCGGCACCTGATTCGATGGTCCAGTCGATGGTTGGCCTCGGCAAAGCGACGTAGAACGGCACCTTATTATCGTCAGCCGCCAAGGCCTTCAAATAGGTGCCTATCTTGTTGCACACGTCACCTCCCGCCGTCGTGCGGTCGGTGCCGGTGATGCACAGGTCCACCTCGCCCTGTTGCATCAGATGGCCGCCGGCGTTATCGACGATGACGGTGGCAGGCACCCCGTGCTGACCCAACTCCCACGCCGTCAGGCTGGCGCCTTGGTTGCGCGGCCGGGTCTCGTCTACCCACACGTGCACCGGGATGCCGGCGTCGTGGGCCTTGTAGATGGGCGCCAGCGCCGTTCCCCAGTCCACCGTCGCCAGCCAGCCGGCGTTGCAGTGGGTCAGCACGCTGACCCGATTCGCCCCTTGCTGCCGGCGTTTCTTCCAGGCGGCCTCGATCAGCGGCTTGCCGTGATCGCCGATGGCGGAACAGATTTCCACGTCCTCGTCACAGATCTCGGCGGCGCGTTTGTAGGCTGCCTCGGGCCGTGCGTTGGGCGACAGGGGATCAAGCAGCATGATCATTTCTGCAACGGCCCAGCTAAGGTTGACCGCCGTCGGCCGGGTCTGGATCAGCGCCTTGGCGGCAGCTTTAAGGTTTTCGTCCGACGGATCGCCGTGCATGGCCAGGGCCATGCCGTAGGCCGCCGTGGCGCCAATTAATGGCGCGCCACGGACTTCCATGTCGTGGATGGCCCGGCCCGCATCTTCGAGGCTTTCCATCCTGACGGTGACGAACGCGAACGGCAGTTTGGTCTGGTCGATGATCTCCACCGCCCAGCCGTCGTCTGCCGACCAGATGGTGCGGAAAGGTTGGCCGTCAACCTTCATGCCCGCTGCCGCTTCCCTATTCCGTGCCTTCGACAGCAAACAGGTCGCGCACGCCGCCGTCTTCCAGCTTGGCATGCGCCGCCCGGTAGGCGTCCGAGTTGTAACAGGCCTCCGCTGCCTCCAGGCTGGAGAATTCGACGACGACAACACGAAGCTTCTCGGCGCCCTCGAAAGACACCGAGCGCCCGCCTCGGGCCAAGATTTTGCCGCCGTGTTCGACGAGCGCCGGGCCGGCGTCTTTGGCATAGGCTTTCAGCTTGTCCGGGTCGTTTATGGCGTCATAGGCGCCGATCCAATAAGCCTTGGGCATACCGTTGTCTCCTTGTTCAAGTTTGCAGCGCCCGCCCGGCGACGGCAGACAGTTTCTTGGTCATTTCCGGGTCGCGGGCGTCGGGCCCAGTGATGATGGCGTCATCCAGCGCCGTGTGGCAGCCGGCCTCGCAGGCCCCGGTTCGGCCGGATAGTGTTGGCGCCACCTCCTTGACCAACGCCCGGCCGTTGTCGGCGTTGGCCAGCAGAACCTTGATGATGGCGTCGACGGTGACGTGGTCGTGGTCCGGATGCCAGCAGTCGTAATCGGTGACCATGGCGACGGTGGCGTAGCACATCTCGGCTTCCCGCGCGAGCTTGGCCTCGGGCATGTTGGTCATGCCGATGACGTCGCAGCCCCAGGACCGGTAGAGTTCGGATTCGGCCAGTGTCGAGAACTGCGGCCCTTCCATGGCCAAATACGTCCCGCCGCGCCGGCACGGGATGGCGAGCCCTTTCGCCACTTCCTCGATGGCGTCGCCGAGGCGTGGGCACACGGGATGCCCCAGCCCCACGTGGGCCACCAACCCAGTGCCGAAGAAGCTTTTCTGGCGCGCGAACGTGCGGTCGATGAACTGATCGGCGATGACGAAGATGCCCGGCGCCAGTTCCTCCTTGAACGACCCACAAGCCGAAAGCGAGATGATCTCGGTGACGCCGGCGCGCTTCAGGCAATCGATGTTGGCGCGGAAGTTAAGCTCGCTGGGCGGGATACGGTGGCCGCGGCCGTGGCGAGGCAGGAACACCATTTTCTGGCTCCCCCGCTCCGTGGGCAGTTCGCCCATCAGAAGCTCGTCTGACGGCTCGCCGAAGGAAGACGCGACCGCTTCCCAACGGGTGTTTTCCAACCCGTCGATGTCGTAGACGCCGCTGCCGCCGATGACGCCGATGACGGGTGGAATCCCGGACGGTGTCCCGGAAGTCTTGTCCACCCCGGCCATTAGCCGACGTTCCCGGCGAACAGTTCGAGGGTGCGCTTAAGGGCCGTTTTAGCACTTTCCTCATCATAGCTACCACGGCGGTCGCAGTTGAAGCCGTGCCCGGCGTCATAGACGAAGACGGCAAGGTCCGGGTGCGCCGCCGAAATAGCGTCCACGTCTTCCATCGGGATCGAGGCGTCCTGCTTACCGAAATGTAGGATCGTCGGGCATTTCGGCATCTCATCCTTGAGGTCGATGATGCCGCCACCATAGTAACAGGCCGCGGCATGGAAATCGAGCCGGCAAGCGGCGGCCCAAACGACAACCCCACCCCAGCAATAGCCGGTGATCCCGACCTTATTGTTCCTCTGGCCGGCTCCGGCGACATTGGCATGGGCGGCGGCGACGTCGGCCATGACGTTATCGAGGTTTTCGTTGCCCTGGGCCTTGTACTCGCGGCCGACGACGATGTCCTCATCAGTATAGTCGAGCTCGACCCCCCTTTCGAAGCGGTCGAAGATGGCCGGCGCGATGGACAGATATCCTTGCCCCGCGTAACCGTCGGTGACGTCGCGGATATGGGCGTTGACGCCGAAAACTTCCTGTATGACGACGACGGCGCCTTTCGCATTACCCTCAGGCTCGGCCCGGTAGGCGGCAAATTCGTGGCCGTCGGCAGCCGTTAAGGTGATGGTCTTGCCCATGCGATCCTCCCTTTGTTTTTTTATCGCGCTAAGGTAGCGCGGATTGGCCCCGGCGATAAAGCCCTTCAGGGAGAGGGCCCGCATCCCCGCCTCGACAACAATTGGGCAATTCTGGAAATCAAGGAATTTATCGAAACCAGTGCCACCTCCGTTGGCGAGGTTGGGATTTCATCGAGAGATTTCCGTCCCTATAAGTTCGGTTCCCTGGAGGGTTTCAGGGTGGAATTTTTGTTTACCACCGAAAACGGGTTGCTGCGCGAAGGATTCACCGTCGGTGCCAAAAAAGACAAGAAACTTTACCTGATCATCTACAGTGGCGCCCGTTTGCATTATTACCCCAAGAATAAAGGTGATGCCGAAAGTATCGTTCAATCGATCAAAATGAATAAGGAATCTAATGGGTTTAGCTTACCCGGCCTCTTCCCCACTAGACGTTGAAGCGGAACAACAGCACGTCACCGTCCCGGATCTTATAATCGCGGCCTTCCTGGCGCATTTTGCCGGCATCCTTGGCCGCCTGTTCACCGCCGAGGCCGACAAAATCGTCGTAGAAAATGGTCTCGGCGCAGATGAAGCCGCGGGCGAAATCGGTGTGGATTTGGCCCGCCGCGTCAAGCGCCGTGGCGCCCGAGGGCAGCGTCCAGGCATGGGCCTCTTTCTCGTTGGCGGTGAAATAGGTAATCAGGTCCAGCAGCCGGGTGCCGGCGGCAATGACCCGGTCCAACCCGGTTTCGGCCAAGCCTAAGGTTTCAAGGAACTCCACCCGTTCGCCCGGGTCGGAAAGCTGCGCCACCTCGTCCTCGATCCTGGCTGAAATCACCACCGCCCCAGCGCCCTCGGCTTCGGCCATGGCGGCGGCCTTGGCGCTCAAATCGTTGCCGTCAGCGGCGCTATCCTCGTCGACGTTGAGGACATACAAAACCGGCTTCGCCGTCAACAGGCCAAGGCCCTTGAAGACCTTCGCATCATCCGCCGACGCCTCCAACAGCCGCGCCGGCTTCCCTTCCTCCAGCAAACTCAGTGCCTGTTCCGCCAACTTCAATTCCACCGCCGCCTTATCGCCGCCCCGGATTTTCTTGGCCAGGGCCTCGGACCGCCGCGATAGGCTTTCCATGTCGGCCAGCATCAGTTCCGTCGTCACCGTGTCGGCGTCGCCGACGGGATCGGGGGCGCCGGTGACGTGGGCGACGCCGCCTTCGTCGAAACAGCGCAGCACGTGGCAGATGGCGTCGACCTCGCGAATTTGGCCCAAGAACTGGTTGCCAAGCCCCTCGCCCTTGGACGCCCCTTTGACCAGCCCGGCGATATCGACGAATTCGAGCTGCGTCGGCACCACCCGTTGCGGCTTGACGATATCGCCGATGGCGTCCAGGCGGTCGTCGGGGACGGCGACCCGGCCGACGTTGGGCTCGATGGTGGTAAACGGAAAATTAGCGGCCTCCGCCGCCTGGGATTGGGTCAGAGCGTTGAACAGCGTCGATTTACCGACGTTTGGAAGCCCGACGATGCCGCAGTTAAACCCCATTACCGCCGTTTTCTTCCTGCTTTGACGCCGCGGCGGCGAGTTTAAGCTTTTTCGGCCTCGGCGGCGTCACTGCTTCAGCGGCCTTGCTCATATAGACGGAGTCCTCGCCGTCGATCAAAAGCCCGGCGTGTACAGCCAGCACGTTGAGCACCTTTTCCACCCACTGGGCGTCGGCCTTGGCGAAGTTCTTGAGTACGTGCCCCGTGACTTTGTCCTTATCCCCGGGGTGGCCAATGCCGAGGCGCACACGGCCGTAATCGGGGCCGATGTGGGCGTGAATGGAGCGCAACCCGTTGTGCCCGGCATGGCCGCCGCCCCTTTTGACACGCACCTTGCCGGCCGCAAGGTCGATTTCGTCGTGCAAGACGATGACGTCTTTGGGCGGGAGTTTATAAAATGCGCGCGCGGCTTCGACCGATTGGCCCGATTCGTTCATGAAGGTTTCCGGCTTCAGGGCCAGGACCTTGCGGCCTGAGATTTCCCCTTCGGCGATCAGGCCCCGGAACTTGGCCCGGAACGGCCCGAAGCCATGGCACCGGGCGATCGCGTCTACGGCCATGAAACCGATGTTGTGACGATGTTTGGCGTACCCGGTGCCCGGGTTTCCCAGTCCGACCAGCAACAGCATGGCAGGGTGCCCTCCGGCGGTCGGGGGTTAGCCTTTGGAGTCCTTTTTGCCCTTGGCTTTTTTCTCGCCTTCGGCTTTGACCTCGCCTTCTTCGCCCTCGCCCCCTTCGCCTTCGACGCCCTCTTCGCCTTCTTCGCCCTCGCCTTCTTCGCCCTCGCCCTCTTCGCCTTCGATGCCTTCTTCGCCTTCTTCTTCCTCTTCCTCGACCTCGACCAGGATCGTCGGTGCGGCGATGGTGGCGACGGTAAAGTCACGGTCGGCGACGGCCAGTTCCACGTCTTCGGGCACTTCGATGGCGCTGATATGGACGCTGTCGCCGATGTCTAGCCCGGTCAGGTCGACGGTAATGCTTTCCGGGATCGAATCCGGCTTGCAGCGCATCTCGACCGTGTGACGGACAACGTTGAGCACGCCGCCGCGCTTGAGGCCGGGGCTTTCCTCGTGGTTTTCGAACACCACCTGGACGTCGATATTGAGCCGGGTGGCTTCGCTGAAGCGCATGAAATCGACATGGATGGGGCGGTCGGTGACCGGGTCCACCTGCAGGTCGCGGGCCAGCACCCGGTGTTTCTTGCCGCCGATCTCGATCTCGTACACGCGGGCGAAGAAACCGGGGCCCCTGAGTTGCTGCAGTAGGTCCAGAGGGTCGATGGAAATCAACACCGAGGCTTCCTTGTTGCCGTAAATCACGGCCGGAACCCGGCCGGCGCGGCGGGTCGCCCGGGCCGCACCCTTGCTGGTGACTTGCCGCAATTCGCCGGCCAGCAACGTTGCTTGGCCCATGTCATAAAACTCCTCAGCTTCTGCCCCTCTCGAGGCGGAGGATACATACCTTTCCCGGCCCTTGGGGTCAATCAATCAAGTCAATCGAATCGATTAATCGAATGGATTAATCGAACAGGCTTGAGACCGACGTTTCTTCGCTGATCCGGCGGATCGCCTCGGCCATCAGCGGGGCGATGGTCAACTGATCGATATTGTGCGAGACACGGACCGCCTCGGTGCTCTGAATGCTGTCGGTGATGACCAGCTTTTCCATCGACGACTCCGACACCCGGGCAACAGCGCCGCCTGACAGAACCCCGTGGGTCACGTACGCATGCACCGAGGTCGCGCCTTGTTCCACCAAAGCCTCAGCGGCGTTGCACAGGGTGCCCGCGGAATCGACGATATCGTCGACCAGCACGCAGCGCCGGTCCTTGACCTCGCCGATAATGTTCATGACTTCGGAAACGCCGGCCTTTTCGCGCCGCTTGTCGATGATCGCCAGGTCTGCGTTCAGCCGCTTGGCCAGCCCGCGGGCGCGCAGCACGCCGCCGACGTCCGGCGACACGATCACCAGGTCATCGCCGTTGAGCTTTTTTTCGATGTCCTTGACCATCACCGGGGCGCCGTAGAGGTTGTCCGTCGGGATGTCGAAAAATCCCTGGATCTGGCCGGCGTGCAGGTCCAGCGTCAGCACCCGGTCGGCGCCGGCCCCGGTTATCAGGTTGGCCACCAGTTTCGCTGAAATCGGCGTCCGGGGGCCCGATTTACGGTCCTGGCGGGCATAGCCGAAATAGGGAATGACGGCGGTGATGCGCCGGGCCGAACCGCGACGCAGCGCATCCAGTGCCACCAGCAACTCCATTAGGTTGTCGTTGGCGGGAAACGACGTCGACTGGATAACGAAAACGTCCTCGCCACGGACGTTCTCCTCGATCTCGACGAACACCTCCATGTCCGAAAACCGCCGCACAGAGGCTTTGGTCAGGGGCAGGTTGATATGGGTGGAAATCGCCTCAGCCAGGGGACGATTGCTGTTACCTGAAAGAATTTTCATCTTGCTTGAATCACTTCGCCAGGTTCCCGATGGCCCCGACAACTCCCGGGGCTTTCGACGCGGCGGAATTTATCAGCCCACCATACCACTGTAAACGGGATTCCCAATGGCGACGGGGATCGAGGAAAAGTAAAAAAGGCCGGTTCATTTCGGCGGTGGGGGCGCCCTGGCCAACAAGAAATCAGACCACGTAACATGCCTGAATACGGGCAATCCGCCTTGTCGATAAAGCCAGACGACACCGTGACGGTCATCCGGGGGTAACGACCAGCGAAGATCGTCGATTTCACGCACGTCAAGGATTCCAGGGGCGGCGCCTTGATCTCCATTTTTCCCGCCTGCCTTTTGGGGCCCTATCCACCGGGCGGTGCGGTTTTTACGATTGGGTTTTCCTATCATCACCACCCAAATGACGGGCTTTTCCGTTGGCGGGCCTAATAGTTTCGAAAAATGCTCGACGATGGCGTCGAAATTGCCGGTGGGAAACAACGTGTGGAAATGTGTCGCCACCTCTTCGTCGTAACGGACGATGGATTTTCGTCCCCGGTAAAGTGTCGTGTGGACCTGGAAGGAGGAAGCGATTTCCTGGGGCCAATCCATAGGCTCTATGCAAAACAAACTCCTCCGCGACAGTTTGCTGACGCAAGTGTGTTCGGTGTCCTTTTGCCACTGTTTGCCGAGCTTAATGGACGTGCCGATAAAGGGTTCGATGGTTGTTGATTTTGGTGCCGCGGATGGCTGAACCACCGGCGAAGGGGAGGGTGTCGGCTCTGGTATCGGCCGGGGCGCCGGCGCCGAAGCGGGGATAGCCGCGGTTTTCTCGGGCTTTGACGTCGGCGGCGCTTCCTTTTCGGGACCGATGGAAAGCATGTCCTGTATGCGGGTGATGATGTCGGATCGGTCCTCTGGCTTTTCCGGGGGGTGGGGCGTGAGATTTTCCGCCGCCTCACGGACGGGCTCGGCAAGGGGCGTGTTCTCGGGAAGGGGCTCTTGGAGGCGGCCGGGGGAGATATCGGTTTTCAGGACCCGATCTGGCCGCCCGACGCGGAAACGGGGCACCACGGCGGCCCGAAGTACGCCTTGGATTCCCTCCAGGGCGGCGTCGGCAACGACCTGGGCGACTGCGCCCCAGAGACCGGCAAAGGTGCCGGCCTCGACCAGGTTTTTCTGTGTGGCGCGGCCGATTTCCCGGCCATCGGGGGTCCGCACCGCCCAAACGATTTCCACCCGCTGCAGGTTGTCGTTCGGCGTTTCGACGCGGACCCGCCCGTCGAGAACGAACTCGGCGTAACGTTTCTCCTCGGCAACGGCGATTCCGGCGCCCTTGATCACCGCCTTGATGGCCCGGGTCAACGACCGGTCGCCATCGCCGGGAGCGTTGGTCACCGGATTGACCCACAACCCGGCCAACCGGGGACGGACGGGCTTTAGGTCCTGTTCCTGCTTGTCAATCATGGCGGCGATGATTTCCGAGCCGTTGTCGCCAACTTCCTTGATGATCGTCGGCGAGCCGTAATCCCAATCCCGGCGGGTGGCGGTGATACCCTGGGTTTCGGTGCCGATGACCTTGCCGTGGTAATCGAAAAGGATCCAATGGATCAGTGCTATATAGGGAAGCGACGGGTCGTCGTCGTTGATTCTGGCCCGTCCCTTCAGCCGGTAACGGCTGTTACCGCGGTCCTCGGTTGTGGTGCCGATGGAGTAATTCTCGAATCCCTCGGCCATGGCCTCGGCCAACAGTTTCGACATCGGCAGGGATATGCCGTCGATGGTCTGAATCCAGATTCCCGATGTTGCGACTTCCCTGACCAGGGGGTTGAAGGAGAATTCCGGCGGCGGCTTGAAGGGCCTCGGCAGTGGCCCGCAGGCGGTGGTCAAGGCCGCCACGGCCAGGGCAAGGGCGAGAACCAAAAAACGTAATCGCATGAACATGAATAAATCCCGCATAGTCCGACCGCCTACATAAACACGCAGGAAACCATCAATCCGATTAAAAGGGCGATCACCAGGATGGTCATATGGGGCATGGCGTGCTCTCCCTAGCCCGTCAGGAAGATGGCGGCCAAACCCCGGCCATAGTCCTTTTCCCGGCGCCGGATGGCCCGCCGGTAGCTAAAGAACCGGGACTCGTCGTCGCAGGTGTCTTCGTCCGAACCCTCCACCGACGCCAACCCCAGGCCCTCCAGGCAGCGGCCCAAATAGCCGGGCAGGTCGAACATGAAATGGCCGTCGCGGTCCGAGGGCTTGAAGAAATCACCGCTCAAAGCCGAGGCGCTTAGGTATTCGGCGCGC
>Ga0315338_1004611_pt1 | contig 10669 bp, 9 predicted proteins | sample ASW8metaG_FD_204518 | JGI IMG/M metagenome (GOLD analysis project Ga0315338, IMG submission 204518) | Ammonia-oxidizing marine archaeal communities from Monterey Bay, California, United States - ASW #8 | ecosystem: Environmental > Aquatic > Marine > Coastal | place: USA: California | collected...
GAAGAGGTATTCGTAGGGATCCGACACGCGATACTGAACGATCCATTCCACCACCGCGACGTTGAGGTCCCCGGTCAGCATTATCGACTCTTCTCCGAGTTGACCGGTTAGGCCGGCGTACTCGGTGCGCACGCCGGCCGCGGTGGTCCGGAATCCGAATTCCTGCTTGAGCTGTCGCTGGACCGGGACCCGCAGCATCTCCTCGACGACGGGGACCTTGAAGTGCAGACCCGGTTCTGTCGTGCGAACGTATTTCCCGAATCGTAGGACCACACCCACTTCTTCGGGCTCTATCTGGTAGACGGCGCCGAGCAGTCCCACTAGCACGAACAGGGCCGCCACGCCCGCCGCGGCGGTGCGCCACGGGATCTTGGGTATCTTGAATTTGCTCACGTCAACGACGCGAAATTGGTCGTCCATGTTTTCTCCTTCTCACTGGCTGTTGCCATCACGTCTACCAGAGCCGGATCATTACTGTAGTCCCAAAAACTGCGTGACGGTTCAAGAGTCGACGCTCGCCGTACGGTGTTGCCTCTCTTGTACTACGTCGCGTAGCACGTATTGATTCGCTCGAGACGTCCAGTACACGGCAGGAGAGTCACTCTGGTGAGACTCGGACTCAAGGTTGTCGAGCGGTGCTGGGTGGTGTCCGGTCGAGGCGTTCGCCTGGCCAGGCGCAAGGGAGCAGCCAGGCAGGCTGTGCCCGACGCAGCAACGCCGCTAGGCGAACGCCTCGCCCGGACACCCAGGTCATTTCTTCGTGAAGGCGTCCCAGTCACGCGCGGTGCCCGGGGCGCGGTCGCTGTGCTGCATGGCGTGCATCCAGCCCGGGTATTCACTGGGGAGTGCACTGACCGTGGTCAGGCGCTCCACTTCGTCGTCAGTGAGTGTGATGTTCACCGAACCCAGGTTGTCATCGAGTTGATCGAGTCGCTTGGCGCCAATGATCACGCTGGTCACCGCCGTTTGGTGCAAGAGCCACGCGAGCGCTATCTGGGCCACTGACACCTCATGTGCGGTGGCCACGTCTCGCATGACATCGATGATGTCGTAGCCCCGGTCTTTGTCCACCGGCGGGAAGTCGAACACGACCCGCCGCGCGGTGGGATCGGATTCCGCGTCCCGGGTGAACTTACCCGACAGAAACCCACCGGCGAGCGGGCTCCACGGCAGGACCGCGATCTGCTGGTCGTCAACCAGCGGAATCATTTCGCGTTCGAGTTCGCGCCCTGCTATCGAGTAGTACGACTGCGTGCTGATGAACTCGGCGAGTCCCCGCTGTCGAGAGATACCCAGCGCCTTCATCAACTGCCACGCCGACAGATTCGAGCACCCGATGTAGCGCACCTTCCCCGCCCGCACGAGCGCATCGAGCGCGGCCAGGGTCTCCTCGATGTCGGTGACCGGGTCGTGGCCGTGAATCTGATACAGATCGATGTAGTCTGTCCCGAGCCGTCGCAGGCTGTCGTCGCACTGCTGCATGATGTGCACACGTGACAGGCCGATCTCGTTCGGCCCGTCCCCCATGCGTCCACGGACCTTGGTGGCGACGATCGCGTCACGGCGATGCGTGCCCAGCGCCTTCCCGAGCATTTCCTCCGACGTACCGGTCGAGTACACGTTGGCTGTGTCGAAGAAGTTGATGCCGGCATCGAGTGACCGGTGCACGAGAGCATCCGCCTCCTCTTGACCCAGCGTGCCGATCGCTTTGAACAGGCCGGTGCCGCCGAATGTCATGGCTCCGAGACACAACTCCGAGACATAGATACCGGTATTCGCGAGCCGTCGATACTTCATGCGCTATTGCTCTCCCCACTGTTGCATGACCCACTCGCCACCCTCGATGAGCGGTGCCACGCCCATGCGAAAGTGGCCGACGTCGTCGAGGGCCAGGAACGACACGTTCTGGCCCTGTTTTTCCATCTCCTGCGCCAGCGCTTCCGCGGGCCCGAATGGGACGAGCTCGTCGTCCCGCGCGTGAATGATGAAGACCGGCATGCCGCCGACCTTTCCCGCGTCTTCGCTATTGGAACGAGCCGCCATGGGGATCGCCGCCTTGAACAGGTCCGGATGGCGCGACGCCATGTACCAGGTGCCGCGGCCTCCCATGCTGAAACCGGTCACGAGAATTTGCTCCGGATCGATCGTGGCGCGGCCCCTGATGTCGTCCAGGAGCGCCAGGACGGCGCGCTCGCTGGTGTCGTTGTCCCAGCCACGGCCAGGCGCGTCCGGGGACACGATGATCGCGCCCCAGTCCTGCAGAGCCGGCGCGACGATGCCGCGCAAGAACTGGGCGCCGTAGCCGGCACCGGTCGATCCACCCGGGTGCAGCGCGAGTACCAACGGCCGCGGTTCATCCGGGTCGTAGTTGCGTGGAACCCAGATGCCGAAAGTGACGGTCCCGACGCCCTCGACGTCGATCGAGGCTTGGCGGAGTCCGGGTTCCAGTTGGGTGAGGGCCGGTTGAGCCAGCGTACCGAGGAGCGCTGTCGTCAGAAGCCAGTGCATGGTCATGTTCTCCAATGTCAGACGGGGCCGCGCCGCGAACCCCATGCCGGCGGTCATTATAATCATTGAGTGCCAATGACCGTTCGTACACGATTCGCGCCCAGTCCGACCGGCTATCTCCACATCGGTGGTGTTCGCACCGCGCTGTTCAACTGGCTGTTCGCCCGCCAGCATGGCGGGCAGTTCCTGTTGCGAATCGACGACACGGACGCGCAACGGAACCTGTCCGAGGCGCTCCAGCCGATTCTGGACGGGTTTCGTTGGCTCGGTCTGGACTGGGATGAGGGGCCTGAGGTGGACGGGCCAAACGCGCCCTACTACCAGTCGCAACGCGCCGAGCGACACCGTGGCGCGGCAGAACAGTTGCTGGCGAGTGGGGCGGCCTATCGTGACTACGCGACCGCCGAGGAGATTCAGGCTGAGCGCGACACCGCCCGGCAGGAGAAACGGCGATTTCTGTATAGCCGCCGCTGGATGGCTGAGACCGAGGCGCAGGCGGCCGCGTTCGAGTCCGACGGCCGCAGAGCCGCGGTGCGACTCAAAATGCCTCGCGAGGGCACGTGCGCGTTCCACGACCGCGTACGGGGTGAGGTCGAGTTCGAGTGGGCGCTGGAACAGGACCATGTCGTGCAACGAGCCGACGGGTCGTGTCTCTACCACCTGGCCAGTGCCGTCGACGATCACGACTTCGCGATCACCCACGTGATCCGCGCGGTTGAGCATCTGTCGAACACACCGCGTCAGATGTTCATCGCGACGGCCCTGGGGTTCGAGACCCCGGCCTTTGCGCACTTGCCCTATGTGGCCGAGCCCGGAAGCGCCGAGAAGCTCAGCAAGCGGAAGCTGAGCAAGTACTTGAAACACCACGAGTTCAAGAAGACGTACGACCACGGCGCCGCCATTGCCGAAGCGTTGGGACGGGTAGTGACACCGGACACGTTCAGTCCGGTCGTCGTCGATTTCTATCGAGCCGTCGGCTACGAGCCGGACGCGCTCGTGAACTATCTGCTGCTTCTGGGATGGTCTCTCGACGATCGCACCGAGACGTTCACGCGCGAGCAGATGATCGAGCACTTTTCGCTCGAGCGGGTGAACCGGTCCCCGGCCAGTTTCGACCCGCAGAAGTTGCTGGCGTTCCAGGAACGTTGGATGCAAGCGCTGTCGGTCGAGGTGCGGGTGGGCCGTGTCCTTCCGTTCGTCGAGGGGGTCGGGCTGGTCGACTCGCCGCCGACCGATCCCCAACGCGCGCGGGTTGCTGACGTGGTGCGGGCGGCTGGCGAACGACTCAAGGTGGCGGGTGACATCCTCGACTACCCTGAGTTCTTTCAGCCTGACGCCGACGTCGCGTACGATGAGAAGGCGTTCACCAAGCGGGTGCGCAAGGAGGGCGTCGACACGCGGCTGCGGCGGTTCCGCGGACGCCTGGCCGACGTTGACCCGTTCGATGCGCCGACCCTCGACCAGGCGATGCACGATTTTGTCGACACCGAGGGCATCGGCATCGGACAGATCATTCATGCGGTTCGTGTCGCGGTGACCGGGAAGGCGGTGGGATTCGGTCTGTTCGAGGGGCTGGCCATTCTCGGCCGAGACACCTGTCTCGCGCGTATCGATCGCGCGCTCGCACGATTGCCGGCAGTCGGCGAGACGGGAAGCGCGTAGGACACGACAACATGACTGACACGGCAACAGGCGGGGCCACCGAGACTTCCGCGACCAGCGGACTCGACTTCGTACGGCAGATCGTGGCCGAGGACCGGCAGGCTGGGAAGCACCAGGGCCGCGTACACACCCGGTTTCCGCCAGAGCCCAATGGTTTCCTCCATATCGGCCACGCCAAGTCGATGTGTCTCAACTTCGGTCTGGCCACCGAGCACGGCGGGCTGTGCAACTTGCGGATGGACGACACCAACCCCACCACCGAGAGCGTCGAGTATGTCCGAGCCATCGAGGACGACGTACGTTGGCTCGGGTTCGATTGGGGGGACCGTTTTGTCCACGCATCCGACTACTTCGACCAGTTGCATAACTTTGCGCTTCAACTGATCAGGGCCGGTCACGCGTATGTGTGTGACCTGCGGGGCAGTCAGGTCAGCGAGTATCGCGGATTGTGGAATGAACCGGGGCGGAACAGTCCGAACCGTGACCGCACGGTCGAGGAGAACCTGGACCTGTTTGCCCGGATGCGGGCCGGTGAGTTCGAGGACGGGGCACGCTCGCTGCGGGCGAAGATCGACATGGCGTCGCCGAACATGAACATGCGCGACCCGGCGATCTACCGGATCCGACGGGTTCCGCACTACCGGACGGGCGATGCCTGGTGCATTTATCCGATGTACGATTTCACGCACCCGCTGTCGGACGCGCTCGAGGGCATCACATATTCCTTGTGCACGCTCGAGTTCGAGGACCATCGGCCGCTATACGATTGGTTCCTGCACCATGTCGACGTGCCCGCTCAGCCGCAACAAATCGAGTTCGCGCGACTGAACCTCAGCTATACCGTGCTCAGCAAGCGCAAGTTGCTGGAACTGGTGGAAGAGGGCCACGTTGCGGGCTGGGACGACCCGCGGATGCCAACGCTGGTCGGGCTCCGGCGGCGCGGCTACACGCCGGCGGCGATTCGCGACTTTTGCGATCGGATCGGCGTCGCTAAGTCGAACAGCCGGATCGCGGTCGCCCAGCTTGAAGACTCGGTCCGGCAGGATCTGAACCAGCATGTACCGCGCGTACTGGGTGTGCTGCGGCCGATCAAGGTGGTGATCGAGAACTACCCGGAGGGTCAGGTAGAACATCTGGAGGCGGTGAACAACCCGGAGGACGAGACGATGGGGACTCGGCGATTGCCGTTTTCCCGCGAGCTCTATGTCGAGCAGAGCGACTTTCGCGAAGATCCGCCGAGGAAGTATTTTCGGCTGGCCCCGGGGCGAGAAGTGCGGTTGCGCTATGCCTATTTCATTACCTGTCGCGAGGCCGTGAAAGACCCGGAAACCGGGGAGGTCGTGGAGCTGCGCTGCACCTACGACCCGGAGACGCGGGGCGGGTATGCCCCAGATGGACGCAAGGTGCGTGGCACGATCCACTGGGTGTCGGCCGCCCATGCCGTCCAGGCGGAAGTCCGGTTGTACGACCACCTGTTCGCGAAGCTCAACCCCGAAAACGTGGACGAGGGCGGTGACTACAAAGATGCTCTCAACCCCAGCTCACTCGAGACGCTGACTCGGTGTCAGGTGGAGCCAAGTCTGGTCGGGGCCGAGCCCGGGAGTCGGTATCAATTCGAACGAACGGGATATTTTTGCGTCGATGCTGATTCACGCGAGGGTCGGCTTGTCGTGAACCGCACGGTGACCCTGCGCGACGCGTGGGCGAGGATCGAGAAGGCGCAGGCTAGCGGCCAGCCCGCAACGTAGCCCCCGAGCTGTGGTCGCCACGGCGCACACGGTATACGTAGCCGCGGGTCTTCAGACCCGCCAGGAGGGAAGACACATGCTGAAACGAATGCTTATCGCGGCCGGGGTGCTCGTCACGATCGTTGCGGTCACCGTGTCAGCCCAGACCGACGTCAGTGGCACCTGGAATGCGGTGGTGGAACTGGACCTCGGTTCTGGCGAACCCACCTTCGTCTTCAGTCAGGACGGGGACGCGATTACAGGCACCTACGAAGGGACGTTCGGTAGCGCCGATCTGACCGGGACGGTGACCGGCAACACGATCGAGTTCACGTTCGGCGCCGAGGGAGTCGGAGCCGCCACCTACACAGGGACGATCACGGGCGACAGCATTGAAGGGACCTGCGACTATGGCGAGGCCGGTGGCGGCACGTGGACGGCCAAGAAGGCCGCCTAGCCGCCAGTTGCTAGTTCGTGGGCACCCCGGCGGCGAGCGTGGCCCGCCAGTCCGACACCGCTTTGGCGTTGTGCGGGGTGGCCGGCTCTTCTTCGAGCACGATCTGACCGGAGCCGTAGGGGTAGCCGTAGAACCGCTCATTGGCGTCGCGATCGGCCTTGAGAGTGGAGCCCTTCAGCGTGATGCCCGCAAACAGCCCCCGGGTTCTTGAGTAGCTGATGATTTCGGCCCGTAGGTAGAGGTCGGTCGTCGCTTCGGCGTCGCGGCCCACTGGCCCCATGACGGCCGAGGCATCAGCGCCGAATTTGAACTCGTTCTGGAGCAGCTTCTCGAGACCCTTGCGGTTCATGATCACCAGGACGAGGTCGACGGATTGCCCGCCGATCTGCAGACCAAAACTTGCGCCCGTCAGTGTCAAGAACGCAGGTTGCGACCACTCGCCGTTCGCGTTCCGGGCGCTGATCACGCCCTTGCCACGATGACCGCCGAAGATGAATCCGGCTTTCACCGTGTTGGGGATGATCGCCACCGCCTCGGCCTTCTTGAGGATCGACCGGGGAATCACGTTGTCCGGCGCGTCCATGATCTCCCCGAAGACAGTCGTGGCGGATTCGAGCCGCTCCAGTTCTTCGTGCTGAGCGAGGGCGGACCCCGTACCCACGAGAAACATGACCAAGGTGATCGACGTGGTCACGCGTGATGTCTGTCGAATGTCCATGTAGTTCGTGAGGCCGTTCGCCGTTTTTGGCTCCGGTCAGCTCCAACTCGACCACCACTGGTTCGTGCCAGCTGTCGAAGGGGCCTTGCGCCGCCGCGTATGGTGCGACTGGCGCGCTTCGGATTATACCTCGGGGTACAATCGCGCCTCGCGCGATGGCCGCCCGCGGTGACGGGCCTTACCCACGGTCAACCGAGAGTCTCAATATGTCCTCACTCGTCAATCGTCAGATCGTGCTGAATGCCCATCCGGTCGGGGCTCCCGTCGACACCGATTTCGCGCTCGTCGAGGGTCCGGTCCCAGCGCCGGGTGACGGCGAACTCCTGGTCCGCACCATCTATTTGTCGCTCGACCCGTATATGCGCGGACGGATGAATCCGGGTCCCTCCTACGCCAAAGGCGTGGACGTGGGTGACGTGATGACCGGACAGACGGTGGGGCAGGTGGTCACGTCCAATCACGGTGGGTTTGCGGAAGGCGAGTTCGTGTTGTCAGCAAACGGCTGGCAGGAATATGCCGTGTCGGACGGCCAAGGCGTGCGGAAGCTTGACCCGACCGTGGCTCCGATCTCGACCGCCGTCGGGGTGCTCGGCATGCCGGGGATGACCGCCTACGTCGGGTTGCTCGATGTGGGAGCACTGAAGGACGGTGACCGGGTGGTAGTGTCCGCCGCTTCCGGGGCCGTCGGTGCGGTCGTGGGCCAGATCGCCAAGATCAAGGGGTGCCACGTAGTTGGCGTCGCCGGCGCCCAGAAGAAGTGCGACTACGTAACCGGCGAGTTGGGATTCGACGCGTGCGTCAGTCACTACAGCGACACCCTGGACGAGGATCTTCGGGCGGTGTGCCCGGACGGTATCGACCTCTATTTTGAGAACGTCGGCGGGAAGGTGTTTGAGGCTGTGGTCCCGTTGTTGAACGACTTTGCCCGGATGCCGGTGTGTGGACGCATCGCGAACTACAACATGACCGAGTTGCCCGCCGGGCCGAACGAGGTGCCAAAGCTGATGGGGCTGGTGCTTGTTCGTCGGTTGATGATTCGCGGGTTCATCGTGTTTGATCATGTGGCTCGCCAGCCCGATTTCATCCGTGACGTCGGTGGTTGGATCCGGTCCGGCGAGCTGAAGTATCGCGAGGACATCGTCGAGGGATTCGAGAACGCGGTCGGGGCGTTTCAGGGGCTCCTCCGAGGCGAGAATTTCGGCAAGTTGCTCGTGCGGGTGTCAGACGACCCGACGAGACAGGAGTGAGCGAGTCCCGTCCCTCACGCGTGCCCGACTCGTTGGTGCTGATTTTTGGGCTGATCCTCCTGGCCCAGTTCGCGACCTACGTCCTACCGGCGGGTGAGTTCGAGCGTGAGGGGCGCCAGGTCGTAAGTGGGAGCTATCACGCCGTCGACGCCGAGCCGCTCCCCGTCCTCACATTCCTGACCGCGGTGCCGGTTGGTCTCATCGAAGCGGCCGACATTATTTTCTTCATCTTCATCGTTGGCGGTGTCTTCGGGGTGCTGCGGGCCACCGGCGCCATCGACGCACTGATCGGGCTGGCGATTCGCCGACTCGGTGGCCGGCCGGTGTGGCTCGTTGGTGGCATGGTCATGCTGTTCGCCGTCGGGTCGTCCACGGTCGGCATGGCCGAGGAGTACGTGCCATTCGTGCCGTTGCTGGTGGCGATGTGTCTCGCCCTCAAGGCTGATGCGGTCGTCGCCCTTGGCATTGTCTACGTCGGGGCGGGGGTCGGCTACGCCTGTGCCGCGCTCAATCCCTTCACCGTGTTGATTGGGCAGAGTATTGCCGGCGTCGAGTTGACGTCAGGCCAGAGTGTCCGATGGCTGCTGCTGGCCATCTGTTTGGCCATCGGGACCCATCACATCCTTCGCTACCTGCGGCGCGTGCAGGCTGATCCCAGCTGCAGTCTGGTGACGGATGTCTCCTACGCCGAGGGGTTCGAGCTTCCGGATGACCTTCGACTGACACCGGTGCGTATGTCGGTCATCACCGTCTTCGGCACTGGTATCGGGTTGTTTGTGTACGGGGTGGGTGCGCGCGAGTGGTACTTGACCGAGTTGACCGCCGTCTTCCTTGGTATCGCGCTGGTGGCCGCGGCGGTGGCCAGGTTGTCCCCCAACCGGGTCGCTCGTGCTTTCTACGTGGGCGCCGCCGAACTGACGACAACGGCCATCATCGTCGGCTTCGCTCGTACGATCCAGGTCGTGCTGACCCAGGGCCAGGTGATCGACACGGTGATCAACGGTCTCGCCGCGCCACTCCAGTCGTGGCCCGGACACGTCGCGGCCGTTGGCATGCTCGCGGTGCAGACCGTGTTCAATCTGTTTATCCCGTCTGGGTCGGGCCAGGCCTACATCACCATGCCGATCATGGCGCCCATCGCCGATCTCACCGGCCTGACCCGGCAGACCGCGGTGCTGGCCTATCAGTTCGGCGACGGGTTCACGAACATGGTCGTTCCGACCAACCCGGTGTTGATGGGCATGCTGGCGCTGGCGCGGATTCCCTATCAGCGCTGGCTTCGGTTCGTGGTCCCGCTGTTGGTGAAGCTGTATCTGGTGGCGATTCTGGCCCTGATGCTCGCCGTGCAGTGGGGATACTGATTCTCCGATCCTATCCGGGAACACGTCGAGCCTAGCGCCTGCGTTTACTCCGCGCCCTGCGGCCGCGGAGTGGGGAAAAGTGGCACGGATTGGGCGGATGATCGAAACCGGGGTCCCGACGTAGCCGCTGGGTTGGGTTTGGGGCGGAGCCCGTCTAATCGATAGACGTCAGACGGTCGCCGTGCCACGGGCAGAAGAGCCATCCGCCGTTCAGCCGCTCACCATCGACGGGACAGCGTTTCTCGGGGAGCAATGACCCCAGCGGCAAGCGCCAGCGATACCGTTGGTTCACGACGCGAACCGAGATTTCTCCCGGTAACCGCGGGTCGGCGATCGCGGTTCCGGTGTCCGTCGTGGAGGGGAAAAAGAAGAAGTGGAAGTTGCGGCCGGCCGGGCCGAGCAGGCCGGCAAAGCTGGGGCGGATCGCGTCGACGGCGGCTCGGGCATCCTCCGCGACCAGCTCGGTCGCGATCGGCGAATAGTCCCGCCCGTCTCGGTCGAGAAGCGCGACCTGGGCCCGTAGCGCCGTCTCATCCGTCCAGGTCAGCGTGTCGGGACTGGCGTTCCCGTGCGCAATGAGCACCAGTGTGTATCGCGCGAGTGCGGCCTCCGTACGTTGAAGAAACGGCTCCGGCACCGTCTCATTCCCGCTGAGCGCCAGCCGCCACCACTCGGTCGGGAGCCACCACACGAAGTCGGCGATGCCCGAGCCGTTGAGCTGTTGGCGCGTCTCTTGGTTTAGGGCCTCGAGCCTCTCGGCGGTCGTACGGTCTTGGGCCGCCGCGATCGGAGCGAGCAGCACTGCGCCAACGAGGACCGCCGCAACGCACGAGGAGAAGGATGCCCGGCGCATGGTGCTCCCTTCATTATCGTCGTTCTGTGACCAGATCGAAATGCAGTAGGTCTTGCGGAAGCCGGCCGGCCGCGGTTACCTCATCCGCCCGCCGCCGCCAGAACGACAGCAGGTCGCCAGCGCGCCTGAAGCGCTC
>Ga0315338_1004612_pt1 | contig 10668 bp, 12 predicted proteins | sample ASW8metaG_FD_204518 | JGI IMG/M metagenome (GOLD analysis project Ga0315338, IMG submission 204518) | Ammonia-oxidizing marine archaeal communities from Monterey Bay, California, United States - ASW #8 | ecosystem: Environmental > Aquatic > Marine > Coastal | place: USA: California | collected...
TCCTGACGAGGGGGAATAAGACATGCGCGTTCTTCTTGTAGAAGACGATAAAGCTGTCTCGGACAGTATCCAATTAATGCTGAAGACTGAAAGTTTTGTCGTTGACTGCACCGAACTCGGTGAGGACGGTCTGGAAATCGGCAAGATATACGATTACGACATCATCATCCTCGACCTGATGCTGCCGGACATCGACGGCTATGAAGTCCTGCGCCGCCTGCGGGATGCCCGGGTGGAGACACCGATTCTCATTCTCTCCGGACTTGGCGAGCTTGAGAACAAAGTCAAAGGCCTGGGATTCGGCGCCGACGACTATCTTACGAAGCCATTCCACAAGCAGGAACTGATTGCGCGCGTGAACGCGATAATCCGTCGCTCGAAGGGACACGCACAATCGATCATCGAGACGGGTCGTCTGCGTGTAAACCTCGACGCACGGACCGTCGAAGTGGACAAAAAGCCGCTTCATCTCACCGGTAAGGAATACGGAATCCTCGAATTGCTGTCATTGCGCAAAGGCATGACCTTGACGAAGGAAATGTTCCTGAACCACCTGTATGGCGGCATGGACGAGCCGGAATTAAAGATTATCGACGTGTTCGTTTGCAAACTGCGCAAGAAGCTTTCTTCCGCAACAGGTGACGAAAACTATATCGAAACGGTATGGGGCCGCGGTTACGTACTACGTGACCCGGAAGAAATGGTCATAGACGCGCCGGCCGCGTAACGAATTTTGAAATAACGGAAAAACGCTCGCATCTGCGAGCGTTTTTTTGCCCGGCGCAAATACACCGGCGCGTGCCAAGTCCGGAGTTTTTAAGCGGACAACCGGGCCGGTTCGGCGGATGGCTTTCGATACAGGCCGCGCCGACCGGCTACAGGCTCAAACTCGTCCGATATGCCCAAGACTGTTTCCGCTCCGCCAAGGTATAATGTGCCGTCCGTCGGCATGACTTTGCTAATTCGGTCCAAAACGTCGCCCTTAGTCGCTTGATCGAAATAGATCAGGACATTCCGGCACAAAACGATATCAAAAATTCCCAATGAACTGGGATCCTCGAGCAAATTAAAATTCCTGTAAGATACCATTGAGCGAATTGCTGGATCGATCTCCCAACGATCACCGTCCTGCTTAAAGTATTTTACGAGAAGTGTAACCGGCAGACCGCGCTGGACTTCGAATTGGCTGTATACGCCGGCACGAGCGCGATTTAAAATTTCTTCCGATAGATCGGTCGCCACGATTTCAATATTCCAATTCGTAAGTGGCGCGCCAAATTCCTTGATGAGCATCGCAATAGAATACGGTTCCTGGCCGCTCGAACAGGCAGCACTCCAAATTCGGATTCGCCTGTTGCTGGCCCGCGATTCGAGCAGTTGCGGAAAAATCAGGTCACGCAGTTGATCGAATGGTTTGTTATCACGGAAAAACAGTGATTCATTCGTGGTCATCGCTTCGACGACTTCCACGATCAAATTCTCGTCCCGCTTGATCTTTATCGCGTCGATCAAGTCTTCCAGCGACTTCATGCCATATTTTCGGGTAATCGGATTTAAGCGGCTCTCGAGCAAATATGCTTTGTCCTCGCCCAGGACGAGACCTGAGCGCTCTCGAACCAACGTCGACATAATTTGAAAATCTTGCGGTGTCATGCGGGCGCCCGCGTCTTGAAAGTCGTGATATGCGGGGCAATTTCCCTTAACGGCAGGACGGCGCTGCAAACGCCGGCCGTGGCAACCGCACCGGGCATCCCCCAAACAACGCTAGTTTCTTCGTCTTGCGCGACTATCGTGCCACCGGCGGCGACGACGGCTTCGCTGCCTTTCAATCCATCCTTGCCCATCCCGGTAAATTTGACCGTAAGGACCCGAGGCCCATACACTTTCACGACACTTCGCAGCATCGGATCGACTGACGGCTTTGGAATATAATCCGCTGCGCCGAGGCGAAGTGCCTTAAGCGAAATTTCTGCATTCCGCGTCGTCAATGTGGAAGACATGATAACGCGGATTTTCGGCTTCGCTTCGATGATCAGCGGGAGGGCGGTGATCCCGTCCATTGTCGGCATTTCAATATCCAGAACCGCGACATCGATGTCCTGTTGCCGGACAGTCCGCACGGCATGCTCGCCATTGCCAACCGACGCGGCAACTTCGATCGAACTGTCTGACTCGAGAATTCGTTTTGTGAACCCTCGAATAACTGCCGAATCATCTACGATCGTAACCCGTATTGTGTTTGTCATTATACTTCCAGTGCTCGTTACTTTACTTGGCCGCTCCAGCTAGATAAGCCCGACTTGGCTAAATTTGCTCTGAATAATCTCGCTGTCGAACGGCTTCATAATGTATTCGCTCGCTCCGGATCCGATCGCCTTCTGGATATGATCCATGTCGTTCTCAGTGGTACAAAATACGACGGGAACATCCGTACCGCCGGGCATTTTCCGAAGCGCCAGCAGAAACTCGATCCCATTCATCACTGGCATGTTCCAATCGAGAAGCACGCTGTCGGGCAATTTGGATTTGCATACATCTATCGCAACCTGCCCGTCCTCTGCTTCGATGACTTCGAAACTGAGTTCTTCCAGTATTTTTCTGGCAACCATGCGGATAACCCGGGAGTCATCCACGACGAGACAAGACTTCATTGCAATACTCCAGTCGCATTCTGAGTCATGTTTTCCGCTTTCCACCTGATTTCCCGCAACGCAACCGGCCTATTACAGCCGGTTTTCAGCAGCGGTAATGGACTGTTCCAAAATTTCGATAAGCGAATCCCGATCGGAATTCGAAACATAATCGTCGAAACCGCCCTCTACGCTCTCACCGGCATCGGCCGCGGCCACGGTCGGCAACGACAGGTCACCGCTTTCCGCTGCGATACCGTTCGGATCCAGGATGAGGATTACACTGCCGTCGCCAAGAATCGTGTTTCCGGAAAACAAGGGAATTTGTCGTAAAACGGGCGCAACCGGCTTTACGACGATTTTTTCCGTACCGAAGACCCGGTCGACGACTATACCGAAGGTGTATGTCCCAACCTGAACGACGACGATAAACATTTCGTCGCTATGGGCTTCGTCCGCCAAAGATTCGATTTTCAAACTGTTTTGCAGCGACACCAGTGGCAACAGGCGATTGCGCAAGCGCAAGACAGGCGTGCCCTGAATGTTCTCGATCTTGTGCTCGGAATTGGCACTGGCGAGGACCAACTCGACAACGCTGATCTGCGGAATTGCAAAGCGTTCTCCAGCGCATTCGATAAGCAATGCGGAAACGGTCGCGAGCGTCAGCGGAATCTTGATGTTGAATGTCGTACCCTGCCCCTCGACAGATTTTAGTTCGACCGTGCCTCCGATCTTTTCGATATTCGTCTTCACGACATCCATGCCGACACCGCGCCCAGAGACCGATGTGACTGCGTTCGCGGTCGATAGTCCCGCATTGAAGACAAACTGCTGGATCTGCTGGAGCGTCAGTTTTTCGAGATCGGTTTCCGACACCAAGCCATTCGTCAGCGCCTTTTCCTTGATCTTTTCGGTATTGAGCCCCTTACCGTCATCGCTAATATCGATGATGATATGGCCGCCTTCATGGTAGGCGTTCAGCGTGATGGTACCCGTTACCGGTTTACCCGATGCGTGGCGTTCGTCCGGCATCTCGATGCCGTGATCGGCCGAGTTGCGGACCATATGGGTGAGCGGGTCCTTGATTAGTTCCAAGACCTGACGGTCGAGTTCCGTCTCCGCCCCAATCACCTGCAAGTCGATTTTCTTGCCGAGTTCGAGCGAAAGGTGGCGGACGATCCGCGGTAGTTTCGACCATGCATTGCCAATAGGCTGCATGCGCGTCTTCATGACGCCTTCCTGCAGTTCGGTCGTTACGTGGCTCAGTCGCTGCAGCGGCGTCGTGAAATCGCTTTCCGTTTCGTTGCGTAATAACTGCATGAGTTGATTGCGCGTCAGCACCAACTCGGAAATCATCGTCATCAAATTTTCCAGCAAATCCACGTTCACCCGAATGGACTGGCTGGCAACGCTGGTGTCCTTCGCGCCATCGGCGGATACCGCCTTTTTACGCTCGCTCTTTTTCGCGACAGCGGGAGGCGCTTTGTTCTCTCCCGCCTTGGTCGCAGTGGGGACGGCTGCCTCGACAGAATTCTCGTCGATGTCATCTTCCGTCGAGGCCGCCTCCATCTCGGCCGCTGCCACTACGTCGTCTTCTGCTTCCGACGGCGACGAATCGGCGGGTTCACCGCCACTTTCGGCAAAGGCATTAAGTTGTGCGATCAGTTCTGCGTCTTCACCTTCGGTCTCTTGCTCTTTCTCTTCCAATTCTACGAGCAATAGCTTGATCTGATCGAGACATTGCAGGACCAGCGAAACGGCGGTCGGTGTAACTGCGATATCGCCGTCGCGAATTTTACCGAGAACGTTCTCTCCGGCATGCGCTACCGATTCCAGGCGCGGCAATCCGAGAAAGCCGCAGGTACCTTTAATCGTATGTACCAACCGGAAAATGTTACCGAGCAACTCGAGATCATCTGGATTTTGTTCAAGTTTGACCAGTTCAACGTCGAGAACATCCATGTTCTCGGTAGCTTCAGTCAAAAATTCGTTTAGAAGATCGTCCATACCGCTTCCATTCCTCGCGCGCCTCGGTGTTTTCCAGCGCCGCACGAAGTCGTTTGAGGCCTAATCTCGGCACGCGGAGAATCCCACGCATAAATTAAGAAGCCGTAAAGGCAGGACGGCTCACGAGCGGACGAAAAAACGGGTGAAAAGCGGGTCAAATAACGGGTGAGAATGTTTGGCTGCGCTTAGCGCGATACCCTAACCGTAAACACGATACGGTCTTCCGTATCGTCATCGATTTCGATGCGGGTACTCAGTCGCAATGCCAAGCGGGTCACAAAGTATGCGTGGATACTTCGAGGCGTCAGTTCATCGAGCAGAGCGTTCGGAGACAATGCTCGGCCGCACTCCTCGGAAACGCGAGGAGTGACACCCTTGGCCGATACGGTCATCGTCAGGGCGGCGGCACCGTCGTCGAGCGAAACGGTCAGCAGCCCCCCTCGAGGAAGCGTTTCCGCAGCAAGCGGCAGCATATTGAGCAGCAGCTTTGCCGCCCCGTCAGGCATTTCCGGCACGATAGGAATGTCCGGCCATGACAGGCTTGTTCGACTCTCTTCGAAATAGGCATTCGCGAGATCCATAAGGTCGCCAAATGAGGCAATCGACTGATTGCCGGCGGACCCATACGCCATCCGATAAAATGTAAGCCGTGATGCGACCAGTTTCGCGCTGCTGCCAATCAGCGGCAAAGCGTCGGGCAACATTGAGTCGTCGAACTCCTCGATCATCTCGATGCCATTATTAATTGCACCCAACGGACTCGCCAATTCGTGGCAAAGTCGCGAGGACAACAATTCGCTTATCCGTAAGTCGGCAAAATCCGGCATAGACACTATCTTAACGCGAAAAAGTAAACCTTACCTTAACCAAGGCTTCTGCCATGGTTCCAACGACCCTAACCTAACGGTCGCGACGACCCAAGAAATCGCTCCGGGCAAGCCTCCCCCCCTCTAGCCGCACTGGGACAATGTCTTGTGCGTTCGACCGCAAGCAACCGCCTTACGCGCGCCCGCTAAACCACCCGATTGGCCACACAGATCGAATACATCCGTTGAAATTCGGCCCCAGTTGTTGAAAATCAGCTACAGCAATTTTGGCACACAAGGCGGTCTGGTTAGAAATTTGAATGTCCGGTCTCGATAAACTGACGGTCCTGCTGGTCGAAGACTCGCCGCAAGTGCGATCTCTTCTCGTATCGGTACTCACGCAGCTTGGCGTCGGCCAAGTTCTCCGGGCGCCGGAGGGCGCGGATGCAATTCGATTAATACGGCAAACGCAGCAAGATTCGATGTCCGCCGGCACCTCGACGATCGACATGATCATCTCCGATTGGGTCATGAATCCGATTGATGGCGCGACCCTTTTGCGGTGGGTGCGCCGGCACAAGGACTCGCCTGACCGGTTCATGCCGTTCGTCATGGTCAGCGCCTATTCGGAATGGCATCGGGTACAAATGGCGCGCGACCTTGGGGTCAACGAGTTTCTCACCAAACCGTTCTCCGTCGCATCGGTGCTCGAACACATCATCGCCGTCATTCAGGACCGCCGAGGATATGTTCGAACGAATAGCTTCTTTGGACCCGACCGGCGGCGTACGAGCAACCCCATAGGCCTCGATCGCCGTACCGTCCACACCACGAATGAAGACGCGATCGACAAAGGAATCCGGTTCTATTCGCCTCCGCGATTTCTGCGCGCGAAAACTGGTGGCGACATTTCGTTCGACGCAAGCCAAATCGCAAGCGTCCAAAAAGAACTGGATACCTGGAGTGACGATTTCGTCAAATGGACCCTCGACTATATCGAGAAACTGAAACGCCTCATCGCGTCGATTCGGGCCAAGGAGTCGGCGCAGCGGCGCGGCGATTTCGACCGGATTAACCAGATCGCACACGAACTTCGCGGGCAGGGCGGAATCTTCGGTTACCCCCTGGTTTCATCGGTCGCAAAATCGCTATTCGAACTTACAAATGATACGCTCGACCGATCGGACGAATGTCTCTACCTGGTACAAAACCACATTGATACGCTTCAAATCGTTCTCCGCGACGAAGTCCGTGGCGACGGTGGCAATCTCGGGCTGGAAATTATCAAGGCTATGCGTCTGGCGAACGCCAAATTCCTGAAGGAACGCCAGGATACCTCGCTTGTCGGCAAGGAATTCCTGCAAAGCAACCGGCGATGACGGTAGTCAACGACTCAACGCCTTCAGGTCTGACGGCCCCATTATATGACGCGCTCGCGGGCGGCGTTACAGGGACCGCCAGCCGGGTCATCGTCGGGCTCAATTGGACGCTGGTGGCCGGGCCGGACGGTACCGGCCTTACGCACACGCCGACGCGCGGTACGAATGGTTGCCGCGCCCTGCCCGACCCCGGCAACTACGCCGGTCGCGACCTTTCATTGCTGGCGGCGCTCAGGACGTCGGACAACATTTTCGAAACGGCCATTTCGATTGCGGCCGTCAACGCGTTTCACAACCGGCGCGACCGCATCGGGACAGCGGAGAACGGGCTGGATCTGGTTCCGGATAACGGCAACAAAACGGTGATAATCGGACGTTTCCCGGGTCTCGAAAAACGGTTGCCCGGAGCCGCGGTTATCGAACGCGAACCCGGTCCGAACGATTTCCCGGAATCGGCGGCCGAGAGCTTACTGCCACAATGCGAACACCTGGTCATAACGGCATCGACAATGGTGGACGGTGCTCTGCCTGGTCTACTTTCCCTGGCGCCACAGGCGTTTACCGTATTACTCGGACCGGGAACGCCGCTTTCGCCGGCGCTGTTCGATTTCGGAATCGACATCGTTTCCGGTCTGGTCGTGGAAGACCTCGACGCCACGGCGAGCGTCGTCGCTGAAGGCGGCGCGGTTCGAGCCTTGAAACGCCACGCCCGCAATCTGTCCGTTTTCAAGTCATAAAATTTTGCCTCGATGTCATTCGGCTTCCCAGGGCGGTATCGGCGTCAATTTATCCACGAGGAAATCGATGAAGGCCCGCACTTTCGGCGATAGATGACGGCTGTGCGGATAAACCGCGAATATCGGCTTACCTTCCGCGACCCGGTCCTCGAGAAACGAAACCAACCGGCCGGCGCGAAGGTCGGGCGCTACCAAATACGCCGCAAGTTGCGCGATTCCGATTCCATCCAGCGCGGCTTCATGTATGGCAACGCCGCTATTGGTTTCGAATCGTCCCTCAACATGTATTTTGCGGGTCGTGCTGCCGAATGAAAAAATCCAATCGCGCATCGACGGAATATTCGTAATTACCAGGCAATTATGGTCGCGCAGCGCTTCCGGACTTTTCGGGATGCCATATTTCTCAACATAGGAAGGCGCCGCGCAAACCACGCGTCTGTCTACAGCGAGACGGCGGGCGACCAACGAGGAATCGGTTAATTCCCCAATTCTGATCGCAACATCAACACCTTCCTGCACCAAATCCACGACATTGTCGGAAAGCGACAGCTGCAAGCGCAAATCAGGGTAGCTATTCAGGAACTCCGGCATCATGGGCACCAGCTGATGTCGGCCGAACGTGATCGACGACGTTACCCTTAACGTACCGCTTGGCGTGCCGCGCCGGTCGGACACAAGCGCCTCGGCTTCTTCAATATCGGCAAGGATGGCGGTCGCTCTTTGGAAAAACGTTTCGCCCTCTTCCGTCATGCTGAGATGGCGCGTCGTCCGATTCAACAGCTGCACGTTCAGCCGGTCCTCAAGGCGCGACACCTGTTTGCTGACTGCCGACGGCGTCAATTGCATTGCCTTTGCGGCCGCTGAAAACCCGCCTTCACGGACAACGTTCACAAACGCGGCCATTTCATCAGGACGTTGCATTGTTTCAGTATTATTTCCTAAATGGAAAAAGTCCTTTGAAATTTAACACCATTACCCTTCTTAGGGAACTCCACCATATATATCACAACGCGGCGCCCTTTGCCGCAGTACACAAAAGATGCTCGAAAGGACCAGTAAAATGATTAAAGCGCCAAAACTCGATTGGAACCGTATCGACGCCGCACGAGCGAATGCGCATTACCTGCGCAGCGAAGCTGCTCATGAAATCGCCGCCAAAACCGCTAACGCCGTACGCGGTCTATTTCAGGTGAGCGCACCGCAAAAAAACAGCGATGCTTCGTTGCTCAAGCGGTGGCTCGAATTTGCGAAAGCAAGATCTCCGCTTGAGAAAGGTCTTCAGGCCGGTTGGTATTGAAGAAAGGATCGTAAGGCGACGTCGAAAACTCGACGGTGGACAGGCTGTAGCGGCCTGTCCACCTGTCGACCTTTCGAATCTCCTCCGCGATTACCGCGTCGCGCAACGCGTCGCGAAGACGAACCGGCCAGATCCCGCAAACCGGATGATGCCGGCCCCCGGACGCCGCACAAGCCATATCGGAACCCTCGACCGACACCGCGGAAACCAAACGCTCCACCAGATCTTCAGGAAGAAACGGCGCATCGGTCGGCACGGTAACGACCCACGGACATTTGGGGTAGTGCTCAGCCGCCCACTCCAGTCCCGCCAATACGCCGGCCAGCGGACCGACATTTCCCGTAACCGTATCGGGGACGACTGGCAGTCCGTAGCTTGAAAACCGCCCCGGATCGCCGTTGGCATTCAATGCCACAATATCGAGCTGCGAAGAGACCGTTCCCACGATCCGCGCCAGAATGGTCTGCTCGCCCAGCGTCCGAAGGCACTTGTCGCCGCCGCCCATGCGCCGCGAAAGGCCGCCCGCCAGCAGAATACCGGCGACGCCGTCAACCTTGGCCAAAGGATGCCTCCTCAGACCAAATTTGCAGCTGGTTTCGGCCGCCGTGCTTTGCCGCGTAGAGCGCACGATCAGCGTGTTCGATCGTTTGTTTGAGTTCCAATTCTTTATCAATCAGGCACAGGCCGAACGACACCGTGAGCTGCAAGTTCTTATCATTGGCAAGTGTCACCGGAAGCTCGGCGACCGACAAGCGCAACCGTTCGACTATTTCCGTCGCCGCCGCCAGATCGGCGTCCGGCAAGCAGACGAGGAATTCTTCGCCGCCATATCGAAATATCTCATCATACGGGCGCAATTTGGCGAGAAACCTGCCAGCGACAGCGCGCAACACGAAATCGCCCGCGGCATCGTTCACCGATTTGAAATGGTCGATATCGGCCAGCACAATGCAGCATCTGGCGTCGGTTCGAATTGCGCGTTCCCGTTCGCGTTCCAAAACCGCCGTCATGACTTGCCGATTGTGCAATCCCGTAAGCGGATCCAATTCGGATAGCGCCTTGCGGAAAGCCTCGCGAATGCGGCGAGCCTGCGCGTTAAAGTGTTGGACCTTTTCGGAAAACGCATCGTATTCAACTGAAGGTATCTGTTTACCCTGCGCCGACTTCAAGGCGAGGAAGCGCCCGAACTGGTGCATGTCTTCGTGTTTCCGCCCCAAATCCCGGAATGCCGACTGGTCGAGCAGACCTTCGTCCTTGTTCAAATCCATCCAACTGCCGAACTGCGACAGGTACTGCGCATACTCGGATATCACGCGTTGATCTGGCTCTTCACCGCAAATGATCGCGCGGTGCCATTTCTGCAGCCACTCCGCGTTCTCGTCGATCGCGGCGTCGATACTACGCAGCACTTCACTCGGATCGAATGGCGGTGTGCTACTGGGAGATTGAGATTCGGCCATCGCGTCCGTTAGTGGATAGAATCAAACATATGGTACCCCTACGATCCCGTAGCCCGGCCTCCCAGCAGGAGAAGGCTCGCAGGCGAGAAGCATCGGCAAGGGGCTTCGACGCACTGGGAGGCCGGGCTACGTGACCCGAAGGGCGGCTTCTCGAGCTCACCGGCTGCGTTGCGCGCTGCTTGTGGTGGCCTCGCATCACCGCGCAACACGCGCCTAACCGGGTGAACTCGGGAAGCCGTCGTAGGGGTACCATATGTTTGATTCTATCCACTAGCAGTCTGTCGGATTTAACTGACTTAAGCATTTCATGGGCATGTCCTCCTTAGCTTACGCGGCTTTGAGGTTGGACAGT
>Ga0315338_1004613_pt1 | contig 10667 bp, 11 predicted proteins | sample ASW8metaG_FD_204518 | JGI IMG/M metagenome (GOLD analysis project Ga0315338, IMG submission 204518) | Ammonia-oxidizing marine archaeal communities from Monterey Bay, California, United States - ASW #8 | ecosystem: Environmental > Aquatic > Marine > Coastal | place: USA: California | collected...
AACGGCGACAGGTTATGGTTCTTCCACAGTAAGTTTTACCGTCGCAAACCAAGCTGCTGGAAATCAATAAATGAGATGAAAAACGATTTGTGTTGCGACGATTCCTTCAAAGTCCTCATTTTGTAAGAGCGCGATCAGGCTGTAAGCAAGGTGCCGGTGCCGAAAGATTTAGGAGATGGCTCACAGTTGAGAAAGATCTCACTCCGCACCTTGCAGGATGCGTTGGTGGTCGCCGCCGGTGACCGTAATTGCCCCGTAATTGATGACTGAGAAGCCAAAAATATTCCATTAAAGGTGGTCCTATGCGTAGTTTCCTAATACCAACTCATTTTAGAGTGTTTGTTGCTGGTATTGTTCTAGCGTTGATCGGATTTTTATCCTCCACCGCTGGCAACCAGGCCTTCGCCCAGTTTGGTGGTGGTGGTGGCTTCAATGCCTCGCAGGTCGGTGGTGTGGCAATCGATGCCCAGGGTGCGATTGCCGATTTGAGGCCACAGGTCCGCCAGGAAATCGCAAACAAAAGGGATCAACTGGCAAGGGAAGTTCCAGCCGGTATGCAGGAGGGAGTTCGCCTACGCAAAATCTCTCTGCGGGCACTGCAGGAAGCAATTTCCCAGGCCCAGTCTACCGGTGACCGGCAGACGCTTTCACCCCAGATCCGTTATCTCGGCGGGATCCAGCGTATCCAGTACGTTTTTGTCTATCCCGAAAAAAACGATATTGTCCTGGCCGGGCCGGGTGAGGCTTGGCGTATCGACGAGCTGGGACAGGTTGTGGGAGCCACGACCGGGCGTCCGGTGATTCTCCTACAGGACTTCCTGGTCGCTCTTCGCGCTGCATTTGCTCCCGAGGTGGAGCCGATTACCTGTTCGATCGATCCGACCCGAGAGGGGATCCGAAATTTGAGGACCCTGATGGCCAGCTTTGGGCGGTTGAACGGGCCAGCCCAAGTGCAGCAGGTTGTTGCGCGAAAACAGGATATTGAAGAGAGTCTTGGTCTGCAGAGAGTCACCGTTTCGGGGGTCGATCCTGCGAGTCGGTTTGCCTGGACGCTCGTCGTTGCGGACTACCGGATGAAATGCCTCGGGATGGGTTTGGAACCGGCACCGATTGCGGGGATGCCGAGCTATTTAGAGATGCTCAAATCACACTCAAAAGATTTTATGCCTCGCTGGTGGATGGAGACCGATTACGAAACTCTGCTGACCGACGCAGAGGGACTCGCTTGGGAATTGCGGGGCCAAGGGGTCCAGGTACTCGCGGAAGATGAACGGATCAGTGCCGATGGAAAACGCACACGTACCGGAAAGGTAAATAAGGTGGCCCGCAAGTGGGCTGAGACGATGACGGAAAAATATGACGAGCTTTCCGTTGTTGATCCCATTTTCGGGCAGTTGCGCAACTGTATGGATATGGCCGTAGTGGGCGCTTTGCTTCAAAGTAAAAATTTACCCCGGAAGGCCGGTTTGAACATGGATGGGCTGCTCGATGCGGAAAGCTTAGCCACGCCTGCAGGGACCGTTCCCCAAAGCACGCCGTCGATTGTCAGTTTTCTCAAGCGTCCCCGGTCGTTGGTGATTACGGCCTCAGGGGGTATATGGATCAATCCTTATCAGGTGATTGAACACCAAGAGATAAGTAAGCAACTGGCGAGCGAGCGGAGCCGTGCGATCACCAAGGGGCGTCAGGAAGTCGTGACGGGCAATTGGTGCTGGGACTGAGCCGCCTCTACGCGCGATTTGTGCCCCCCTCTGGTCGTTAGCATTTCCCAAAAAATATAGATGTGTTTTAGGGAACGCTATCTCTGAACCAGTCCCGCCAAGCGATGTTTCCTCCAATACTTCATTCTTGTGGGCCTGTGAATCGAGGTTGCCCCACCGCGACTGAACGAAACAATAGGCCCAAGTGGAGTGGTTCCATAGCTAAGAATGCTTTGAAATAGACTCTTGGAGAATAAAAACACAATTCTAATTCCATTTAAAAGGGCGACAAATGAAAGACTATCGGTGTTTTCTTTTTGTTTGTTTTATTTTGCTTGTTCTAGGCAATAGTGCATCGATTGCGGCCTCTCCGGCACAGGATCCGTTAAAGCAAATCGACGTCCTGTTTCGCAGCACCTACAATCACGCCCGCAAGGAAATTTTACAGGACGCAGGTCCGATCATTATTGCAAGTGGAGAGGATCTTACACTTTTGCAGGACGGAAAAGAAATCAAAGGCCTCTTGCCCCCTCCCGGCTATCGTGCCTTGACTACTGTCTCGCACATTACCTTAACGGCCTTTCTCTTGCTAGAACCGTATGGTGAGGGACTGCTTTCTTCCGAACGAATTGAGAAGCTCGAACAATTAAGTCACCTTGCGCTCTCAGCAAAGCAGTCTGTTGCAACAAAGCTCTCTTTTAATCCATCCTTGGCAGAGGCGCAACACAAGTTGATCGATACGAGTCGAGAGTTTATTCAAAAGATTGTTACCCAGCAAAAATGGAATCTAAAAGAATTAGCCGCTTTTTTGGAAACCGTGAAACCACAAATACTCGAAAATGTGCAGCTGGCAGCAAAGTTCCGAATCGATCACTTCCACCGGCAAATGACCGCCTGGAAACAAACAATGCGTGAGGAAGAGTGGGATCGGTTGCATATTGTGGTGTTAGGTACTGCGATGCCGAGAAAAAATAATCTCGCCGTGCAGTATTTTTCTAAACTACTAAGCGTACGTGGAGAAGGACTCACAATCACGTATGCGGAGTCGATTTTTAGCAACCAACGAGCATTGCAACTTTTGGGCACCAATCTTCTCGACACGCAGATCGGGGAGGGCTACTTCGCGGACCCGTGGCGTATGCATCGAGATTTATTGGGTAATGCTGCTGCGGTTTACCTTGATGGGATGACGCTTGCATTCCCGGATTCGCCAACGGAACCTTGATGTTTGTGGTTCTGTTGTCGTTACCAGAAAATATTGTGCTGAATACTTCCAATCTTGCAGGACAATAAAACGGGGTGGTCGTTGTTGGTGATACGTCAATCTTATCGCCCGGCAACCTCTCCGGTGGCATTTGTGCCCTTATACGTTATGCCAGAGATTTTTATGGCCCCTTCCAGGGCACATCCCACTCGATCGTATCTTCGACCCGGGTATTCTTTGCCCTGACAGTGCCAAAAATATCCGTTGCGAAGTGGGCCCCCTCACTCTCCGGCACGATCACCTGCCGAAATCGCAACAATTCGAGTAATTGGATCTGCTCCGCCTCATTGTGGGTCGCGTTCCAGGTGTCAAAAAGGTGCTGTGCGTAGATCATTCGGAAAATCTCGGGCGTGCGGGGCTTGTTGATACCCTGAAGATATTTAACCCAGCGGTGATTGGGTTGCCTGCTCGATCGGGTTGGATGTTCCACCGGACGTCCACCACGAAGTAAATCGACCTGCTTCCCATTTACCAGTCGGGCTTGCGCGACATACCAGATATTTGTCGGCTGTTCTTTCGAAAACATGGCCCATTTTTGGCGCAAGACTAGCGCTTCAGCCACTCGTTTCATGGCCGTTGGAGTCAGCGAGCCGCGCTTGCGCTCGATAAGCCCCAGAACATTGTAGAGGATTACAAAAAGAAGACAGACAGTGACGATACACGTGACAACAAATGGTGGTCTGCGGTGATGGACATCACCGCTCTTTGTCTGCTCTGAGTCGTGCCGCAGTTGGTTGCTGCTTGTGAATTGTGAAAACAATCTTCGAATAGGGTTCCAGCAAGAAGCCACCCAGAATTCGGTGGGAAGCAGGAGTGTCCATGCTGCCAGGGCGATGTAGGAAAACAGACCTACTGTAACAGTCATTTCAGTCCCGATGTGAAACAATACAAATCCGGCGATCGTAAAGAGACGAAACGTTGCGGTCCGCCACGGCACAAAGAGCAACCAGGGGCCCACGAGCTGGAGGCCCATGGTCATCAATGATAAAAGCCAAGTCAGGGTAGGATGTCCAAGTAGCCACTTCCCTAGTGGTTTGTTGTAATCGCCCCAGATCAGCATGCCCTGTAATAGATTGGTTAAATCTTCGTGGTAGACAAGTTTAAAAATGATCGTACAAAAGAAAACCAAAAACACCTGAATTAAAATGGCACAAGTCCCCATCGACAAGACGACCGATGTCGAATAGTGCGGGTTTGAACGGGCATGTCCGCGCCGCGCATCGAGTGACCAAGTTTTTCCCAAGGGCAGGAACATACTCCAGAAAAGAAGAATTACCAGTAGCGTATCCCCACCATTTACGGCGTATGGCGCGCGGGTATAGATCGAGGCGAGCATGATCCATGAACCGATCGTTGCTATGCGGGTGTAAAGACCAAAGAGTAGCGCAATTGCCAGTAGCGCGGCAACAATAAAAAGGGTTGCCTGAAAGAAGGGACTTCCGTGGAAAAAGTGCAAGGACCAGCACCAAGTACCCGCTAACTGCTGCCGTACTACAGCGATTGGCATGACTCCCTGATCAGAATACATGGTTGTCAAATCGCCGCTACGAATTGAGAGATCAATCAAAAGCAGCGTTCCCACGGCCATTCGAAAAACAGCCAATGATCGGGAATCGATTCCAAACAGCGCACGCACTCTGGAAATTGCGGGCCGTTCGTGGTGATGTGTCTTTAGCGAATTCACAAAATCGGTTGCTCCACGAATACGAAGCGACTGCCGTGTTGTGCTTTGCCATCGAGGTTCGTTCGTAAGTATAGCGTGCAGAGGCCCCTAACCACGATAGGGAAATGTTGCGACAGGATCAGTGGTTCCATTGAGCGGCCTCAATCGCTACCCCCCCTATACTTGATGTTTTGTTTAGTGCCTTCTTACGAGTCCCGGCTGAATATCCAAATCGAGGGTCTCCAATTTACCCTGCCTAAGTCGCTCAACGGCAATGGCACCCATGACTGCATTGTCAGTACATAGTTCAAATGGAGCGATAATGACTTCAAAATGGTGTTGTTCCGCGGACTGTGTCAACTGTTCGCGTAAAGCGGCATTGGCAGCGACCCCACCGCCAACACAAAGTGTTTTTAATCCGGTTTGCAGTAATGCAAGGACTGCTTTAGTTACCAGACAATCGACGACAGCCGCTTGGAAGCTCGCGGCCAAATCTGAAATTTGTTGCTGCTCAAGATGGATGTTTCGAAAATCAGCAGCCCCAGGCCCGGTGATCTGGTACCGAACGGCTGTCTTGAGACCACTAAAACTGAAGTCGAGCCGATCCGTATCGTTGATGAACGCCCGTGGAAATCGATAGGCTTTGGGATTGCCGGCCTGGGCCACTTTTTGGATTGAGGGACCACCCGGGTAAGGTAGCGATAACATACTGGCCACCTTGTCAAAGGCCTCTCCCGCAGCATCGTCGATCGTCGAACCGATCAGATCAAAGTCGGTTGCCGCGTGACATTCATAAAGGCTCGTATGACCCCCACTTACCACAAGTCCCACACAGGGGAAAATAGCACGATCAGCCGACATCCGGCAGGCATAGATGTGTGCCTGGAGGTGATCGATCGCTACGAGGGGAATTTTTAGTGTTAGGGATAGTGCTTTCGCCGCGACAAGGCCCACCAGAAGGGAGCCTGCAAGGCCAGGTGTGGTCGCCACTGAAACGGCATCGAGATCTTTGAGTTTTACGCCGGCTTTGCGAAGTGTTTCGTCGACAACAGGCAAAATTCGTTCTACATGGGCTCGCGATGCTACTTCCGGGACAACTCCACCAAATCGCTGGTGGAGCTTTTCCTGGGAGGCAACAACGGTCGCAAGAACTTCAAGATTATCGGTGACGACAGCTGCCGCTGTTTCATCACAGGTGGTTTCTAAAGTTAGAATATTCATTTGATGCATTAACGTTGCTGATTTGTAATCGGGTAACGATCGACCGTTATTGGTGGACGCCACTGTCCGTTCTCAGTGGCTTCTCCGGCCACCGTTTGCCTCCTGTTAGATCTCCAAAGCAAGTTAGAACATGCCGCACATTCCTTACAATGGGAAGAATAGATTGTTGTGTGGCCCCATTCCTGCCTGATGTTTCGACATCGGCCCCCTAAAATCGTCATGACCCTCGTCGTTTTGAAGGTGCAAAGGAATTGGCTCGATAAACAAATAGGAGTCTTACTCATTATTACGAACTATCAATTGAGACAAAAGGCTCTTGGAAAGAAAACAAATGGGCTTGAACCGAAATCATTATTTTCTGGTGGGCGCAATTCTACTGCTATTGGGCCTCCAGTTCCGATTGGTTGATAGCGTGGTTCTAAACGAGGAGAGCACACGCTTTCTGGCTCTCCGCCTGGGTACGAACACAGACGCAACCACAGCCCAAGTCCTCCATACCACCGGACTGGGTGCGGTGATGCCGCGCAAGACTCTCAAAGCACCAAGGTGGATTGGCTGGGCATGTATATCAATCGGTGCGGTCCTTTTTCTTCACAGCATCATGCTGCGGAAGCCAGATTGACTGAGCCGTTACATTCAGTCGGCCACTCATTGGGGGCAATATCGCGCCTGTATCTATCGATTGCGTCCATCAAACCACGAAGCCGAGTGGTAAGCAATCTAGCGACAGCTCCTCCCGGCAGACCCAAGAGTCAGGATAGAGAGGTCGCTGTAGAAAATAGATTGCTTCTCCCTGCGCCCCCAATTTAATAGCCTAGCACCGCAGGAAGAACCTTGTTGACGTTACCAATCTGTCAGCCTATTATAGCCTTCGGATAATTTTCGAGTCCCGGGTTGATACCATGAGTACACTAAATCGAATCGACGTGTCCGATGTGGGAGAAGTTTCCGTTGTGCAGTTCAAAGATCGAAAAATTTTAGACGAATCCAACATTCAGGAAATGGGTCGAGAATTGTTCGGTCTGGTCGATCAAAATCGCATCCGGGTACTCCTTAATTTTATGAATGTAGAGTTTTTGTCCAGTGCAGCGCTGGGTAAGCTGATTACGCTAGACAAAAAAATCAAAACAGCCAAGGGCCAGTTAAAATTGAGTAATATTCGCCCGGAGATTTACGAGGTATTTGCGATCACGCGTTTGAACAAGCTGTTTGATATTCACGATGATGAATCAGATGCGTTGGCAACTTTTTAAGCGATTGGTTTCTTGGGCCCATCCTTGCTTGCCATTAAGGGCAAATACAATCCCCTGTAGCTCAGTTGGTAGAGCAGGCGGCTGTTAACCGCCTTGTCGTAGGTTCGAGTCCTACCGGGGGAGCTATCCGTATGGGAACAGATCACAGTTCCCCTAGAACTACCGACAGCACTAGACACAAAAGCATCTGGTGTTTCCTAGAGACTCACAGGCGGCTTGTGATATCACCCGGAGGCTTCTCACAGAATTCAGTTTCCCCAGCCCCTGAAATTGTATCAGTCAACTACGCGTACTGCTGTTGCGCACGGCCCCTTGCGACCTTGCCCTACCTCATATTCCACGTTTTGACCCTCACCGAGTTCTTCAAAGGTGACGCCACTAACTTCTGAATGGTGAAAAAACAATTCCCCACTGTCTCCTTCAATGAAACCAAAACCACGGTCCGAAACCAACTTCTTAATTTTACCTTGTGGCATTATTGCCTCCAATTAAACAAATAAAACAATCAACCAACCGCAATCAAAATGACGGCCTCCTATCGTACAACTTTTGTAACGGGTTGTCATCTACCAGAAAAGGCATGACCATAGGAACCGACGTTCTTTTGACCGTGAATCTCATACCGCTTTTTGACGAAGTCTTTTTTTGGGAGAAGTTGCCTCGGCGGTTTCGCGGTTGTCAATGAGCAAAATGCCTATGTTTCCACCACAAGATTGAGAATTTGGGATTATTTTCGAGTAGTGTATCAATCTCTCTATTGTTCTGTGGGGTTGCTATCGGTAGGCACCCCCTCAGGGGGTGCGTCCGCTTGCTCTTTTTTCTTCCGCCGCCGTTCCCGCTTTTCCTCAGCCTTGCGTTTCTTTTCCATTTCACGTTGCCGTTTTGCAAACGTGTTCTGATCTCTCGCCATGAACTTCTCCTTGTTTCTGGTTGCAGAGACTTTGGTGAAGCAGACGCAATTCAGATAGGTCGAACATTCTCGGCTCGCGGGCCTTTAGGACCACTGCCTTCCTCATAGGTTACTTCCTGCCCAACTTGAAGCGTTTCGATACTTGCTCCCTCGACAGCACTGTGATGGAAGAACAAATCACCCTGTTCTCCGGAAATGAAGCCGAAACCTTTATCAGCAAGCAACTTTTTAATGGTGCCTTGCGACATACGAGAACTCCTTAAAATAAAAAACAAGCCATTCTCTTCCAAGCAGGGCTTTTTCCTGCCAAGGAAGTGTGCAGCCAAAAAGTAAACAGAAGAAGTCAACTGCAACTTGAGATGGGGCCCCTGAGAAGGTTCGCCGTGGCGCAAATTGCTGGGTGACTAGAACGAGAACAATTGTTTAGCGCTCACGTCTTTTGATCTGAATCGTCTCATTGTAGCATATCGAGTAAGCGGGGAGTAGTAGGCCGCAATGCCCAGAGATCCTCGATTCCTTTGACTAAAGACGGGCTAAACCATTCGCAAAGGTGTCCAGGATACGCGCTGAGTAGTGACAAGATAATCCCGAATTGGGTTTGTAGCATTTAGCGAACAACCCGCCCACTGCTACTGCCCGAGAGAAGCATCTCAATTTCTTCGAGACTCGAAAAGTTCATGTCCCCCACCACCGAGTGTGCTAGACAGGAAGCCGCCACCGCAAAGGCAATAGCGTCTTCTCGGCGCGAATACTTTTCGTCCGTGAGGGCAAAAAGTAATCCTGCCGCAAAGGCATCCCCAGTCCCAACGCGGTCTACTAAGTGACGGATTTCGTAGGAACGATCCAGGCCCTGCTGCTGTGGGGCAAAATAGGCCTGATCTGCTTGAGCATCATAAAGCATTCCGCTCCAGTTGTTGTGCGAGGCTGAAAGACTCTCGCGCAACGTAATGGCAATCATTTGGAGATTTGGAAAGCGTGACGCTACGCGACGGGCCAAATCCGGATAAGCCTCTGCATTCGGCCTATCGTCCCCGACATCTACATCGACATGGATATCGAGTACATCACCACAATCACTCTCGTTGGCGATTAGCAAATCAACGTGGGGCAGTATTGTACTCATAATCTCATTTGCTAGTTGTCGGGGTGATCTCTCAGCATCCCATCGCCACAACTTGTTACGAAAGTTCAAATCGCAGGAGATGGATATCCCGCCGGTCTTTGCCTGCCGTACCGCTTCGAGTGTCACGTCTGCCGCACATTGCGAAAGAGATGGCGTGATGCCGGTGATGTGTAGCCAATCGACTTCTGAGAAAATTGCCTGCCAGTCATAATGGCTCGCCGGGGTGCGGCTAATGGTTGTCCCCTCCCGATCATAGACAACGCGACTCGGTCGTTGGTTGGCCCCATTTTCGACAAATACCAAACCAAGACGCCCTTGCCCACTTCGAACAATGTGATTCGTATCGATGCTGCGCGCCCTTAAGGCTGCGGTGAAAGTGTCTCCCAGCGTACCTTCCGGCAAAGCGGTCACATAACGAGCCTCGGTGCCAAGCATTGCCAGCGATCCAGCCACATTGGCCTCCGCACCGGCGAGCGTGATTTCGAACTGACCAGGTATCGCCTGCTGCAACCGGAGCCTACCGGGAGGACTGAGCCTCAGCAGGGCTTCTCCAAAAGTGACAAAACGAGGCATTTTATTCTAGTCCTTTGCGAATCGAATCGACAACATCCCGAGCCTGTTGTGCCCGCTGGGTAATGGCTTCCCAATTCTCCGATTGGATCATATCGCGGCGAGCGATCCATGTGCCCCCCACGGCAAGGATTGCTGGATCGGTGAGATAACCTTCAAGATGACCTGTCCCGAGGCCACCCAAAGGCAGAAAACGGAGGCCAAGATGTTGGTAAGGCGCTTTCAAGTTGGCGAGATATTGGATGCCCCCTGTCGGCTGGGCAGGAAAAAACTTTAGCTCCCGGCAACCTAATTGGACCGCCGCCTCAATGTCCGATGGCGTCATGACACCGGGCGCAAAGGGAAGGTTTAGCGACTGAGCATGTTCGACGGTTTTACAATTCAATCCTGGTGCAACTGCGTAGGCTGCACCAGCATCAGAAACCTGGTCCACCTGATCGCAGGTGAGCACCGTACCGACCCCTGCAAGCATTTCCGGAAGCTCTCGAACAATGTTTTTCAAGCAGTCGAGTGCTGCTGGGGTCCGCAACGTCAATTCCATAGACTCGATGCCCCCCTCAAAGAGAGCCCGGGCAGTTGGTACCGCGTGCCTGGGATCATCGAGGATGAGTACTGCAATGACGCCGGTCCGCTCAATGCGGCAGAGTATGTCCTTGGGAAATTGCGACTCCATCGTTCCTTGCTCTACGGTCTATTTTAGAGTCCTGTTGCTTAAAGTTGCACTCAGACAACTCGCCAGTCACACAGCCATTCTGGCTGAAGGCAGCTATCAACAGTATTATCCACCCCCCGGACTCTGTTTAGGGGGTCCACATCGGGAGGCTTGAGACGGTTAGAAAGGGAGTGAAAGATACGATACAATCGCCCTGACAAGTGACCGGTCGTTCTCTGATTTAAAAGCGGTTTTTGGTCATCTGTCGGCACAATGTTTCAGGAACTATTGATGTTAAAATCCGGAGTGTA
>Ga0315338_1004615_pt1 | contig 10661 bp, 14 predicted proteins | sample ASW8metaG_FD_204518 | JGI IMG/M metagenome (GOLD analysis project Ga0315338, IMG submission 204518) | Ammonia-oxidizing marine archaeal communities from Monterey Bay, California, United States - ASW #8 | ecosystem: Environmental > Aquatic > Marine > Coastal | place: USA: California | collected...
TCAAAGTCAAAAAAGCTAATCACGGCAAACGCCCCGCGTGCAGTCGTCCCCGTAAAAGCCGCCGCCAAAAAGTGAAAACCTAAGCGGAGCCCGCTGTCGTGGCTGGCAAAGATCTTATTGTCGATCCTCAAGCGATCGACTACTCCAACGTCGTTGCCGATCTCCAAGAGATCCGCCATGCCAATGCGCAGCGCGATGCGATGGAGCAACTCACGGCCATCGTACGCGACGATCACGAGCAAGGAATCTGCATCGGCTACCGAGACCTCTCGGACGACGAATTCTGGTGCTCCGGTCACATGCCCGGCATGCCCCTGATGCCCGGCGTCATTATGTGCGAGGCCGCTGCCCAGGTTACTTCCTTCCACTCCAGGCACAACGACCTGCTCGGCTGCGAAGTCATCGGCTTTGGCGGACTCGACAAAGTAAAGTTCCGCGGCGTGGTACGGCCAGGCGATCGACTCACGATTGTCGTCCAAGTCGTCAAACTCCGCCGCGGCCGCATGCTCACCACTCGCTTCCAAGCGTTCACCAACAACAACCTGGTCTGCGAAGGCGAAATCCGCGCCGTGCCGCTACCCGTCGACGAACTTCGTAAATAAGATTCTCTAACCAATCATGGGCAGACGCGCACTCCGTAAGATAGACCCCGAACTCGACCTGTCGTTCCACCTCCGCACCGTCGAACAACTGCCCAACCCCTGCACGGCCCAAGCACTCTTTGAAGACAACGGCCCCTTCGAAATTGAAGTCGGCAGCGGCAAAGGGCTGTTCCTACAGAATGCGGCAATCCTCTACCCCGAGCGACGCTATCTGGGGGTCGAAGTCTCTTACAAATACGCTCGCTTTACCGCTGCCCGATTGGCCAAGCGCGAACTCAACAACGCCATCGCCGTCCACGGCGATGGTTTGCGTCTATTTCGAGAACTGGTTCCCGATAACTCGCTCGCTGGCGTACACGTTTACTTCCCCGACCCCTGGTGGAAGAAACGCCACCGGCGGCGACGAGTACTCAACGAAGATTTTTTGACTGACGTAGTACGAACTCTCAAACCTCAGGGCAAACTGCATTTCTGGACCGATGTCAAAGAATACTACGACGTCACGCTCGAACTGATCGCCGAAAAAATCGCCCTCAGCGGACCATTAGAAGTCACCCAAAAATCAGCCGAGCACGACCTCGACTACCGCACCCATTTCGAACGCCGCACCCGACTCAACGAAGACCCCGTCTACCGAGCTCAATTCGTCAAAGAATAAAAGAAGAACCGGATGGGCAACGCCCCAAACTGCAGGAGGCGTCTCCGACGCCGATTGCCCCGCCAGAAAATTCCCGGCAGGAAGGATGGGCTACAGCGAAACGACAGCCTATCGATTCATGGTGGTGGAAATCTAAAACATATGATGGGCCGTCACTTCGCTGTGGCTCATCATACTTAACTGAGTGGATTTTCATCAATTTGGCAACGAGCGTGGAACCCTGCTATAATACTCGACAGAGCATTTTTGTGACTTCGTTGCAGAGGACTGTTACCTATGAGGTTTGTGATTAGGTTTGTGTTCATATGTTTTGGCTTGTGCTTTAGTGCAAGTAAAGCAGTGGCAGAATTGCCATCGCTTATCCACTGGGTAAGCCAATTCGGTACTCCGCAGACGGATGTTCCAAGGGAAATTTTTGCAAGCGCGGATGGCAAAAGTTTCATTGTTGGTCAATCCGGAGAGTTTAATGTCGGGGCAGGCTTCGGAGGACTAGATGGCTATGTTGCCAGCATAGACGCAACTGGTACACAACAATGGATAGTTCAACTGGGTAAAGCTGGTACAGACTCTGCTACAGGTGTCGTTGTTGATGATTTTGGGAATTCTTACGTAGCTTGGGTATCCGTATCGGGCGGAAATACGGCGGATGGGTACCTCTCGAAAATTGATTCCACGGGGACAGTGCTGTGGACACAAGATATTGATGTAAACACCCGCACACTACCGCAGGATTTAGTTGTAGGATGGGTGATTCTGTCGGCAAATATTCTTGCCATTGATAAATTTACCACCGACAGGTTCACCCATCTTTGGTTGGCAAATCGAAAAGATGGGTGCGAGCACGCCATCCTACTACATACCCGCAATTCGTGCCGCTAGGTTGCGTTAGTATTATCGACCCGTGCAGCTGATTGTCCCAAGATCTCCCCAATAGCTGTGATGCAATCAAACGTCTCACCTAAGCCGTCTCATAAGTCCGCTCAGCACCACCTTCGCTGCTCGACTGGTAGTTATTGAGCGCGATATCGTAGAGTTGCTGGCCATTAGGGGTTGGATATTCGCCGTTGATACAAGCCTGACAAAGTTTGTCTGATGGCTTGTCCACCGCTCGAGCAATCGACTCTATGGGTAAATAACGGAGCGAATCAGCCCCCAACTCAGCCGCCATGGCAGCATGAATTTGCTCGTCCGACTGCCCATCTTGTTGCGTAAACTTCGGGGCAAACAACTCGCCAATGGTCGACATATCGATGCCGTAGAAACAAGGAGCCACAATCGGCGGGCAAGCCACCCGAACGTGAATCTCCTTCGCCTTACCAATCTCGCGAATCTTCTTGATCAGTACCCGCATTGTCGTCGAACGCACAATTGAATCTTCGACTAACAAAACCCGTCGCCCCTCCAGCACCTCAGGCAATGGCGTGTACTTGGCTGCGGCCTTGGCCTCGCGGCCGGCCCCGCCTTCAATAAATGTCCGCCCTGAATACCGGTTGCGAATCAGCCCTTCGACGCTTGGCACGCCGAGTTGGTAGGCCATCGAGTCTGCAGCCGCCTTGCTCGTATCAGGCACCGGTACCACAATCGCATCTTCCAGCGGTAGATCCTCAAGCTTCGCCAGCTCTTCGCCTAAAGTCTTGCGAGACAAATAAACGCTACGTTCATCCAGCGTGCTGGCGACATTGGCAAAGTAAATCCACTCGAAAAAGCAATGCGCCCGACGAGGATTGTCGTTAAACCGTTCGATGCTGATCTTCCCGTCCGAAATCGTGATCGCTTCGCCCGCCTCCAGCGAACGTATCGAATCCGACGAAAAGCCTAAGTTCACCAAGGCCACACTCTCGCTGGCAGCCGCAAACATCGGACCTTCGATCGCATAGCACATCGGCTTGATCCCCAACGGATCGCGGGCCACCAGCATCTCGCCCTGAGCATTCAATAGTGCCAAAGTGTAGGCACCGTCAAAACGAGTTGCCAGGTGACGCATCACGTCGATCAGCGGCATGCGACGGTCGCCCGACAGTTCGCGGCTGATCTCGTGCATGATGATTTCAGTATCGGTCGCCCGCGCCAAATGATGGTCGTCTTCGAGCAATAGCTTGTCGCGCAACTGAGCATAGTTTGCCAACTGCCCGTTGAACGCAAAGCTAAACCACTTATGTTTCTGCAGATGGTGCCGCTCAAACGGCTGGGCGTAGCTGCAATCGTCGGCCCCGCAGGTGGCATATCGCACATGGCCGATGGCCGCCTGCCCGGCGTACCGCTTCATCAGACTTTCTGACTTGCCACGATGATTCAGCCGAAACGCCTGATTCACCGTCCCCAGCTTGCGATGGGTATCGATCAACTGCTGCCGATCAGGATTGAAGCTTGTCATCCCCGCCGAAAGCTGCCCCCGATTCTGGATATCCAGCAGCATCCGCGGCATCAGTCGCGACGTTTCTTCTGGCCCTTGCGGCGGACAAAGCGGGCTGACTTCGTCGCCTGGCAAATGGTAAATCGCGGCAACACCGCACTCGTGATTCAGTTCGCTCATCGGGAGAGACTGCTGCCTGGGATTAGGGGGGAGATGCGTAACACGCGATACACCCGATTCTACGCGCCCACTCCATTTCTCTCAACCGGCCCAGACATAAGTCCACTCCAAGATTGCCCCCACACCGCACCCACAGGCAATACTATCGGAAAAATAGCCAAGTAATACCGTCCGAGCCAGCTATCCCTCATTGGACCTCAACTGCATGTGCCTGCAGATCTTCCAGGTCAACAAACTCCAGTGTCGAAATATGCGTTGCCTCCAAAACCACCGGCGGTGCCATACCTGCTTGCAAAGCTTGTTTCCAACGCTCTGCACACAAACACCAACGATCGCCCGGCTGCACGCCTGGGAACTCATAAACTGGTATCGGCGTGCTCAAATCGTTCCCCACAGACCGAGAAAACTCCAAGAACTCCGCCGTCGCTTGAATACATACCGTATGCAAGCCCACGTCGTCTCGACCCGTGCGGCAGCACCCGTCACGGTAAAAACCAGTCATCGGCGACGTCGAACACGTCGCTAATTCCGTTCTAAGTACATTTTTAGGGGTGGGCATCGTAATCAACTCGTTTCAAAAAATTACCTGCAGGAGGCGTCTCCGACGCCGATTGCCCCGGTTTAAAAGTTGTATTGACCTAATAAGACGTGTCACCAGGAACCTATCCACCAATATACTTGCATCTTGCTGGGGTAAACCACATACTTTGGTTCACATTACGCACAAATTTAGCGACCTGATAATTTGTTACGTCTTTTTTGGTGGTACAAATATATGCGTCCTTTGCTCTTACCGCTCGAAGCACTCGTCTACGGCCCCTCTTACGGCTTCCTTCAGTATATCATCCGCTCGCCTGAGCCTCTCGAAGCAGAAAAAACCTGGCACGACGTCACCCGCCCACTCCCCCCGGTAGCCAACTGGGTTCGCAACAATTGGCCCATCCGACCGCTACGTCCGTTGCTACTCTCAGCTAAAATGAAACAGGACCACGTCCTGGGGATTTCTGAGCACTACGACGTTTCTAACGATTTCTACGAGCTCTTCCTCGACAAAAAATACATGTTCTATACCTGTGCCGATTTTCATAGCGAAAACGACTCCCTCGATCAGGCCCAGCAAAACAAAGCCGACTTCATCCTCAATCTGATCGACCCCAAACCGGGCCAAAAAATTCTAGAACTCGGCTGCGGCTGGGGCGCGATGCTCAAACGCATCTACGAACACACCGGCGACAAAGAAAATCTCTACGGGCTGACCCTCTCCAAAGAGCAAGTCGCCTTCAATCAGGAACGCAACGGTTTCAATGTCGAGTTCGACGATTTCATCACCCGACAGTACGAGCCCGAATCATTCGACACCATTTACTCCATCGGATCCTGGGAACACGTCCGCCCCAAAGAAATCGCTCCGCTATCCAAAAAGCTTTTCGATGCCATCAAGCCAGGCGGCAAGATGGTTAAGCATTATTTCTGCCGGGTGCCTGACCCGCTGTTTGCATCGGCCGTTTGTTCACAGATCTATTTCCCAGGCTCGATTGGTTCGCCGTATCGGTCGCATATCAAAGCCTTCGAAGGAGCCGGTTTTCGCATCACTGCCCGCTCGATTCACGACTATCGTCCTACGTGCCGTGCCTGGTTCGATAATCTGGTCGCCAACCGCGATCGCGCTCTAGAAATCGTCGACGTCCAAACCTACAACCGCTTCCTCACCTTCTTCGCTGCCTCCTGGAGCTATTTTGATCAGGGCTACGGTATGGTCGTCCGCTGGGTTCTGCAAAAACCAGAAAACTAATCCGCACCCCATCACGCTTGCGGTTTCTTCGTTCAACTGCCCGCGAATTACTCGAATAAGACAAATACTGTAGGAGGCGTCTCCGACGCCGATTGCCCCGGCAACGCGGATTAGTCTGTGGGAAAACCCACTTCCCCCTCCACACAACAAATCCGCAACCGATAATTACGGTACCACCGTGACCGTCCTAACTCTTGCGCTACTCGATGCTCCGCATGCTCGCGCCAGGCTTGAATCGCCTCGCGGTCGCGCCAATAAGAAACCGTAATCCCCACCCCGTCCGCATCGCGGGCAAACTCAACGCCCAGATACCCATCCTGCTCGGCCGCCAACTCCACCATGCGATCCGCCATCGCTTCGTATTCCGCCTGATCGCCCTCGGCACGAATCGAAGTAAAAACCACCGCGTAGTAAGGAGGCTCAGGCGTAGTAGCTAATCGAGAAAACAATCTACACCGCTTTCTCTTTGCGGTAGTAATTCAACGTTGGCTTGATCGCCAATACAAGGGCAACAACCAGTAACGGAATAACATACGGTTTAAGCATCTCGGCCATCAATGTGCCAAAAGCCGCCCCGATCAGCAAACAACTCCACTTCAAACAAGCAATATCAGCCGGGCTCCAACGCTTCGTCTTCCAAAAATTCATGCTACGACCTCATATCTTCTAGTAAGAATTACTGCCCGCGAATCATCGCAGAAAAAATCCGAGTCTCCGTGGTTAATCAAACCTCTAACTACGAAACCGGCACAGCAAAGCTCATATGCATCTCCGCATGTCGCAAACTAAACTTATCCCAATCATCCGCCCCTAATTCACCAAACAATGGATGCAACGATCGGGTTCGCTCCGTTTTGCAGCGCTCAATTGCCTGCCGCAGTCGGTCTATACTTCCATCTATCTCGACATCTTCATGCGGATAAAATTTTGCCTTTCCCGACTTGCCAATTTTAAAACCCGAGGGAACTTCAACATTCAGCATCTTCTGCTTGAAAAAAAGTGTGCCAAATACACGCATCGGCCAAGGCAGCTTAAAACCAATGCCATCAATTGATGCATTTAACGATCGCCCCAGGTGATCGATCACTTGCGCCAACGTCCAATTCCCCAGCATCGTCACTTCACCACCCGCTAGATTCTCAGCATCGGCCAACAGATCGTCGTAGCTCTGATAAGAAACCTTACGCCGATTGGTCACCGCCTTAGTATTAACTTCAGCCGTATTCGACATTGTAATGATCTCCAATTTTATTCGAAAATATTCGCGTCATTCACGGGCTAACATAAACAATGACTTAATTCACCACCACTTCTTTTGGCCGAATCCAAGCCAAATAACAAGCTGCCGAGATACCCGACGAGCCGAACAACATGCACATTACCATAATCTGATATCGGGCAGCAATTAAGGGCGACACGCCCGACAAGATCTGCCCCGTCATCATTCCCGGCAACGACACCAACCCTACCGCAAACAGCGAATTGGTAATCGGAATCAGCGCCGCCCCGAGCGCCGTACGTCGAGCCTGCAAATACTCGCCATGCTGAGCCATCTCCGCGTCAAACCGCTCCCCCGCCAGACTCACCGCGTTCATCGCCCCGGCAAAAATCATCCCGGCCAGCGGGATCATCTTTTTCGGCTCGAACCAAGGATCCAAATCCAAGACGCCCTGCGTCACCAATATCAGCGTTGTCACACCACCCAACACAATCGCGCACAGCACTTTGAAGAGATTTGCACCACGTTTTTGATTTGTAGTTGTCCGCAAGGCAATCCAACTGGCGGCAATCAGCATCACCGTCAGTACACCCACAATCACCAAACTATGCTCGGTCTGAAAAATAAAATTCAGCACATACCCAATCAACAACAATTGAATCAACATCCGCGCCATCGCATAGATCGCCATCCCGCCGCCCAGCGACCAGCGATACAAAATCGCCACCACCACAGCCACCGGCAAAAATGAAAGCGCCAAATTAGGTAAAGGAATTTCTTGCATCGAACGTCCCTTGCTGAGCGATCATCGAACTAAAGAAGCACAGGTAGCACTTATCATTCAATGTAAGGGCACATTCCCCAACAAGCTAGGGCTAGGTTAGCTGCTGCAAACCAACTCCGATTTTCTCGCTCGTGCCGAGATGTCAGCACACTCTGCTTTCAGCTCTCGACCTCGATAGACTGAAACATCAGAACCTTCAGCCAAAAATGCAGAGCTAGGCACCCCGTTTAGATAAGCTGCAAACTTGCCTCCGTAGGTCTGTTCCACATCGCACTCAAACGTCGCTGAGCTCACATTCCAGATCCGCCAAGGCGGATGATCAACGCGAAATTCAGTAGTCGAGCCATCACGGCGACGCGTATAGCCCCAGTAGTGCTCCGCAATAAACTGCTCCTCGCTGCCCTCGACCGTTGGTTGCGGTGTGCCCGTCGTTTGCACTTCCAATCGCTGGTCTGCGCCGCCAAGTTGCCAACGGTAACTTGTCGACCGTACAAGCTCAGGATTGTTCTCTGTCGTCTCAACTAGATAACGCAGTGGCAGGACAGAAAAATTTTCGTCGTAAAACGTTTTTGCCGCCCAGGCCACGGCTGGCAAGGCCACAATCTCTTTCAGAAACACGACGCCTCGCCGCCATCCCTCAGCAGCACGCCGACGCACATAAAACCGCAAGTTGATCTCGGCAAAATTGCGATGAAACGGAATCGGAACCCCCATCACCCGCGTACGCTGAAACCGAAAACCAACCATACTGACAAATGTGCGCCCTTCGAAGGAATCTAGCTCCATACCGGCTGGCACATGGGGCGTAAGAAGATCGCCATCAACTTCATAATTGAGCATGGCCAAATGCGTCCATGCCGTTGTCATGAATGGTCTATTACCGCTCATACCATGCACCTCCTGCCAGATATTATAGGCTCATCGAACACTTCCGAGGACCTAACCGATAATAGCAATAAGGCGCAACAGCAGAAATCAGGATTTTTCGGTCGATCTAAGAATACAGCCCGACACGAAGAACTACTTACCCATAGACTGCGCCAAAGCGCCCTTAGCAAGCGTCATCCGCGTAGCTGCCCGTAGCACGTCCAGTTGATAGAGTTGCCCCTGCTGTCGCCTGAGCCGCATCAAAGCCCGTTGCTCAGCTTTGATTTGCTGCAACCGTTGCCCCGCTGAGAGCAGCGCCAACCGATGGCTTTCAGCTGCCGTTCGTACTGGCGAATAATCGCCCACGCGCAAAAAGGGCTCATAATCGCGCAGACGCCGCTTCAATAGGGCCACTTCTGCCTCTGTCGATTTAGCCTCTTGCTCAAGCAGACGCCGCTGCTGTGGCAATGCAACAAATCGATACTCATGCATCCGCAATTTGGCCGCTTGATACTCACGATGGGCGTCGATCAGTTCCAGCGTCACAACCTGCCCGCGCGCGTGCGTTTTCTGTACCGGTGTTGCAGCAATTTCTTCCTTGGCACTAACAACTTCAGTCACACAAACCCAACTTGCCAAAAACATCAAGGCCAACAATAAGCGACTCATGGTTACGACTCCCAGCGATATAGAAGAGAAAGAGGGTGGCCGGCAATTCCAACAACGCCACCACTTTCCAGCTTAATTAGCCTGAGAACCGAATGCTACTAAATGCCACTTTCGACTGCACATTCGCTACAATTGCACACCATTAGCCCATCACAATCAAATTATCGCGATGCACTACCTCGTCATAGGGACAGTGCCCCAACAACTTCGCAATCTGCTCGGTCGGCTGGCCGAGAATCGTTTGCATATCGCCGAAAGAATAGTTTGTCAGACCCCGCGCAAATTCCTCGCCCGCCGCATTGCACAGTGTCACAACATCGCCCTTGGCAAATCGACCTTCCAAAGCCGTCACCCCCACCGCCAACAAACTACTACCGTTGCTGGCAATCGCTCGGCAAGCCCCCGCATCTAGCAACAACTTGCCAGTCGGATTGGCACTCCAACCAATCCACCGCTTACGAGAATCAACAGCTCGCCCCTCGGCCAAAAAAAGTGTGCCAACATCCTTGCCGGCAAGAATCTCGTCCAACACATTCTCGCGTCGCCCATTTGCGATTATCACATTCTCACCCGCCGAGGTAGCAATCCGCGCCGATCGTAATTTGCTCGTCATCCCGCCCGTACTTTGCTGAACACGGTCTCCTTGATCGCGATCATGCACCAAATCCGCTTGCGCAGCGCTAATGTCCGTCACTACTGATAGCACCTTCGCCTCCGCATCCTGCGGATCCCGATCATACAGCCCTTCAATATCCGAAAGCAAAATCAACAGCGGTGCCCGCACCAGATTCGTAACCAAAGCTGCCAGGCGATCGTTGTCGCCAAAGCCCATCTGCAGTTCGTCAACACTCACCGTATCATTCTCGTTGATAATCGGCACGGCCCCATTCTCGAACAGCGCGAACAATGCATTGCGAACATTCAGATATCGCGAACGATCTTGCAAGTCCTCAGCCGTCAACAATACCTGACCCGCGTGCAGCTTGTGGGGTTCCAGTGCCCGATTGTACGACTCCGTCAAAATACTTTGCCCAATTGCTGCCGCTGCCTGCAATTGGGCAATATCAGTCGGCCTCTCGGAAGCTGCCAAGCGTCCTAAGCCCGCTCCCACAGCCCCGCTGCTCACCAAAACCACTCGCCGACCCGATTGCCAAATCCTCGCCAATTGGCCGGCAATGCTGGCAATCCGCCCATCGTCAAGCGTACCGTCAGCACCGGTAAGCACCCGCGTACCCACTTTCACGACCACTATTTCAGCCGCAACGACTATTTCTTGACGTACAAGTTCCGACATTTGCAATGACTACTTCGTTGCGATCATACTGGTATAATTGCTATGCCCCCTTTGGGCAGCACCGCGATTCCCGCGGCGAAACACTTCACCTACTATAATCCCAACTGGCCAAGCCTCCTATGACGCTTGTGGCCCGACTTGTCACGAATTATTGAAGAGGCCTATCCGTGGCAATCTGTATTCAATGCGATCATTGCCAGTCGAAGTTCCAAGCCGCCGCTTGCCACGCTGGTAAGACCACTC
>Ga0315338_1004616_pt1 | contig 10659 bp, 10 predicted proteins | sample ASW8metaG_FD_204518 | JGI IMG/M metagenome (GOLD analysis project Ga0315338, IMG submission 204518) | Ammonia-oxidizing marine archaeal communities from Monterey Bay, California, United States - ASW #8 | ecosystem: Environmental > Aquatic > Marine > Coastal | place: USA: California | collected...
GACTATCAGAATAAACCGCTAAATCGTGAATTGCGTATCCTCGGGATGTTCGTTCGCCATGAACAGATCGGCGGGCAGTTCGGTGCCGATGTTTTGCGCGCGGGCCTTTTCGATCACCCGCTTGCACACCGCTGCGAACTGGATACCCATGCCGACATTATTGCTGTGCACGGTTATCTGAGAATTTCCCATGCGGCCGGGAAATTTGCCGATGCACAGATCGGAAAGCTCGGTCACGTAATCCCACGACAACATGTCCTTGCGGATCGGCTTCATGATCTCAGGCTGCAGATCCTGCTTTATCTGCGATATCGAATTCACGACGACGATGTCGGCGATCTGCATGACCTCGTCATCGAGCTCACGCCGCGCATCCCAGTAGGGCGCGCCGATCATGCCGGTGACATGGACACCCTCCTTGAGCCATTCCCCCTTGATGAAGGGATCGGTCGCGGTGGTCGCGGTGAAAACCACGTCGGAATCCCGCACGGCTTCTTCCGCCGTGGCGACGGCAATCGCGTGAACGCCAAATTTCTGCCCCACCCATTGGGCGAATGTTTCTCGGCTTTCGGGCCGGATCGAGTTTATTTTCACTGTCTTGATCGAAGGCCGGACGGTCAAAAGTGCCGTTATCTGACCCACCGCCTGCTGCCCGGCGCCGATCAGCCCGGCGGTCTCCACATCGGGCCGCACGAGATATTTGGCCCCGACGCCAGAGGTCGCACCAACGCGCAAGGGTGAGATCGGTTCGTCCTGGACGATCCCCAGCAGCTTGCGGCTGTCCATCTCCCAGACCAAGACAAGACCGGTCATGCCGCCGACATATTGCTTGCGCTTCTCGCCGCCAATAAATGGAAAGGTGACGTGCCGCACGTTAAGCCGGACCGCCGCGACATTCTGACACGGCACCGCGCCCGGGATGACGTTCATGAAAAACCAGCGGCGCTGTTCGTCGTCGGGAAGCGGTATGTGAATACGCCGGCGGTTGATCACCTGGGCATTGTTGTGGCCAAGATCGGCGAAGGCCTCTTCGACCACCTCGATTGCTTCTTCCATGGGCAAAAGCCCCCGAACGTCGTCATTACGCAGAACCAGAACGGTTTCAGTCATGGAGGCCTCCCAGGGCTCGCGACTAAAATTAGATCCTAGATATCACCCACGCCGGCACGGGCGACCCAATATTCCCAGGCCCGGTCGAGCCCCAGCGGGCTCATTTGCGTTTGGAAGCAATTCTCGACTTCAGCGTCCGACATGTAAATGGGTTCGCCGAGCTGCAAAGTCTGCAGCAGCAATTTGGCGTTTACCTGCAAATAGACCGCCGTCATCACCGCCCGTCTGATATTCGCGCCCGAAACCGCGGCGCCGTGCCCGCGCATCAGGGCAACGCGGTTGCCGCCCAGCGCGTCGGCAAGGGATCGCCCTTGCTCCATATTGACCACGAGCATATTTGTTTCGCCAAAATGATCCCTGATATCCCAGGTCTTGATGTTGTTCCCGATGACCGAACCCACATGGGCGACCGGCCGCAGGGTCGTGGTCTTTGTGACGCCGAACGGGATGATTTCATGGGAGTGATTGTGGATAACCGAGTTCACATCGGGCCGCTTTTCATAGATAGCACCGTGAATATAGCGTTCGCCATAGGGTGTGCGATCTTGAAGATCGATCGGCTCGCCATCTAGCTTGAACTCCATGAGATCATCGCTTGTGATCAGTTCCGGCGCGCGTGATCGCGACATAAAATAGCGCTCGGGATTATCCGGATGACGAACGCTGATATGGCCAAAGGCATCGACCACCCCTTCACGGGCCAAAATCCGGTTGGCGACAACCAGTTCGCCCAAGCATGTCATCAACGTATCCATCTAATCCTCCCCCTTGTTTTTCATATAACCGCCTCAGCCTATGCGGCGGAAAAGATTGCGTCAAATCGCGATCGCACCGGATCAGGGATGTCATTGACCCGGCCGATAACGTAGAATGCCGGGATAATACATGAATGCCTCCACGCCCCCATCGCCCCCTCGAGACATGACCCCCGTGCCACTGCGCCATCAGCTCGCGGTATACGGTATTGGCGTATTCAGCACGACCACGCATTTCATGCTGATGGTGATCATCCCCATCTGGGCGCGCGTCAATCTAGGCATACCGGAAGGATTGACCCTAGGCTTCGTGCTCGGCTGCCGTCCACTGCTGTCGCTGTTTATCTCTATCCATGCCGGAGCCCTGATGGACCGGATCGGCACAAGACAGGTTCTGCTGTTTATCGGGTTCCTGGCCCTGACCACGCCGTTCCTGTACCCGCTGGCACCCTTTGTCTGGGCACTGATCCTGATCCAGCTCATTTCAGGGACCTGCGATTCGATTGGCTGGCTGGGCGCCCAGACATTGGTCGGACAGCTCATGCGCGGCCGGACGCACTATGCCGGCCGGCTGAGCGCCATCGTCCGAATTGGTCACATTGCGGGCCCGCCCGCCGTCGGCGCCATGTGGGATTTTGGCGGGCCCTGGCCAGCGTTCAGTCTGGTAGGTATTTGCGGAATCGGATTTTTGGGGTCGGTTCTGTTGCTGCCCCGTCAAATGCCCCGTGATATGGTGGTGTCGCCCAACGGAATTATCCCTGCACGCCGGACCAAACTGAAACTGCGCGATCTGCTGCCCGACCCGGCCGATTATATCAGCTCGTTCCGGCTGCTCAGGGCGCCGACCATCGCCATCACCGTCATGATCGGCATGATGATGCATGTGGGTAACAACATTAACAGTACGTTTTATATCGTCTGGCTGGAAAAATACGTTGGCATTCCGGCGACCCTGATCGGCTTCCTGATTTCATTCGCCTCGGCCGCCGCCATCGCGGGATCGTTCATGGCCTCGCCCCTGCGGCGGCGTTTCAGGGCCTATTGGGTCCTGTGGTCGGTCGTCTTTATCGCGCAGATAATGGTTTCCATCACGCCGCTTGTCGGCACCAGACCGGTCCAGGCGGGCGTGCAGAGCACTATGGGCATGCTGTTCGATCTGTCACCGCTGATCGCGACCTACATTGCCTTTTGCGCCGTCTCCTTCCTGCGTTCGGCCGCCAACGGCGTGCATCAGCCGCTGATCGTCACCCTGATGCTGGCTACCGTCGGGCCCAACGACAAAGGCAAGGCCATCGGGCTGCGCGGCACCGCCAACCGCATCACCGCCATGGCCGGCCCGTTCATCCTGGGCGGGCTCGCGGGTGTCGTCGGGCTCGAAATCGGGTTTTACATCATCGGGATTGCGTCCTCCCTAATCATGCTGTGGCTTGGCTGGCTGATGATGCGCCACCCCGAAATCCACCCGGATCGCTAGAGCACTATCCGATCGAATTGTTCCATCTGATCGGATAATGCTTCCAAAGACAACTTGCCACCGTTCTCACAGCCGATATGATCGTGTAGCCAGTATCGGCGTTGTTCTGCCTGCCGGGCGGTCTTACGATCCGGATGTGCGCCTGCCGGCCCATCGCGCGGCCGGCGGTGCGGCGCGAAGCGCCGCACCTAACGGGGCGCTTGCCACCCCGGCGGGCGCCATGTGGGAACGCCCGGGACGGCTGGACGGTGGCGCCAAATACGGCGATTATGTGTGACGGTAAAGAAATTCGAATAGTGAGACAGGAACCAAACAGACCGGGGTATTATGAGACTTAAAGATCGTGTCGCCATTGTGACCGGGGCGGCCGGCGGGATTGGCGAAGCCATTGCAAACGCCTTTGCGAAAGAAGGCGCGACGGTGGTCGCGGCCGATATCAATGAAATTGGCGCCGCCGACACCATAAAGGAAATTCACGCGGCGAATGGCGCGGGATCGTCAATGCGGGTCGATGTAACCGACGTGGACGACGTGGGCCGCATGATCGCCAAGACGGTGAAGACCCATAAGCGCGTCGACATCATCGCCAATGTCGCCGGCACCGGCTTCCGCCACAGCTTTCTTGAGGCTAGGGCGGAGGATTTCGAACGCGTGCTGCGCGTCAATCTGATCGGCAGCTTCAACTGCGCCCAGGCCGCGGCCCGCGAGATGGTGCAACGAAACTATGGAAGGATCATCAATATAGCCTCCATCGCGGGTACCCGCGCCGGCGCTGGGCGGACCGCCTATGGCACGTCGAAATCAGCCGTAATGGGCATGACCAGACAAGCAGCACTTGAGCTCGGCCCGCTCGGCATTACCGTCAACGCGGTCGCCCCCGGGCCGGTCGACACCCCGATGACGCGGACCACCCATAACGAACTGACACGGGAATCATACAAGAAGCTCATCCCGGTTGGGCGCTATGGCACGGTCGAGGAGATGGCCGATGCCGCGGTCTTTCTCGCCGGCGAGCCGGCCGCTTACATCAACGGACATATACTCTATGTGGATGGCGGCTATATCGCGGCCGGAATATCCAATGACTTCGCGGGCTTCATCGATCCGGTAAAGGATTAGCGCCACGGATCGTTCGAGCTCTCCCTTGGCGGCGGACGATCCCCCCGTGCCGCTACGGCTGCAGAGCGCGGTGTATGGCATTGGGCTTTTTTGTACGTCGGTTTATTACATGATGGTCGTCATCGTGCCGGTCTTCGTGGCCTCGCTCGGCCTGTCCTATTTTGTGGCGGGGATCATTCTTGGCTGCCGGCCCTTCCTGTCCCTGATCTTCTCTATCCATGCCGGCGCCTTGATGGACCGCATCGGCGGCAGGCGGGTGATGGTGTTTTTCGGCATTGTCGGCATCATCGCACCGATGATGTATCCGGCGGCGCCATTAATGGGCTGGCTTTGGCTGCTTATTGCCGGTCAGATGCTGGCGGGCCTGGCCGATTCCATGGGGTGGCTCGGCGCGCAAACGCTGATCGGCCAGCACATGAAGGGGCGGACAAAATATACCGGCCGGCTGAGCGCCATTATTCGCGTCGGTCACGCCATCGCCCCGATCATGGTCGGCATGGCCTGGGATAGATTGGGCGATTGGGCGGCTTTCGGTCTGATGAGCCTGTGGAATGGCGGGTTTTTGATCTGCGCCCTTTTGCTGCCGCGCAGCCACCGGCATCGTCAGTATTCCACGCAACCGGGTATAAGCAGAACCATTGGCGACACCAGGATTGGATGGCGCGACCTGTTGCCCAACCCGGCAGACTACATCAGCGCCTTTCGGCTTTTGGCCATTCCCGCCGTCGCGGCCACTGTCATGATCGGGATGATGCCCCATGTGGGCAACTACGTTCAGAGCACCTTTTACATCGTCTGGCTGGAACAGGCGGGGATCACCGGCACCTTAATCGGTGTCCTTATCTCGATCTCCTCCATCGCCGCCGCCTGCGGCTCACTGCTGGCGGGGCGCCTGCGCCGGTATATATCACCCTTCTGGTTGTTTTTAGTGGTGGTCTGGTTGGCGATCATGACTATCTGTCTGACGCCCCTTGTAGGCACAACAGCAATCACCCGGCCACTCTTCGACAGCCTGTCACCGCTCAATGCGGTGCAGGATGTCGTTCGGATCACGCCGCTGATCGGCGTGTTCGCTGCCTTCGCAATCGCGCTGGCCATACGGTCGGGGTTCAATGGCATCCAGCAGCCGCTGATCCTTTCCCTCGTGCTAACAACTGCGGGACCGAATGAGCAGGGCAAGGCGGTGGGTCTGCGCGCGACGGCCAACCGCATAACCTCCATCGGCACACCAATCGCCTTGGGAGCGCTCGCCGACTGGTTGGGTCTCGAATCCGCCTTCTATGCAATCGCCGTGATCGCGACTGTCATGATCCTGATGATGTCGGGATATATTCTGCGTCACCCGGACATTCACGACGCCGCCCGGGAGCGCTGAACAGGGAATGCCGCTTGACGCCGCATGCGGCTGTTCGCAGACTGCGGAGCCATTTCACATGGGAGACGAAAATGCTGATCGATATCTACACCCACATCTTTCCGGGCGATTTTTTCGACCAGATGTCGAAGGCGGCGCCACGGCTAGAAAACATCGGCAAGCGCATGCAGGCAGTAGTGCCGGTGCATAATCTTGAAGAACGGTTTCGCCTGATGGATGCGTTCGGCGATTACAAGCAGCTGATTTCGCTGCCCAACCCGCCGCTCGAGGATATCATCGAACCGTCTGTCGGCATGCCGTTAGCCCGAACCGCCAACGATTCCATGGCGGAGCTGTGTGTTAAGAATCCCGACCGGTTCGTCGGGTTCGCCGCGGCGCTTCACATGGAGGACATGGACGGCTCCATGGAAGAGCTCCACCGCGCCATAAAGGATCTCGGCGCCCGTGGCGTGCAGATTTTTACCAACGTCAACGGCAAGCCGCTCGACCGGCCGGACTACCTGCCGCTGTTCGATGCCATGGCGGAATACGACCTGCCGATCTGGATGCACCCGGCGCGCGGGGCGGAAATTTCCGACTACCGCGACGAGGAACGCGGCCGCTACGAGATGTGGTGGTGTTTTGGCTGGCCCTACGAAACCTCGCTCGCCATGACACGGCTGGTCTATTGCGGAATGTTCGACCGGCTGCCGGATCTGAAGATCATCACCCATCATATGGGCGGCATGATCCCGTTTTTCGACGGGCGGGTCGGCCCCGGCATGGACTGCCTTGGGGCGCGCACAACGGATGAAGATCACACCGGTGTGCTGCGCGCGCTGAAGAAACCGCATCTGGAATATTTCAAGAATTTTTATGCCGACACTGCGATGTTCGGCGCGACGCTCGGTATAGAATGCGGCATGAAGTTCTTCGGTGTCGGCCACACCGTCTTTTCCACCGATTTCCCGTTCGCCCCCACCGCGGAAACCATCGAGGCGATCAATGGTCTAGAGCTTGAACGCAACGATCTAGATGCGCTGTGCAGCGGCAATGCGAACCGCATAATGAATATATCGGCCTGAGGGCAACCGGGCGGGGCATCAATCCCCGAATTCCTCACCCCGGAATTCGTAAGTAATCAGATCGTACTGGGGCGCACCATCATCCCGTCCAACATCAACCACCTCGAGACCGCGCCCACGATCATTGGCCGGAATATTCTGGTGGAGATCAACGCCAATATTGAAAATTCCGCGGCCACCTCGACCGCCGAGGAAGAAGTCGACAAGATGGTATAGTCGATCCGCTGGGGTGGCGACACGGTGATGGATTTGTAGATCGGCACCAACATCCATAACATCCGCGAATGGATCATCCGCAATACGACGATTCCGACCGGCACCGTCCCGATATATCAGGCGCTCAAAAAAGTCAGCGGTCTCGCAGAGGAGCTAACCTGGGAAATTTTTAGCGACGCGCTGATCAAACAATACGAACAGGGGGGTGGATTACTTCACCATCCATGCGGGGGTACGTCTGCCGTGTCCCATGAACGGACATCGCATTTCAGGCGGGTGCGATCGCAAATTATCTATGGGTGGTAGTCAAAAGCGATAGGAACTACTCTTTCGACCGGCTATTCTTGCAGGCGAGCTGAAAATTTATTTTGGAGCTGATGCCATGGTTAAACGGAAAGTCCAGGGGTCCTTCGTTGCCCTGATCACCCCGATGAATGCGGGTGGATCGGTCGATTTCGAAGGGTTCCGCACGCTGTTCGATTTTCAGGAGAACAATGGCACCTCCGCGGTCCTGATCATGGGATCGACCGGCGAAGTGTCCATGCTGACACCGGACGAACGGCGTCAGGTGATCGCCGAGACCATAAAAATGAAGACCGGCAAGATGGAATTCTGGTATGGCTGCACCGGTTCCAGCACCGAACAGACCATCGGCTACGTGACCTATGCCGGCAAGGAAGGCGCCGACGGCGCGATTATCGCCGCACCGCCCTATATCTGCGCACCGGAAGATGACATCACAGATTATTTCCTAGAAGTGGCCGACGCGAGCCCGATCCCCATAGGGATCTACAACAACCCGCCACGGGTTATGACCGATCTGCCACACACATCGATCCTGCGCCTTGCGGAACACCCTAATATACTAGTCAACAAGGAATCAACTGCCCGGGTAGGTCAGATAGCCCAGACCGTGGGCGGCAATCCCGACATATCGCTGATGTGCTGTGACAGCCCGACGCTCGGGCTGGTAGTGCCGCTGATGGCACTCGGAGGGCACGGCACAGCCAATATGTCGGGCAACCTGATCCCCCAGGAAATGGTCACCATTTCTACCCCCTGGAAAACCTGGGACGATGCCATGGCGTGCCGCGAGGCCTGGCTCGGCAATCTGGATATGCTGCATTTCACCTATTCGGCAATCAATCCGGTAGCGGTGAAGTCGCTGATGCAGGCGGTCGGGCTTCCCGCCGGACCGCTGCGCAAGCCGCTCAAGCCCATCGCCCCCGAGCATCTGGCCCATGGGCTCGCCATTTGCCGCGATCTGGAGCTGGACAAGAAGTACGGCTACACGCTTTCGCCCATGCGGTCGGCCGCCGAGTAACCGGCGTACATCTGGGCTTCGCCAGTACTGTCCGGTTTAATTGTTTGTCGTGGGTCCAAACCAGAGCCAAGCCGCGTGGTTGCGAAGCGTATGATGTTTTGGGACATCAGTATAGAGAACGGCATTTTCAAAACTTATTCCTCAATCATCTCAATCATTCTTGTCATCCCGGCCAAGCGATGCGCAAGCTGGGGCCCATATCTGGATCCCGGATCAAGTCCGGGATGACAGTAATGTTTGGGGGAAAATAGCGTGCGACGAGTATCTTCAGAACCAGGTGCGCAGACCGTATTCGTTCAGCACTTTGCGGTACCGCTCTTTCCGCGAAATGAGTTCGTCCGCCACGAGAAATTCGAGCATGTATTTAGCTAGTTCCGCGTCCGGAACTTCGTGCAAGGTGTGGCTGCCCAACGTACGTATGCGCACGAGCGGTTGAGAGGGGACCACGGTCACGGGATGGTCCGAGGCCTCCCATTCGGCTGAGAATAATTTGGTGCGGACGGGGGGACTCGAACCCCCACGGCCATTCGGCCAACGGATTTTCATACCCCTTCGGCTTTCGCCGCCGCCCCATTTCAGGAAAATCGGGGCGTTCGTGGTCTGGACTATCCCTTCACCTTAGCCTCGCGACCGTAGGTGCTGCCCGTCTAGTCTCTACACCTTCCCCTCAATGGGGCTTGGCTCGGGATCGGCATCAGCCGCACTGGAAGCTTTCCCCGAATTTGAGCAGTTCTACGCCCGGTGTTTCCATCGGGGCACTCAATTTTCTTAAGTCCGTTGTGTCTACCAATTCCACCACGTCCGCATAAACGTGCAACACGGCAACAAGACACAGGAATGGCGAATCCGTCAACGTCTTCTGTTGTCTACTATCGTATTTCACAGGAGCACCACCTAGTGGATAGAAGCCTTTTCCGAAACTCAAAAAATTGTTGAAAGCATCTCATCAAATCTGCAATTGCATTAAATTTAGTGACCAAGCTACTTAGTCGAAGGCAGCGTGCGCAAAGCAGGTAAAACGGCTAAATCCTTATCGGCAGGCGCGATGGAACGACGTAGAGGTCTTGGTCAATCCCAATTGCCCTATTTGCACGGCGGTAGTGACGGCAACAATGGCCAGACTGGGCGCAAGTTGGTGATGGACTACTATGGCCCGCGAATGTCTATTGGGGGCGGCGCATTATCTAGCAAACATCCTGGATAAATAGACCGTGTAACTGCTTATACCGCCTGCAACGCTGCAGCTCACGCGGTGTGCACTAGCGCGCGAGGCGGCGAGGTTCATCAAGACCATCACACCTTGAGTATTGCAAGCACCGCCGCTTGTCACCTTTCAACGGATGGATTGCCTTCCAGGGCGTGTATCACCACGTGGCGCCTTCCATACACCCAAATTAGAACGCTAATGCAGACGATACCGCCGCCGCCAAGCGACGCCTGAAATCCGATGAACTCGGCGGCGGACCCCATGGCCAGAGCGCCCAACGCCGGGACGCCTCGGTAAATCAGGCCATAGAGGCTCATCACGCGGCCACGCATGGCGCCGTCGACCGCTTTTTGCATCAAAGTCTGTGTCCCGGTGCCGCCCAGCACCACGGCGGCGCCGATAAAAAACACCCCGACCAGCCCGATCGCGAATCGGTCCGTCACGGTAAACGCGAAAATGCTCAACGCGCCGACCAGCAAGGTTCCGATGACCACGCGGGTCAATCCTACCGGCGTGCCGCGCTGGGCCAGCCAGAACGACCCCAGGATGGCACCCACCGCCGCAACCGACATCATCCAGCCCAATTCAGTCGCGCTCAGTTTATAGACAGCGCCCGTAACACCGGGCAGGAGCTCCAGGATAGGCTTTACCCCCAAGGCCAGCGCGGTGACGACGATCAGAATAGGACCAATGCCCGGATGGCGCGCGGCATAGCGAATGCCTTCCACCGCCTGGGCGAAGACGCCGCTTTTACCGATTCCGCGGCGCTCATCCCTGACCATGCGACACTTGTACAATGTGAACACAAAAATAGAAAACGTCAGCCCGTTGAGCAGAAACGACATTTCCGGCCCCACCGCGTCATACAGATAACCCGCGATCGCCGGCCCGATGAAACGGGCAATATTGAACACCACGGCATCCAGCGCGATAGCAGACGACACATGCTCAGCCTCTATCAGATTGGGTACCATGGTAAGCCGCGCGGCTGTGTTGAATGCCCAGACCACCCCGA
>Ga0315338_1004617_pt1 | contig 10655 bp, 10 predicted proteins | sample ASW8metaG_FD_204518 | JGI IMG/M metagenome (GOLD analysis project Ga0315338, IMG submission 204518) | Ammonia-oxidizing marine archaeal communities from Monterey Bay, California, United States - ASW #8 | ecosystem: Environmental > Aquatic > Marine > Coastal | place: USA: California | collected...
AACAATTGAGCATCGGGGAGATTTCTCCGATAATCATTCAGAATTACATCATTGGATTTATGGCTGTGACATATGCCAGGAAGTTTGTCCATGGAACGAAAAATTTGCTCAAGTTACTACTCAAAATTATTTTTATCCAAAAAAGGAGATATTATATTGGACGAATGAAGATTGGGAAAAAATTGATGAAGAAGGTTTTCGTAAATTATTCAAAGGCAGTGCTGTAAAAAGAACAAAGTATTCAGGATTGTCAAGAAATATAAATACCAATAGGTAAGGAGGAATTATGCCTAAAGTTGGAGTAGTTCTCTCAGGGTGCGGTGTAAATGATGGTTCAGAGATTCACGAAGCAGTCATTACTATGCTAGAGCTTGATAAAGCAGGTGCAGATATGGTTTTAATGGCACCTAATATTGATCAATTACATGTTATCAATCATGCTACTGGTGACGAAATGGATGATTCCAGAAATGTATTGGTAGAATCTGCGCGCATTGCTCGTGGCAATATTAAAGATGTTGCAGAAATTACATCAGATGATCTAGATGCATTGATTTTCCCGGGAGGGTTTGGTGTAGCAAAGAATTTATCCGATTATGCGATGGCAGGTGCTGAGTGTTCAATAAACCCGGATGTACAAAGGCTTTCAAAGGAAATTCACAATGATGGCAAACCCATAGGCGTAATTTGTATTGCACCAGCTATGATGGCTCAAATACTTGGCGAGAACACTGAATTGACTATTGGTTTTGATGATCAAACAGCCAGTGATATAAATACTATGGGAGCAAAGCATATTACTTGCTCCGTAGAAGAAATTGTTATCGATGAGGACAAAAAAGTTGTCTCAACCCCTGCTTATATGGAGGCCAATTCTATAAAAGAAGCAGCGGAGGGCATCCAGAAATTGGTGGAACAAGTCTTGCGAATGGCGAAGTAGACAATTGAATTCGAAAAATACTAAAATTATTATTCATCGTTTAATTAATAATGAGATATTGGTTTTATCCTGAAACAGGTAGCAAAAATAGGTAATATTCCCGACTGTGGAAGTAAGTTGATCATGGTGGATGATCAACCTATAGCATTATTTAACATAGGCGGTAAAATTCTTGCTTGGGATAATCGCTGTCCCCATAGGGGCGCGTCACTGGCCGATGGTAATATTTCAGAAGATGTGATTCAGTGTAAATTTCACCTGTGGGAATTTGATACTCGCACAGAATGCGCAATTGAAAATCCTACAATTAAGGTGAAGTCGTATCCTGTAAAACTACAGGATGATATTGTATATATTGATGTGCCAGCGGTCAGTGATAAAACCTAAAGACCCGTTTCAGATACTGTCTTTTGCACAGCAACTAGCGTATTGTTCAGAGCTTCTTTTTCGTGATTTTGGAGTTCAAACTCAAGTATACGTTCTACACCATCTGCACCGATAACGGTGGGTACTCCAATAAAATAACCGTCAACACCAAACTCGCCCTGGCACAGAGATGCGCATGGAATAACTCTTTTTTTGTCCTTTATATACGATTCAGCCATCTCGATCGCAGATTGCGCTGGGGCATAGAAAGCAGATCCATTGCCAAACAACTTAACAATCTCACCGCCGGCAAATCGTGTTCTTTCTTCAATTTCAGATAGACGTTCTGCAGAAACCAAGTCCGATACGGGAACCCCACCGATAGTTGCCAAACGTGTTATAGGTACCATTGTATCACCATGGCCACCAAGTACCATGCAGGTGACATCCTGGACAGAATAACCAGTCTCCATCGCGATAAAAGTCCTTAATCGTGTACTATCGAGAGCCCCAGCCATACCTACAACTTGGTTTTTAGGAAATCCTGAAATTTTATAAAAAGCATATACCATCGCATCAAGAGGGTTTGAAATCACAATTACAAAAGACTGGGGAGCTTGTTCTTTTATATTCTCAGCTACATCTTTCATGATGCCTAAATTGATTTCCAGTAGATCTTCCCGGTCCATACCCGGTTTTCTGGGAATTCCGGCAGTAATAATGAAGACATCAGCATTTTTAACATCTTTCCAATTTGAGGTACCAGTAATATTGGCATCGTAGCCATCATGGGGACGAAGTTGCATGAGATCAAGTGCTTTACCTTTAACCATGCCTTCAGCCTTTGGAATATCAAAAATAATAATGTTACCAAGTTCTTTCTGTGCAGCTAACAAGGCCAGGTTTCCACCAATTTGACCACCGCCAATTAATGCGATTGTTTTCCTAGACATTTATACCTCCATTAGGGGATCATTAACGTGTAATGAACTTACAATATGATAACTATTTTCTGATATGAAAAACCCCACTTAGTGGGGTTTTAAAGGGATGAACTAGGTATTCTAATCATTCAACAGGTAAAACGTTGACAATTTTTCTTGTTTTTCCCTTTTGACTGAATTTTACTACACCATCTGCTGTGGAAAATAACGTATCATCACCAGCTCGCTTAACATTCATGCCGGGATGTGTTTTCGTGCCCCGTTGGCGGAGTATGATGCCACCAGCTAATATTGATTGTCCGTCCGTTACTTTGATTCCTAGTCTCTGTGCATTAGAGTCGCGACCGTTTCTACTACTGCCAACCCCCTTTTTATGTGCCATTATTTTGTCCCCTTTTTCTTTTTAGAATCTTTAGGAGAATTATTTTTCTGGACTTTTTTTGTACTAGCCATTTGAAGTTTATTTATCTTTAATAAAGTATATCCTTGCCGATGTCCATTTTTTCTTTGATATCCTTTACGGCGTTTCTTTTTATAAATAAGCAGTTTTTTTTCGCGGTTATGTTCCAGTATTTCTACAGTCACCGAAGCACCATTAATTTTAGGAGTACCAACCTCAATATTTTTCCCGTTATCCGTTAGTAACACCTGGTCAAGTCTTACCCGGTCCCCAACTTTCCAATCTTGAGATGATACTTTTATAGTATCGCCTTCAGATACGCAGTATTGTTTTCCTGATATTATTACTATTGAGTACATATTTTACCTTAAAAGCCCGCGAAGTTACGTGCAAGCGTATTTCTATACAATATCAACCTTATTAGTGACATCTTTACCATCTTTTGCTCGATAAAACCGATATTGATCTCTTTTTATAGTGGAATTAGCTGCAACAGAAATATGTACAAAGTTTTGCCACATAAGCCCACGTAATATTTTTTTCTTATTGGTGTCCAAAAATTCTGCATTTTCAGGGTGTAGATCCAGGCGAAGTCGCAGATCACTGAATTTACTTTTATATCTGCGTAGCCAGTGGTCGATTCTTGTGATAAGTGTTTCAAGAGAAATAATTTTACCTGCACCGTGGCATGTAGGACATTCATCACTCATTGAGTCAAGCAAACTTAGTCGAATACGTTGCCGCGTCATTTCCAGCAGTCCAAATTCGCTAATAGGTGATACGGCAACTTTTGCACGGTCTTTATTCAATTCTTTACGCAATTCATGATATACCTTACGCTGGTTAGCCACTTCGCGCATATCAATGAAATCAATAACGATCAATCCTGAGAGGTCACGTAGGCGTAATTGCCGAGCTACTTCCCGCGCTGCCTCCAGGTTAATTTTAAGAGAGTTTTCTTCATGTCCTTTTTTACCTACGAACCGTCCGCTATTCACATCCACAACAACCATGGCTTCTGTTTTTTCAATAATTAGATATGCACCGCTTTTTAGCCAAACTTTTGGTCGTAACAACTTGGCAATATCATCTTCAATACCCATGCCTTCAAATATTGGAGTTTTCAGTTTGTAATAGTCTAATCTGGAGGCCATGTTAGGAGATACTTCCTCCAGGTAGGTTTGTGTCTTGCGATACAATTTTTTTGAATCGATAACTATTTTTTCCACATCTGAACTGAACAAATCACGGATTACGCTGGAAGCTGTTTCTAGGTCTTCATAAACAATACACGGTGCTTTTGCTCGTTTTGTCTTGCTTTTCAGAGTCTGCCATTTTTTTATTAGTGCCTTGTAATCATTGGTCAATTGTTCCTCTGATTTTCCCTCAGCTACAGTTCTTATAATTAATCCAAAATTATCTTCTTTTAAAGAATTCGCAATTTTTTTCAACCGTCTCCGTTCATACTTATCCCACACCTTTTTTGAAATACCAATGTATTTTTCGTTGGGGACTAATACCAATAATCGGCCTGGTATTGCTACTTCGGTTGTAACCCTTGGCCCTTTTCCTGCAAACGGTTCTTTTATCACCTGGATAAAAATTTCCTGTCCAGTTTGAAGATCTACTTTAATTGAACCATGATTGCGGTTATTTTTATTATGATGTTCATCGGAATCTGTTTCATCAATGTATTTATTATTTTGGATTTCAGTAAACGGGAGAAACGCATTAATATCATAACCAATATCTACAAATGCTGCCTGCATTCCTGGTAGTACATTTTCAACAACTCCTCTATATACATTACCGACCATCCGATGTTTATCTTGTTTTTCGATATATACCTCAACCAATTGGCCATCCTCAAGGATAGCAATACGGGTTTCCCCCATACTTTCATTGATATAGATTTCTTTTTTCATTTTTTCACCTTTATGCATTTATTGCCAACAGATAATTAGTATCTGCACAACTTCGTCTGTCCGTCTTCATAGGCGGACCAGCTATCTTTAAGGTGATGGGGTTCTAGTAGGAAGGAACGGGCTTTTTCCCGCTGATAAAAACTTTGTTAAATATTTGTAATTAGTTAAAAATTCTTTTCTTTCTAGGTTTAAAATCCTCTAGAAACTATCACCAAATGAAAAACTACCTTATATTCTAACGCTCCGCAAGTGTTATTATTTCCAGCACTTATTTGTTTGAAATCACATGATTACATTTTAATATTTGGAAAATGAATATTGATTAGTCGTGATTTGCACCATATTGCCGCGACAGAAAATAACGTTGCTAAAAAGGTTATAGACCCCGAATAGCAGCGGGGCTTTTTATTATGAGTAGAATAAAAGACATCTTCAAAGATCGAATTCTAGTTCTCGATGGAGCAATGGGAACCATGGTTCAATCGTACAAACTGACAGAAGCGGATTTTCGAGCAGAACGGTTTAAAGATCACACCAGCGATCTTAAAGGGAACAACGATCTACTCTGCCTTACCCGTCCTGATGTAGTGGGGGAGATCCATAAAGCCTATTTCGATGCTGGGGCGGACATTGTGGAGACCAATACCTTTAATGCTAATGCCATTTCTCAACAGGATTATGATACAGAAAGATTGGCCTATGAAATCAATCTGGAAGCAGCCAAGATCGCCAAATCAACTGCAGCATTATTTTCTGATAAACCTAGGTTTGTAGCCGGCGCATTGGGACCCACAAATCGAACAGCTTCAATGAGCCCCAGCGTTAATGATCCAGGTTTTCGGAATATAAATTTTGACGAGCTCAAAGATGCCTATCACGATCAGGCGAGAGGGCTTTTGGAAGGGGGCGTGGACCTTTTCCTGATAGAAACGGTTTTTGATACCCTGAACTGCAAAGCCGCTCTGTATGCCGTTCGTGAGTTGCTGGAAAAACAAAACAAGGATATACCAATCCTCGTATCGGGCACCATAACTGATGCCAGCGGCCGGACTCTTTCCGGACAGACAGTGGAGGCTTTTTGGTATTCTATTCGCCACGCAAACCTGACTGCGGTAGGGCTCAATTGTGCATTGGGAGCGGAGCAGATCCGCCCTTGGCTGGATGAGCTTTCTACTACCACCGACACATACGCATTTGTCTACCCTAATGCAGGTTTACCAAATGAGTTTGGGGAATATGATGAAACTCCTGAGGTCATGGCAGTTGTTATTAAAGAATTTGCTGATAGTGGACTAGTAAATCTTGTTGGCGGTTGTTGTGGTACAACGCCGGATCATATCAAAGCTATTGCTAAAGCAGTGGCGGACGTAGAACCAAGGAAAATCCCGAAATTGGATTCCTTGACTAAATTAAGTGGTTTAGAACCGGTTACCATACGCCCCGACAGCAATTTTGTAAATGTGGGCGAGCGGACTAACGTCACCGGTTCGGCCCGCTTTCGGAGCCTGATTAAAGAAGATAATTACGAGGAAGCCCTATCGGTGGCCAGGCAACAGATTGAGAATGGAGCCCAGGTAATTGATGTAAATATGGACGAAGGATTGCTGGACTCGGAGAAAGCCATGGAAACCTTTTTACGGATGATCGCCTCCGAACCAGATATTGCAAAAGTGCCTATCATGATAGATTCTTCCAAATGGTCAGTCCTTGAAAAAGGATTAAAAAACCTGCAGGGGAAGGGCATTGTTAATTCCATTTCCATGAAAGAAGGGGTTGAAGAATTCAAACGCCAAGCCAACGTGATCAAGAAATATGGTGCGGCAGTAATTGTAATGGCTTTTGATGAGGAAGGTCAAGCCGATACTTACGAACGAAAAGTGAATATCTGTACTCGTGCCTACAATATTCTAATAGAGGAAGTCGGGTTTCCACCGGAAGACATAATTTTTGACCTTAATATTTTTGCTGTAGCCACAGGCATTGAAGAACACAATGAATACGCCAAGGCGTTCATAGATGCAACTCGAACCATTAAAGAGACCCTGCCCAGCATGCACATTAGCGGCGGCGTGTCCAACCTTTCTTTTTCCTTCCGGGGAAATGAGGGTATACGGGAAGCTATGAATTCTGCTTTTCTGTACCATGCAGTCCAGGCAGGGATGGATATGGGTATCGTCAACGCGGGTCAGCTGGCGTTGTATGATGATATTAATCAAGATTTAAAGGAACGGGTGGAAGATGTTCTCTTCAATCGAAGGGAAGATGCCACGGAACGGCTGGTTGAGATCGCTGAAGAGTACAGGGGCGTCAAAAGATCTCAGGAAAAAGATTTATCATGGCGGGAAAATTCCGTAGCGAAACGTTTGAATTATGCCCTGGTGAAAGGGGTCGTTGATTTTATCAAAGATGACACGGAAGAGGCCCGCCAGCAGTTCGACAGACCGATTGAGGTCATCGAGGGTCCGCTAATGGATGGGATGAATGTGGTGGGGGACCTTTTTGGTGCTGGGAAAATGTTCCTACCCCAGGTAGTGAAATCCGCCCGGGTGATGAAAAAGGCTGTGTCCCATTTGTTGCCTTACATCGAAAAGGAAAAAGATGAACTTGGTATCACAGGTAAATCCAATGGAAAGATCGTTATGGCAACTGTAAAGGGTGACGTACATGATATTGGTAAGAATATTGTTGGTGTGGTGTTGGGCTGCAATGGGTATGATGTTATTGACCTGGGGGTGATGGTGCCATCGGACAAGATTTTATCCACCGCGCGTAATGAGGGAGCGGATATAATTGGCCTTTCAGGATTAATCACACCCAGCCTGGACGAGATGGTCCACGTAGCCGCCGAAATGGAACGCCTTGAATTTAACATCCCCTTGCTCATTGGTGGGGCCACCACAAGCCGGAAGCATACGGCGGTTAAGATCGAGGGAAATTATACCGGGCCTACGGTCCATGTGATCGACGCCTCCCGAGCCGTTGGTGTGGTGAGCAAACTCATGAATGAAGATGAAAAATCAGATTTTGTAGCAGGAGTTCAGGACGATTTTAAACAGATACGTGTTACCAGGGCTAAAAAGACCGCAATAACAACCTTGTCAATGGGAGCGGCTCGGAAACGGAAGTTTAAGGTGGATTGGAGCAATTACCTGGTACCAAAACCGAACTTCCAGGGCGTAAAAGTATTTGAGGATTATTCCCTGGATGAACTGGTGGATTATATCGACTGGTCACCCTTTTTTCATGCTTGGGAGTTAAAAGGCGTCTATCCCAAAATACTATCCAACGAAAAATACAGGGATGAAGCCCAAAAACTGTTTGATGATGGGCAAGCATTGTTGCAGCGGATCGTTACAGAAAAATTATTGACTGCCAAGGCGATTATCAGTATTCATAGTGCCCAAGCAGAAAATGAAACTGTTTTTTCCGAAGGCGTTGAGTTCAACTTTCCCCGCCAGAAGGTGGATAAGGGTGCGGATCAGCCTAATTACAGTCTGGCAGACTTTATTGCGCCAAAGGATGATTTTCTCGGAATGTTTGCCGTTACTACCGGACATGGTGTAGAAGCGATTGTAAAAGAATTTGAAGACCAAAATGATGATTATAACGCCATCATGGTCAAAGTGTTGGCTGACCGCATGGTGGAAGCCTTGGCAGAAAGAATGCACCAACGGGTCAGGAAGGAATTTTGGGGATATGCTTCTGATGAGCAAATAAACACTGAAGGATTAATCAGGGAAAAATATGTGGGTATCCGCCCAGCACCGGGCTACCCGGCCTGTCCTAGCCACGAAGAAAAAGATAAGATATGGTCATTGCTTGAGGTGGAAAAGAATACCGGCATTACCTTAACAGAAACCCGGGCTATGTATCCGGCCGCTTCCATATGTGGATGGTATTTTTCCCACCCGGAATCACGCTACTTTTCTGTAAGTAAAATTGGTTTATAAAGAAGACGCGGCCCAATTTTGGGAAGACATTTATTTGGAAGATGATGCGGGCTGGGACCTAGGTGGTGTCACTCCTGTTTTTGATATTATTGCTGATGAGTTAAACCGGGGCAAGGTATGTATTGTAGGCTGCGGGCATGGTTATGACGCGGTCATGTTTGCTCTAAAAGGATTCGAGGTTACAGCAGTCGATTTTGCGCCATCAGCAACAATAGCGTTGGAATCAATATCTGAAAAAGAAAATGTGAATGTCCAGATACACCAGTCCGATATATTTTGTATGACGCCCAAATATGACAGTGTTTTTGACTATGTTATTGAGCAAGCTTGTTTTTGTGCCATCAACCCCAAGCGCCGGAAGGAATATGAAAGGTTGGTATACAAAATTTTAAAACCAGGTGGGAAAATAATTGGTCTCTGGTTTCCTCTGGATAAATCAATGGCAGAAGGAGGCCCGCCATGGGGAATAACAATTGAGGAAGTAAAATCCATTTTCAAAAATGGTTGGATTATTGAAAAGGAAGAATTTCCAGAAATATCCATTCAACAAAGAAAGAATCGTGAAAAACTCATTATATTTGAAAAACAATGATTGACCCTTCCACATTTAATTTTCTGGATGATCTTAAAAAGAATAATCGCCGGGAGTGGTATCGTGCCAATAAAGATCGGTTTAAGGATTCCCAACAAAATTTTATCGATTTTGTGGCCATGATACTGTTTCGAATTTCAGAATTCGATCCCGATATGATTGGTACCGAGCCAAAAGACTGCCTGTTTCGTATTTATCGTGATATTCGTTTTTCGAAAGATAAAACACCATACAAGACCTGGTTTAGTGCTGGGATGAACCCTGGTGGAAGGAAACGTATGGGCGCTGGGTATTATATCCATGTAGGACTAGGGGATTGTTATATTGCCGGTGGTGTTTGGCATCCAGATAAGGAAACATTATCGGCTATTCGTGAATATATAATTGGCTGGCCAAACCAATTTAACGCCATAGTAAATGAGTCCGGGTTTGTAAAAATGTTTGGCGGATTAAAAGGCGATAAACTGAAAGTGGCACCAAAAGGTTATCCGAAAGATCACATCCAGATTCAATGGTTGAGATACAAGGATTTTATCGTAAGCAAGAATGTTCAGGATGAAGAACTTCAATCTAGAAATTGTTTTGATACTGCTCATGATGTATACTACCAAATGGCAGATTTTATTTTTTATTTGCGAAAAGCAATCAAACAATTATAAAAATATAGTATTCAACCTAACTTTTGCCCATGCGTTCTGAATTAAATATAGCGAAAGAAGCTGCCATTGAAGCGGGCAGCGTTATTCTTAACTACTACAACGCCGATTACGAAATACAGGAAAAGGGATATCACAATCCTGTAACCACTGCAGATCACGAAGCTGATACTAGATTAAAAGAAATTCTACTAAATGCAAGACCAGATTATGGTTGGCTTTCTGAAGAAACGGTGGATTCTCGTGAACGACTGGAAAAAGAACGCGTGTGGGTAGTAGATCCTCTTGATGGGACAAAGGAATTTATTGAAGGGGTGCCTCATTTTGTTGTCAGCATTGCTTTGGTAGAAAGTGGTCAGCCGACTATTGGTATCCTGTACAATCCAGTGACCGGCGAAACTTTTACAGCAACACAGGATGGGGGCGCCTGTTTAAATGGTGAACCGATCCACTGTATAGCCAAGGAAAAGATGAGTGAAATGGTGATCCTGAATAGCCGGTCGGAAACTCGCCGGGGACTCTGGGAACCGTATGCTGGTGCATTTGGTGAACTGAGAGCAATCGGTTCGGTGGCCTACAAGCTAGGTCTTACCGCAGCCGGTCAAGCGGATATATTTGCGTCCTTGCGTCCTAAGAACGAATGGGATATTTGTGCGGGGACGTGCATCATTCAAGAAGCGGGTGGAAAAGTTATTGACCTAAACGGCAATAATATTAGTTTTAATCAGGAAAAGACATTAATAGAACCAGGTTTGATTGCTGGAGATATCCAAGCTGTAGATAAAACGTATAAAGCGCTTACCACAAATACATAAGATGACAAAAATACCAAAAGATGCAGTTAAGTGTTTAGATAAAGGTTTTGTTCGGTTGGTAGATTCC
>Ga0315338_1004620_pt1 | contig 10648 bp, 10 predicted proteins | sample ASW8metaG_FD_204518 | JGI IMG/M metagenome (GOLD analysis project Ga0315338, IMG submission 204518) | Ammonia-oxidizing marine archaeal communities from Monterey Bay, California, United States - ASW #8 | ecosystem: Environmental > Aquatic > Marine > Coastal | place: USA: California | collected...
GCACTGACGTCGCTGCGCTTCTTCGCGGCTCTCGCCATCGTCCTTCATCATATCCAGGGCAGCCTCGGCGTCGACGCCGGATTCGCGCGACCCGTTCTCCTCGAGCAGGGCGTGTCCTTCTTCTTCGTCCTTTCGGGCTTCATTCTCACGCACGTGCACGGCGGGCTCCGCCGAGAGGACCGAGCCCGATTCCTGTGGGCGCGCTTCGCGCGAGTCTGGCCGGGGCATGTCGCAGCGATCGCTCTCGTGATCGTCGTCTGGGCGTGGACGGGCAGCGGACCCATCCGCTCGACACTGCCCGCGGCGCTCGCGAACCTCGGGTTGCTCCACGCGTGGTTTCCGTGGCCCTCATACTACTTCTCCCTCAACAACGTCTCGTGGACGCTCTCCGTCGAGGCGTTCTTCTACGCCAGCTTTCCGATCGTGGCGATCCGCATCGGCCGACGCTGGCCATTCTGGCTTGCGCTCTCCCTCGCCGCTGGACTCGCGATGACCGAGATTGCGGCGCGCTACCCCGTCGAAGCCTCATCGCTCGACTCTCCGACGATCGACTCCTTCGTCAACATCAACCCGCTCGCACGCTGGTTCGAATTCGTCGTCGGCATCTGCAGCGCCGTCGCGTGGCGACGCATCAGCGCGGGGCTCGCGCCCGGCAGGATGTCGGGCACGGCGATCGACTGCAGCGCGCTCGTCGTGGTCGCGCTATTCGCCTACTACTCTGCTGGAATCGCGGGAAGCCTGTCTCAGAACCCGGCGCAGTTCCTGTGGCTCGCCCGAGGTCCCGTCGCGGCGCCCGCCTTCGCGCTGCTCATCGCCGTGATGGCATCCCATCGCGGTGCCCCCTCCCGGCTTCTCGCCCACCCAGTCCTCGTCCGGCTCGGAGAGATCAGCTACGCGCTCTATCTCATCCATTACCCGATCCTGAAGCTCGCCTGGACGAAGTTTCCCGATGCCGCTTCGGGACCCGGCTTGATCCTCTTGTTCGTGCTGTTGCTCTCCGTGTCTCATCTGCTCTGGCAGTGCGTCGAAGCCCCGGCGCGGCGCGCGATGACGAGGCGCTTTCCGATGGCGTCGAGTGCTCCATCGGCGCCCCTCTTTCCGAAAGCGGAACGGAAGACACTGGCCGCCTGCGCCGCGCTCAGCGCGCTTTCGCTCGGCATCCTGCTGACGATGCAGCAAATCATGGGTGCCGGCTGACGCGGCAACACCCCCGGACCCCTCCCGCCGATCCCACGCGAGTGCTGCGAAGGATCGAAGCTAGCGACGGCGGAGAAGGACGTGATCCTGCCAGTCGTCGGGCGAGAAGACGATCTCGACGACGTCGAACCATTCGGTCCACCGACTTCGCACATAGTCCTCGAGGATGAACGTCGAACCGTACGCTTCGAGATCCCAATCCTCGAAATGCGCCGAGACACGGGGATCCTGGAATGCCAATCGACGGTACGGAAAGAAGAGGAAGCCGGATTCGTCGAGGTCCGGCATTCGCCGCGCGAGCTCGCTCGCCGAGGGGAAAGGATCGACCGTGGATTCGTGCATGAGCTTGCGAGCGACAGCCTCGCCCTGAATCGTCACCACCAGCGAAGCGCCCGATCGGGTGATCCGGGCGAGCTCCGCAAGCCAGTCGAGGTGGCGCTGTTCGGGAAGATGGGAGAAGACCGAGAACGAGTAGACCGCGTCGAAGAAGCCATCGTCGTAGGGCGTGGGAGGCGCGTCGTCGATCGCAGCGAACTGAGCCACCGGCAGGTTCGCCTGGCACCATCGGATCGATTCCGCATCGACGTCGGCGCCATGCAGCTCACATCGATCGGCATAGAGCGCGAACGAGCTGAGAATGCGACCGCACCCGCAGCCGAAGTCGAGCACGCGCCCGCCGCCTGTCGGGTCGAAGCCCGTACGCCGAAGCGACCCATCGATACTCCACCAATCGACGAGACCCGCGCGGAAGTAGCTCTCGGCGTTTTGCTGTTCACCGACGATCCGACTGATCAGATGCGGATCGGGTACGGGCGGGAGAAGCGCGGCTATGCGTTCTTCTTCTCGACGACCATGCCACAAGAGCCAATACCAAAAACCCGCAGCGGCATCGTCGCCGAATCGTTCCCGGATGTCCTCACGCGAGTCGAGAAGACGCTCGCCTTCGCGAAACAGCGCGTCGGTCGCAGGATCCGGAGACTTGGGAAACATTCGGCCTTCTGCGAGACGGGTCGGACGTCGCGGTAGACGGCGCTCGACATTCCGCAGATGGGACTCGAGATCCTCGAGACGAGCCTCCCGATCGGCCAGGACCCGCCGAACGTTCCGTGCGTCCTCATTCGCTTCGTCGCGCTCGAACTCGAGATTCGCGAAGTGGGCCTCTCGTTCGGCGAGAATCCGTCTCCGGTTTCGCGCTTCAGCGAGCGCTTCGTCCCGGGTGTGTTCGACATGGATTAGATGCGCATCTCGCTCGGCCACGAGCTCCCGAAGGTTCCGAATGTCACGGCGAGCTTCGTCACGTTCGCGCTCGAGATTCTCCGCATGCACGTCCTTCTCGACCAGGCGCTGGCGGAGGTTCCGAACATCCACGATCGCCTCGTCGAGCTCATGCTCCACGTTCGCCGAATGCGAATCCCGATCTTCGAGGTCCAGTCGTAGGTTGCAGGCGTCGGCGAGCGCTTCGTCACGATCGCTCTCGACGTTCGCCAGATGCACGTTCCGATCTTCGAGCATCTGCCGCAGATGGAGAGCATCGGCGAGCGCCTCATCGCGCTCCGAATCGATGTTCGCGAGGTGGGCTTCGCGCTCGGCGACGCGCTGGCGAAGGTTTTGCGCATCCGTGACCGCTACATCGCGGGCATTCTCGAGGTCCAGCGAATGCGCTTCCAGTTGGCGAATTCGCTCGGCCGCCGTCGATAGGTCCGACTCGAGGTTCTCCGCGTGGCGGCCCAGATTCTCGACCTGCCATTCGCGATGTCGCTGGATCTCGGCGAGATGAGCGGCCTCGTCGAGAAGCTCCGCCGACTCGATGCGACCGAGACGCGCGCGATTCTCGCGGATCCGATCGGACGTGCCCTCGGCATCGTATTCCGACGATCGGGGAGGTTTCTCACTCATCTCGATTCGAACCTCCAGCCGGGCATCACGGCCGCACGCGAAGTACGACCTTCCCAAAATGCGTACTGGCCTTGATCAGGCGATGGGCTTCGGGCGCATCCGCCAGGTCGAAGACGCGATGCAGAACCGGCCGGATCTCGCCCTTCTCGAGGTCCTGGCCGAAGCGCGCCAGGAAGTCCGAGACGATGCCCGCCTTCTGTTCGAGAGAGCGTGTGCGCAGGGTCGACCCGACCACGCGGAGTCGACGCATGAGCAGCAGTCCGAGGGGGATCTCCGCCTTCGCCCCACCCATCAGTCCGATCAGGACGAGCGCCCCGTCCGTCGCGAGCGACTTCATGTTCCCTTCGAGATAGGGCCCGCCGATCGAATCGAGGACGACGTCGACACCCTGCCCGTCCGTCGCCGCCTTCACGACCTCGACCCAGTCCTCGGTCTTGTAGTTGGCCACGGCATCCGCGCCGAGATCGAGACAGCGCTGACATTTCTCGTCGCTGCCCGCCGTCGCGATGACACGTCCGCCTGCGCGCTTCACGAGGTCGATCGTCGTCGTCCCAATGCCGCTTCCTCCCCCGTGAACGAGGACGCTGTCTCCGTCGCGCAGACCCCCGAGCTGGAAGACGTTCAGGAACACGGTCAGGAGCGTCTCCGTTAGACCTGCGCCCTCTTCGAAGGAGAGCGCGTCCGGAAGCCGGATCACCGAACCCGCGTCGACGACGACTTCCTCGGCATAACCACCCCCACCGAGTAGCGCCATCACGCGGTCTCCGGGCGAGAACGACGTGACGCCCTCGGCCACCTCGGCGACCTCCCCCGCGCATTCGAGTCCGAGGATCGGCGAAGCGCCGTGCGGCGGCGGATAGAGGCCTTGCCTCTGCAGTAGGTCGGCGCGATTGATGCCGCTCGCGTGATTCCGGATTCGGATCGAGCCGGGCTCGAGGCTCGGCGGATCCGTCTCTCCGAGCTTCATGCAGGATTCGTCGCCGGGTTCGTCGATGAGGATCGCTTTCATGCCGGGGAGCTTAGTGCAGTCCCATGCGGATCGGAGTGACGGGCAGCAGGGCCTCACGGCGGATCCGGCCCCGGAGACGACCTCGGCCGACGGGCATCAGTCGATCAGCTCGAACCGGATCACCCCGACCTTCTCTCGAACGATCTCCTTCTGCTCCTCGGTGAGGCCCCCGTCCCGATCGAACTCGAATCCGCCGAACTGGCTCGCCATCCAGGGCAGACGTCGCAGAGTCGATTCGATCGGCTCGAAGAACGCCTCCGAGCCCGGCTCGATCCATTGCCCCATCGCACTCTGCCACTCCCGCTCGATCAGGAGTTCGGCCGGCCAGGGCGCACGGAAATTCTTCCACCAATTCTTCTCTGCCGGTTTCGAGAGCAGAACCGTGACGACGTCCTCCGATTGCTGGTACCCGACCGGGATCGCGAACTCGGCGCCGGACTTGCGACCCGACCAGCGAACGACCATGAGACCCTTCGAAGCGACGAAATGAAGAGGAGACTTCAGCAGGGCTGCGACGAGGCCGTTCATCGGCGACACGAGATCGTTGATCGAAATCATCGGGACCCTCCTTGGATGCGCGGCACGACCCCATCGGAGACCAGCCGCTCGATCTGGCGGACCGCCTGGGCGAGCTGTCCTTCGAGGACCGACGGAAGCACGTCGGCAGCAGAGGCCATCGGCGGAAGCGGGTCGCACGCAAGGATCCAGACGACCCGCGTTCCTCCGTCCGACGTCTCTTCGAGAAGCGTCGCTTCGACCTGGGCGGTCGCGAGTTCGCCTGTGCAGCGATCGATCCGATAGATCCATCGCGCGGGCTCGTCCCATGCGAGGATCGTCTCTTCGAATCGCACGCCGTTCACGCTCGCCGTGCGCTGTGTTCCGACACCAGGGGGGCGTCCCTCTTCGCCGTAGCCGGAACGCTCGACGCCCGGGAACCAGGCCGACCAGCCGGAGGCATCGATGAAGAAGGCCCAGACCTGCTGGCGGGAGAGCGTCGTCTCGACCGCGACCTCGACGCGAAGAGGCGCTTCGTCGAGGAAGTCGAGACCCACGGCCCGGAACTCGAACCACGCCCCCATCAGGACCTCCCGAGTTCGCGCGAGCGATCGACCTGGCCGCCCGGCCCGATGACGACGACACTCGGGCGTTGCGATATGCGAAGAGCAGCCGAGCGCTGCGAGGAAGCGAGGAACGCAGCGACATGACATCCCGAATCAAGGCATCCGACGCCAGTCAATGGAGCACCGCCACCGGCGAGATCCTCGGCCAGGCGACACCGGCAAGCGAAAGCGCCGACGGAACGGGACCGCCGAATATTTTGTATACGATCGGCCACCACCCCACGCTGCTGCCGGCGTTTCTTGGATTCACTGCGGCGCTCGCGCTCGAAGGCGTGTTGGCCCGCCCTGACGCCGAGCTCCTCGCGCTTCGCGCGGCCTGGAACTGTCGCTCCGCTTTCGAATGGGCCCATCATGTCGAGTACGGATTGGCGAGTGGTCTCTCCACCGAAGAAATCCTCGCGATTCCGGACGGACCCGATCACCGGATCTGGAGCGAACACCAAAGCCTCCTTCTGCAGACCGCGGACGAGCTGCATGCGACTCGAGGGCTCGCGGATGGCCACTTTGCTTCGCTGCGAGAGCGATGGAGCGAGGCCGAGATCGTCGAGATCGTGTTCGTCGTCGGCAACTATACGATGCTCTCTATGGTGGCCAACGCGACCGGCGTTCCCGTCGAGCAGAGACTCGACGCGCCGCCCTATCGGATGCCATCCGCCGCTACGACAATTCGCTGACGACCCGCGCACGCGCTACGCGGGCTTCGCTTCGACGAGCGTGCCGTCACGCTTGAGTTCGCCCACCTCGTGAATCGAGCCGAGCTGGCTGTCGAGATAGTCCGGACCGTCCGCGGTCGGAACGAACCAGCCCGTCGGGCACATCGTCAGGATCTCGACGAAGGAGAAACCCTCCCCCTTCATCTGCGTTTCGAAGGCGCGGTCGATGAATCGCCTCGCGCGCGCGACTCCCTTGGCGTCGTGCACCGAGGCTCGCGCCGCGTACGCGGTCCCTTCGAGCCGGCTCAGGAGGTCCCCGATTCGAATCGGGTAACCGTGTGTCTCCGCGTCACGACCTTCGATCGACGTCTTCGTGCGCTGACCGAGTACGGTCGTGGCGGTCATGTGGCCCCCGGTTTCACCGAAGACGCCGTTGTTCAACAGGATGCAGGTGATGTTCTCGCCGCGCGCGGCGGTATGAATCACTTCCTGCAGTCCCTCGTTCACCATGTCGCCATCGCCCTGCAGCGTGAAGTGCAGATTCTCAGGCTGCATCCGCTTCGCGCCGGTCGCGACCGAAGGAGCGCGACCGTGCAGGGCCTGGATCAGGTCGATGTCCATCAGGCTTGTGAGCGCGGTGTAACAGCCGATGCCGATCGTGCCGACGGTTCGGGTGGACATGCCGAGCGCTTCGATCGACTCGAGGATCTGTCGAAGCGCGACGGGCTCGCCGCAGCCCGGGCACAGGTCGTGTTCTCCCATGAGCGTGAGTGCCGGTTCCAGGCTGCCCTTTCGATGACACGCGGCACTCGGGGGTCGATCGGTGTCGACGATGCGAAGCGTCTTCTCCCCGCTGCCCCTCGTCGCGTCGTTCGTGCCGTCGCTCATGCCACCACTCCCTGCGCGACCGTGCCGCCGTCGAGCACGATCCGGGCACGCTCACAGATCAGATCGCGATCGAGCAGCGCACCGATGCCGAAGCCCGCCGAATCGGTCGAGATGCCCCCGATCGAAACGACCGGCACGCGGCCGAGGATCGAGAGCCGGACGTCGTCGATCATCTGACCCGCGTTCTGCTCGAGGCAGGCGACCCGCGTCGCCGATCGCGTCGCAGCATCGAGGGCCGCCGAGGGAAAGGGCCATAGACTGATCGGTCGGAACAATCCGACGCGATGACCTTCGCGACGCATCGCCGTGACGGCCGAACGTGCGAACCGTGCGAGCGTCCCGAAAGCCACGATCACCAGCTCGGCATCTTCGGTATGCAGCGCCTCGAAGCGCTGTTCGCTCGCCTCGATCTCGTTCTGCTTGTCGAAGAGGTCCTGCCAGAAGCGGTTCGGGTCGATGCCCTTCGCCCCCTTCGTCATCCCGATCGGATTCAGATTTCGCGAACGACCCGTGCCACCGAGACTGCCGTCGACCGCCCAGTCCTTCCCGGGCAGGTCTCCAAAGTCGACGCGCTCGATCTCGACGGCCTCGGCCGTATGGGCCAGTAGATAGTCTCCGTAGATCAGGACCGGATGTCGCCATCGATCCGCGAGATGAAACGCCAACTGCGTGATCTGGACGGCCTCGGTCACGTTGGCCGGCGCCAGCACGATATGCCGGTAGTCGCCGTGCCCACCGCCGCGAGTCGCCTGGAAGTAGTCGCCCTGACCCCGTGCCATGTTGAAGATCACGATCGGAATCTCGGCGCGCGTGATCTCCGACATCGACTCCTGCATGAGCGAAAGGCCCTGGCCGGTCGAACCCGTCGCCGCTCGCGCTCCCGTCGCCGCGGCGCCCCAGGCGTGGCCGATCGCTTCGAGCTCGCTCTCCGCATTGATGCACGCGCCCCCGGTCTCGGGCAGTCGCCGGGCGAAGTGTTCGAGCACTTCGGTGAACGGCGTCATCGGATAGCCGGAGAAGAATCGACATCCGGCCGCGATCGCCGCTTCCGCGATCGCCTCGGAGCCTTCCATCAAGACGCGCGTCATCGGAGGACCTCGCCAGCGGCCGCGCCCTGTTCCGGTTCGTCGAATTGGTAGACCTCGAAACAGAAGTCGGGACAGACCATCAGACATGCGTTGCAACCGGTGCAGCCTTCGAGAAGCTCCGGAACGAAATAGCCGGAGGTGTTCCGCCGCTGCGACATCCGCAGGACGCGAGGCGGACACGCCGGAACACAGAGTTCGCAGCCCTTGCAGCGCTCGGCATCGATCATGACCGTTCCGCGCGGCGCGTTTCCCTTCATGCCGCCCCCGATTCCCAAGCGGGCTGGTCCATGGCCTGCAGCGCTTCCATTCCCGCGATCAGCGCGCGCCGATTCGACTCGAGGAAGTCCTGTCGATAACTCGGTAGCGCGGACGCGAGGGCGGCTTCGAGGGAGGCAGAGCCGACGATGCCCGTCAGCGCCGCGAAGGCTCCGAGAAGGACCAGAGAAGCGGCGCGTGGCGAATCGACGTCGCGCGCGATCGACGTCGCCGGAACCGCGACGACGCGGAAGCAGGAAGCGTCCAAGGGATCTTCCAGCAGGTCTTCGTCCGCGAGCGCGACGCCGCCCTTTCGCAGCTTCGCGAGAAGTGGGTCCGCGAAGCGGGGATGCATCACCAGCAGCGCCCAGGCGCTCGATACGATCGGCGGAGTCGTGAGCGGCCCATCGCCGACGACCACCGTCGCGTCCGTGTTCCCCCCGCGCATCGTCCCGCCATAGGTCCCGAGCGACATGACCTCTCGCTCTTCGCGCGTCGCCGCGAGAGCGAGGATTCGAGCCGCCAGCTGAACGCCCTGTCCACCGATCCCGGTCATGAGGACCTCGCGCTCGATGCTCGCCGTTTCCAGGGCGATCGCTTCGGCGCTCATGAGGGCGATCCGACGGAGTCGAGCGGGGCGCGCATGAGGCCCGAGAGGACGAAGCTCTCCAGCCGTTCGACCTCCTCTTCGTCCGGAATGCGGGACTCGATCAATCGCGCCTCCACCCATCCCATCACGAGCAGATAGGCCAGCTCGGCGTCTTCGGCGGGATGGGCTCGGGGCAGCGCACCCGAGTCGACCGCAGCTTCGAGCGCATTCCGCAGGGGCGCCGTCAGCCGGGCCGCGGAAAGAGCGACTTCCGAGGCAAATGATTCCGCGAGGCGCCCCCGAGCGAGCGCGAAGGGCCGCGACGCCTGGGCGCCATCGGGATCACCGGCCTGGGCAGCCAGCCCACGAATCCACTCCCGGATCGACGCGATCGGCGTCTCGGCTCGCCCCATCCGCTGGCCCAGGTAATCGGCGAGGCCGCGAATGCCCTCGTCGAGGACGGCGACGAGCAGCTCGTGCTTGCTGCGGAAGTGGCGATAGAACGCCTGATTCGAGAGGCCAGCCTCGCTGAGGATGTCTGTGACCTTGGGGTCGAGGTGTCCCGTCCGCTCGATCAGAGCGAGTGTGCCGGCCAGGAGACGCTGGATCTCGTCTCGTGCAGCGTTTCTCCTGGCCTCGAGGCCACGATCGATCATCTCGTCGACTCGGGATGCGGGGGACGTGCTGTCTCCCGGGGCGCCCGATGCCATGTCGAGAATGTTGTTCTGCATACCGAGAATGATATTCTCAACGGAATCACAGGGCAACCCTTCCGACGGCGTCACGCGGAGGCAGACTCTCGGCGCGTCGCGTGACCGGTCGGCCGTGCCACATCGGCGGGCGGGACCACGGCGGGGACCGCCCGGGAAACCGCCCGGGAAACCACGGAGGAATGGATTTGAGGGATGGCAGAGGCCTGCTCGTCGAGGAGATCCTGCGCCGCGCCGCGCAGTCGACCCCCGACGCGCCCGCCGCATCACGGGGGGACACGGTCTGCAGCTATGCCGACCTCGATCGCGACAGCGACCGCCTCGCGCTCGTATTGCGGAGCGAACTCGGAATCGGGCACGGCGATCGGGTCGTCGTCTGGGCCGACACCGCCCTGGAAGTCCTTCCCCTCTTCTTCGCCGTCGCGAAGCTCGGCGCGGTCTTCGCACCGCTGAACGCCAGACTCGGCGCGGAGGAAGCCTCCGAAGTCGCGCGTCTCGCTCGCGGGTCGGTCCTCGTCAGCGATTCCGAGCGCGCATCCGACGCGAAGCGCGTGGCCGCATCGGCGGACGTACCGAAACGCGCCGTCCTCGCCCGCATCTTCGACGCCTCGAGCACGCCCGGCCTCGACGCTGAGGTCGATGCGCAGAGCCTCTATCTCGACCCGGGCGCGCTGCCCGATCCGACGGGCGGAATTCGCGAGGAGCGTCTCGTCGAGACCGATCCCCACGTCATCTTCTTCACGAGCGGTAGTACGGGAACACCGAAGGGCGTCGTCCTCTCCCACCGCGCGAACTGGCTCCGCGCCTTCCAGGGCGTCTTCCGCGATGAGCCGGAGCGCACGGTCTGCATGTTCCCGCTCTTCCACATGGCGGCGTTCACGCTCGCGATGGCCGCCTGGCAGACGCGCGGCGAGATCATCTTCACAGATGCATCCGCCGAGTCGATCCTCCGCGCGGTCGAACGCCGAAATGCGAACCGCGTCTATGGACTCCCGCTGGTCTGGTCCCGCGTGCTCGCGGAGGACACGGGGCGATGGGATCTATCGAGCCTTCGACAGATCGATACCGGCACCTCTGCGACACCGATCGAGCTGCTCCGGGACTTGAAGGAGCGATTCCCGGGGCGCGCGATTCGCGTCTACTACGGGTCGACGGAGTGCGGCTCCGCGACCGCGCTCGCTGACGCCGACGTCCTCCGAAAACCGGGCAGCGTCGGGACGGCTTCGATCAGCGTGGATCTGC
>Ga0315338_1004621_pt1 | contig 10646 bp, 9 predicted proteins | sample ASW8metaG_FD_204518 | JGI IMG/M metagenome (GOLD analysis project Ga0315338, IMG submission 204518) | Ammonia-oxidizing marine archaeal communities from Monterey Bay, California, United States - ASW #8 | ecosystem: Environmental > Aquatic > Marine > Coastal | place: USA: California | collected...
TGTGATGTTGAGGGAGTTTGCCGGGGCCGGGGGGTAATGGCAGGTTGCCACTGGGTAAATTTTGCCGGGTCGCGGCCGGCGGCGGCGGAAAACCGCGTGTCTTGTCGGCGCATGGTTTTTTGCCTGGAATGGAGAATCTAGGCTAACCCTGGAGGCCGGGTTCAAGCCTTCAAGTCACGGGCCGCCATGAGCATTTCGTCGACGGTTTTAAACACCGTCGCCGACGAATTATAGGCCTGCTGGACCCGGATCATTTGGGTGAACTGGGCCGCCAGTTCGACGTTGGCAAGCTCGACGGTATTCGGTGCCAGAAGGGCGATGCCGCTGGTGTCGGCGAAGACCGTCCGGCGAGAACCGGAAAGCGGGGTTTCCTCGTAAACATTACCGCTTCCTGCCTGGAGGCCATTGGGATTGACGAACGTCGCCAACGGAACCTTGTAAATTTTCCGGGAAGTCCCGTCCTCGAACTGGCCGATGACTTGGCCGGTCTTGTCAAAGAAAACTTCCTTGATGTCGGAGGATGCAAGGCCATTTTGCTGGAAGGAGGAAGGCGTAAAATCCCCGGTGAATTGGGTCAGCTTGCTGATGTCGAGCGCAAAGGTGCTGGTGGCGCCGTCGTTAAACGTCAGACTGGTGGTGAAGCTGGTCGGCGACGTCAACGTTGCCTTAGGGCTGAAGACCAGTGGGTCGCCCACCACACGGGTCGAGTCCAAGGTCGCCGCCGTGGAAATGTTTTCGGACGCACTCGGAAATGGCGTCGCGGTGTCAAGGGTAATGGTGGTGAAATCCGATGAGATGGCGCCAATGGTAAAGGTGCCATTGTTGCTTGGCGGCCCGATTGTGGAGCCCGATATAGTAATCGAATCCCCGGCCTTGAGACCGATAAAGGCTCCGGGGAAAAGGGCGGACTGAACTTGTTCCGACTTTACCCGTATCTCTTGGGTTGCGGCGTCGAGTTCCAGGATCTTGCCGGTTCCCACGCCCGTTGCCAGAGAGAATGCGGCGCCGGGATCTTGGGTCGAATTGGTCAAGTTCTCGCCCGAAAACAACATTTGCCACTGGTTGACGGTCGGGGTTTTGACGAATGTAGCCGTTATGGCGCGCACCTTGCCGTTGGAATCGACGAAGTTAAGGCTCAGGAATTCATCCGGTTCGCCGAATTTTTTCTGCGCGGGAAGGTTGAGTGATATGTTGGCTACCGTTGTCGGGGTAAACGAATTGGTAAGGGCGAACTGATCCACCCTCAGCGGCTGTAAAGCGCCGGTCTCTGAGAAGGTGCCGTCGGCTTCGGGTGCCACGCCGAGGACGAAAAAACCGTTCTTGTCGGTCAAGAAACCCTTTCGGACGCTGATGGTGCTTCCGTCGTCTCCGATGGCGGTCACCGGCGCTCCAGCGAAGTTGATATCGAAACTGCCGTCGCGGGTGTAAAGAATCTGTTCGGAAACCCTAAGCGTCGGGCTGACATGGAAGAACCCGTCGCCGGCGATCGCCAAGTCCAGTCCGCGCGATGTGCCCTCTAAAATACCCTGTTGATCGAGGGTCTGACTATCATTGGGTCTGACGCCGCCGGAGCCTCCATTCGGGCTGCCGGCGCTGGTGCGGATATTGTCGACCAGCAGCGTTGCGAAACGGGTATCGGTCCTTTTGAAACCGCCGGTGTTGATGTTGGTGATATTGGTACCGAGGGTATTGAGCGCATGCGCCTGCGACAACATCCCGAGTGTAGGGGTCTGAAATAATGAGTAACCCATGGTTTGTCGCTCCGGCGTGGGGGGTCCGGTAGGGGACCAGAATCAATTCCATGCAAGTAGGAGCAAGAAGGGTGCCAACACCGGGAAGGGGTTAATATTTTGATTTTTATGAATTATTTAAAGAGCGCCTGGGCAGGAAGTGCCGGTATCGGACCCTTGGTCCGGTGTGCCGTGCAAAATTTGCCGGGTCGGGGGGTCAAGAGGCGAGAAAGACGTGGGTTTGCCGGGGATTGGCGGTCACCAAAACCTCGGCCCCAGGTTGCGGAAGGAAAACGCCCGGAATTCGGGCTTCCAGAATGATTTCAGTACCGTCCTCGGCCGTCAAAACCAATTCAACATGGCTGGAGCGGCCCAGGGGCCGGGCCGAAAGCATGCGCCCGCAGACGCCGGCGGAATTTTCGTTATCCACCGGCGCCAGCTTGCAGGGGATCTCACCGGGCTGGATTTCAGCACCTTGGCCGGTCGCCGACAAGCGTAGACCTTCGTGCCGGATCAGGATTTCCACCGGCACCCCGTCTTCCAGATGTTGCGCCCTAAAATCGCCAAGAATGGTAGCCACGTAGCCGTCCCGGACCATACCCTGAAGACGGTTGACTGGGCCGAAAAGGGTGGCGACGAAGGCGGTCAAGGGTTCGAAATAGGTTTCCACCGGGGTTCCGTCCTGGATGACACGGCCTTCGTCCATGACCAGGATGCGGTCGGCCATGAACATCGCCTCTTCGGGGTCATGGGTGACCATCAGGGTAGCAACATCGGTTTCCTTGAGCAGGCCCAATGTTTCGGCGCGAATGTCGACACGCCGGGTGACGTCAAGACCGGAAAAAGGCTCGTCCAGCAGCAAAACCCGGGGTTCCTGGGCCAAGGCGCGCAACAATGCCACCCGTTGCTGCTGTCCGCCCGACAGGATATGGGGATAACTGGCCGCATAGTCCGCAAGGCCCATTCGCGACAACGCCGAAAGAGCCCATTGACGGCGGTCGGCGGCGTTCTCCGGCAGGCCAAAGGTGACGTTTTCCAAAACATTGAGATGGGGAAACAGGGCGTAATCCTGGAACATCAGGCCAATACCGCGTTTTTCCGTCGGTATATGTTTCCCGTGGCGGCCTTCGGCGACGACGCGTTCGCCAATGGTCACCTGTCCCACTTGCAGGTGTTCGAGCCCGGCGGCGACCCTGAGCAACGTCGTCTTGCCGCATCCCGAAGGCCCCAGCAGACAGACCAGCTCTCCCGGGGCGACGAAGACGGAGACACCGTTCAAGACCGGATTGCCGGAATTGAAGGCGTGGGAAACGTTATTCAGATGCAGGCCGCTCATGGCACCGCCACCTCGGGGCCGGTGTCGGCGGACATGCCGCCGGCGGGATGGCCGGGCCTGGAGCGGACGATGGTTAGGCTCAACAGGATTACCGGCAGGATGCCCGCGGCGACAATGGTCAATGCGCCGAGGGCGCTTTCCTCCAACAGTTCATCGGACGCGTACTGAAAGACGAAGGTTGCCAGGGTCTCGTAGTTGAAGGGCCGCAGGATGATGGTCAACGGCAACTCCTTCATGCAGTCGACGAACACCAGCAGCGCCGCCGTCAGCAGGCTCCCGCGGACGAGGGGAAAATGGACTCTCCTCAGGGCCTGGCCGGGGGTGCAGCCGAGAGTCCTGGCGGCGCCGTCCATGCTCGGCGTGATCTTGTCGAGGCTGGCTTCCAATGTGCCGTAGGAAAGGGCCAAGAATCGCGCCACGTAGCCGTAAACGACGGCGACGATGGTGCCGCTTAGCAAAAGCCCCGTCGGTATGCCCAGAACCTGTTGGCTGAGGCCGTCCAGGGCGTTGTCGAGCCGGGCCAACGGGATCATCACCCCGATGGCGAGAATGGCGCCGGGAACCGCATAGCCGATGCTGGCAAACCGGGTCGCCGCCTTGACCACGGGGCCACCGCCGAGCCGGGATCCGTAGGCCAGGAACAATCCGATCAACACCGCCAGCCCGGCGGCCATGGCAGAGAGGCTGAGACTGTTGGCGGCATAGGTGAAAAAGTTGGCGCTTAGCGTGTCTGAGTAAAACTCGAGCGCGTAAGTCGTGAGCACGCCGGCCGGAAGCGCGAAACCGAGAAGCACCGGCAAGAGACAAGCGACGAAGGCGAACGCCGCCGTCCAGCTTTCAAGCCGGTGGCTCGGCAGCGTCGAATACTTGCTCGACGTGTGATGGTAGCGCTGGCCGCGCCGGGCAAAGCGTTCGGTGCCGATGAGGGCCAATACCAGGACCATCATAACGCTCGCCATCTGGGCGGCTCCGGCGACGCTGTTCATATTTAGCCATACGTCGTAGATCCCGGCCGTGAACGTGGGTACGGCGAAGAACTCGACGGTGCCGAAATCGTTCAACGCCTCCATCAGCGATAGGGTCACCCCAACCACAATGGCCGGCCTAGCCAGGGGCAGGGCGACGGAAAAGAACCCTCGCCAAGGGCCTTTACCCAATGTGCGGCTGACCTCCAACACGCAGACCGATTGTTCCAAGAACGCGGCTCGGCTCAACAGATAGACGTATGGGTACAACACCAGCGTCATGACCGCGATCGCGCCGCCGAGGGACCGGATTTCGGGAAACCAATAGTCCTGGCGGTTCTTCCAGCCGAAGATCTCGCGCAGCCAAACCTGGAGGGTGCCTGCGTACTCCAACTGGTCGGTGACGACGAACGCCAGTACATAAGCCGGCACCGCCAGTGGCAGCAGGAGAGCCCAGTTGAAGAACCAACGCCCCGGAAAACGGCACATGGTCACCAGCCACGCGGTGCCGGTGCCGATGACGAAGGTGCCGACGCCGACGCCGAGAAGCAGAAATAGGGTTTTTTCGATGTAAAGGGGGAGAACCGTCGATGAAAGATGCGACCAAATGTCACCGCTGGGGGCAACGGCGATAATGACAACGGCGATCAGTGGCGTTGCCACCAGGGCCGCGACCGCTACCGCACCGATGGCCCAGCCGTCGAACCCTAAACGCCGAAAGGCTCGCATCAGCGAATTCGCCTTATCCATCGTGGTAGTGGCCACCAATACCCCCTGTTTCGTTAATGGGTTTCACCTAGCGGGCTGGTCCCCTCGGTCTCAAACCAGGGTCATGATAGGGCAAGCAGCACCTAACCGCGGCTTGGCCTATCGGTTATCGGGGGCGGTTCAGCTGCCCGGGCCTTCATTAAACCTGACTTTGTCGACAAGGCGCGAAGCCGTTGCCCGGAGCGTAGCTATCTTCTCCAGGCTGACTGTGTCGGCCTTGAAGTCGCCCCAGGATCTGACCAGCGGGTCGATGGCGACCTCGGCCTTGGCCGGGTATTCGAAATTTTGCGATGCGTATATTTTCTGGGCGAAATCGCCGCTCAGGAATTCGATAAGCTTAACCGCGTGGACCTGATTCTTGGCGTTCCTGGTCACCGCCGCACCCGAGATGTTGATATGGTTGCCGCGGCCGCCCTGATTAAGAAAGACGACTCTCACGGCCTCCGCCCACTTCTTCTGCTCGGGTTTCTTTTCGTTGGTCGCCATCTTGCCCATGTAATAGGTGTTGGCGATTCCGATGTCGCAAACGCCCTCGTAGATCGCTTTCGCCTGGGCGCGGTCGTTGCCCTGCGGTTTGCGGGCCAGGTTGGCTTTGACGCCACGGAGCCATTTCTTTACTCCTTCCTCGCCTTCGTGGGCGATGATCGAAGCGATCAAGGCGACGTTGTAGGGATGCTTTCCGGAGCGCATACAAATGCGGCCCCGGAATTTTGGATCGGCGAGATCGGCGTAGGTCTTGAGCGCGTCCGGCTTGACCCGGTTCTTGCTGATGAGCGCGATGCGGGCACGGGTGGTGAGTCCAAACCAAAGGCCGTCGGGATGGTGGAGATGCGCCGGAATGTTGTTTTCCAACACGGCCGAGCGAATCGGCTGCAATAGGCCGGCTTTTTTCAATTCGTTGAGGCGCCCTATGTCGACGGTTAAAACAGCGTCAGCGGGGGTGTTTGCGCCCGCCGCCTTTAGCTTTTCAAGCATGCCTTTCTTGGCATAGACCACGTTGACCTTGATTCCGGTCTGGCGCGTGAACTCGTCGAGAATGGGGTTGATGAGGAACGGTTGGCGGTAGGAATAGAGGTTGACCTCCTGGGGGGGGGTGCCACTCATCACCGCGGCGCCGGTCATGCCCAGGAGCGAAATGATCAACAAAATCAAAAAATTACGACGCATGGTACTTGTTTCCCTTTCCAACCTGCAAGTGCGAATTACTCGCAACCGCTTTCTAATTTCGTTATATTTGGCATTTCAAGGAAAAGCAAGAATAATTTGCGAATTGTTATCATTTGCATTTAGGGGCCGTCGGGGGCTTCCCCTCCCGTCAGGAGGGTGGTCATAGATGAGGAATTTCTGGCTTTCCGATGCGTGTTTGGGCAGAATCAGGAGTGACGTCGCCCTTCAGAGGGCCACGTGGGTGGCCGTAGGATTTGTATATGTCGCCGGCTTAGGTCCCATAACCAGTAGTTTTAAAATGAGAATCTCCAAGGTCGGTTCCTCAAAACAGGCCGCCGCGACGAAAAAGAAATCGATGGTGAAAGCGGGCGAATTCGCCGAACGCGTCCGCGGCACGGCTGGGGCCGGTGCGGTTGACAGTCCCCAGGCCGTTGAGGGAACGGCGCCGGTCGGGGGGGTGGAATCCATACTCGCGGTTCAGGAGGTTCCCGATGCAACCGACGGACGGTCCCGGGGATTGTTGAAGCAGTACGGCGATGACCTTCTTGATCGTCTCGACGAATTTAGGTTGGCCATTCTGACCGGGACCATTTCCAAGGATCGGCTAACGGAACTGGCTCAGAAGTTGCGGCAAAAACGCCAAGATAGTGACGATCCCAGACTCAATGAAATTCTCGACGAGATCGAACTCAGGGCCGAGGTCGAAGTCGCCAAACTGACTCGTGATCCGAAGGGGGATTTTTAGCCCGACTCGTTTTTTTTAATTATATTAGTGTTTTCAAAGCTCTAGTTGAATTTTCCTGAATGAAATTGGCTCTTGCCGTACGCGTCCGCCCCTCCTATATTCCGGCCTCGAAAAAAAAACGATCTGGGAGCCCAAGAAGGATGAACGTCACCCTGCCGCCGGACTATAAACCGACCAAAAAAGAATCTTTTATGAATAACCAGATGCGGGAATATTTCCGGCAGAAACTTTTGGTTTGGAGAGATGAACTCCTAAGTGAATCCAACGATACCCTCCAACATCTTCAAGAAGGCGGCAACTTGGAGCCCGATATTGCCGACAGGGCGTCGATCGAAACGGACAGGTCACTGGAACTCAGGACCCGTGATCGCGCCCGCAAGCTGATTGTCAAAATTGATGAGGCCTTGGAAAGAATCGAAAAAGGGTCCTACGGCTACTGCCTGGAGACAAGCGAACCCATCACTCTTTCCAGACTGGAAGCCCGGCCCATTGCCACCCTGTCCGTCGAGGCCCAGGAACGTCACGAGCGGATGGAAAAAACCCATCGCGACGAATAAACTTTTCTTCGTGCTTGCTTCCATCGGGCGCAAAAAAAGAGGCCGGTGCGAAAGCACCGGCCTTTAAAGTTGCCAGGTTCAAATTAAGCCGAACCTAGAACGGGAAAATAATATCCCAGATTTGCGTTCCCCAGCGGGGTTGCTGAAGCTGGCTGATGGTGCCGCTGCCGCCGTAGGCGACGCGCATTTCGGCAATTTTTTCGTGAGAAATGGTGTTGTCGGAATCGATGTCCGAGGGACGAACGACGCCGGTGACCATCAGCTCGCGCAGTTCCAAGTTGACGAGGATTTCCTGGCGGCCGACGATGACCAGCGAACCATTGGGAAGAATTTGCGTGACCACGGCGGCGAAAGTCAGGCTGATTACCTCCTGGCGATCGACCTTGCCTTCGCCCTTGGTTTCATGAGCGTTGTCGAAGCTAAGCAGCGAAGCGGCCGAAACCGCTTGCGGCAGCACCTTGGAAAATTCGGCTTCGAGGCCGAGAAGCTGGGTTATATTGGTGTCCTCACTGTCGTCCCGTTCCCGCGTGGTCACGTTATCGAAGGTGGCTTTGTCTGTGAAGTCAAGCTTGACCGTCAACACATCGCCTATTTCCTTGGCCCGATGGTCCTTGAAAAAAGCCTTGGCGCCGGCCCGCCATAGGGAATTGGGGTTGTCTTCGGCGACTTGGGGTGTCGGCATCGGCAGGCTTACCGGCCGGTAGTCCGGCCGCGCCACCGGGTTGACGATTTTCGTCAGTTCCGGGCCATCGCCGACTTCCGAAAGCCGGCTCAGCACATTGCAGCCGGTCACCGTTAACGCTACCAAGCCATAGGCGGTCAAGCGCAGCATAGTTTGTCCGATCTTGGGCCTCATCTTCATCTTCTCCTTGTTGGCCGCCTATAGGGGCGACTTAATTCATTACTATTTTGCCGGGAGGCAGGACGGCGACTTTGGCGACCCCCGTAACTTCGGCTTCGATGACCTTGTTGCTTTGGGTGTTGTTAATCCGGATGACGTCTCCGTCGCTGCCGTTTTCCAGGGCCTTGCCTTGGGCCGTGAGCATCATCCTCGGGGCCTTGAGGTAGATCGTCACCAACGACCCCTTGGGAACCAAAATCGGCGGTTGAACGTTGGCGGCCCGAACCGGAATGCCCGCCCTAAGCCACCGTTTAGGGGACTTGCCGATCAATTCGTTGATATCGACGACAACTCCCCGGGGCAGCCGGTTTTGGCGTACCTTCACCCATTTGATATCGCGTTCGGTAATCACTTCGTTGGCTTGTATTCGCCTGGCCGGTACCGGGACATCGGTTTCCCTATGAAGACGTCCCGTCACCCGCGTTCGCGTCGCTCCGGGATCGCCCGCCGGGGCGACCAGGATGGCGGTAAAACGCCCAGTCCGGGGTTCGTAGGAAACATCTTCAACGCCGACGCTCGCCGCGACGTCGCTGGCAACGTAAAGCCGCATCATCCGGTTGCTTAGTTCCACCTTCGTGTTGGGATCGGCCCCGCGGTCGATCAGCGCGACCCGGATGGAGTCTTCGATTTCCTCGCGGGTAATTATCTGGCTTTCCCGCTCGACCACGATCTGGTCCTGAAGCCCCAGGGGCTTCCAGTTCAAACCGTGAGCCCGGGCCACCCGGTAAAGCCAGCGGGAGTCAAAAATCGCCCGTTTTCCCGGAACCGGGGCATAAGCCACGGCGATGTCCGCCTTTTCCTCGGTTCCGGAAAACAGATCGTTGAGGCGCACCAATTTGCTTTTGACGCTTACGGATTCGCGCAAAACCACCTTGGCCTGGCCCGCGGACCGGGACAAGGCGACGGATTCTCCGCCCGCCGCCGAAGCAGTCGGTAGCAGTAAAACCGCTGTCAGCAGGGCGAAAACGAGCTTTTTCATCTTACCTTTCCTTAACGGAGCGCCGATAGGGTGCCCATCATTTCATCGGAGGTCTGAATGACCTTCGAATTCATTTCATAGGCGCGCTGGGCCGAGATCAGATTGGAAATTTCCTCGACCGCGTTGACGTTTGACGTCTCCAGGAATCCCTGGAGGATCGAACCGAAGCCAACGGATCCCGAGTTTCCGGTAGTCGCCGTGCCCGATGCCGGTGTCTCCGTGAACAGGTTGTCGCCTTCGGCCTGCAGGCCGGTTTCGTTGGCGAAGTTGGCGAGTTGTATCTGCCCGACGTTGGAGAAAGAGACCTGACCTTCGATTTTGACCAGCACTTCACCGGATTGGTTGATAGTCACGTCAATGGCGTTATTGGGAACCGTGATTCCGGGCTCCAAGGTGAAACCGTCGTGGGTGACGATGTTGCCATCGGCATCCAACTGGAAAGTTCCGTCCCGGGAGTAGGCGGTTTCGCCGGTGGGCAGGGTGATTTGGAAGAAACCCTTGCCTTGGACGGCCATGTCAAAGGTGTTGTCGGTAGCTTCCAAGTTGCCCTGCTCGTGGATGCGGTAGACTGCCGCCAGCTTGACGCCGAGCCCCAATTGCGCGCCCGACGGGACCACGGTGCCGGCATCCGACGACGTGGTGCCGACGCGCCTCAGGTCTTGATAGATCAAATCGTGGAATTCCGTGCGCCTGCGCATGAATGCGGTGGTGTTCATGTTGGCCAGGTTATTCGCCACCACCTCCACGTTTTTTTGCTGCGCCACCATTCCTGTCGCTGCGATGTCTAAAGATCTCATAATTCCCGTCCTTTCTTGATATTCTTCGTCGTTGGTTTGGTTTCTTGAGGTTGCATGGGGTTGATCCTCCGGCGCCGGGCCTTTGGCCCAAACGCCGGCGTTTTTCTCGCTTCGACGGGTTTAGTAGGCTTTAAGCCGTTTGACCCATCCCCTTGATCATTTTTCTCATCCTTTCGTCTTCGCGTTCGATAAATTTGCGGACACTGTCATACGTGCGGCTAATTTCGATCATCTTCGACATTTCGAGAATCGGTTGAACGTTGGATCCTTCGAGCATGCCCTGGACGATTTTCGGCGATTCCACGTCCCTGGGCACCTCTTTGGCGGAGAAAAGGCCGCCGGCGGAACGCTTGAGGAACTGCGGGTTTTCGAAGTCAACGAGCTTGATTCGGCCGAGGTCGCCGTTATTGGTGGCCACCGTTCCGTCCCTGGAAATGGTGATTTCCGTGTCCTCGGGGCCCAGGAAAAACGGCTGGTTGCCAGTTGAAAGAAGCGGCCCGCCGTTCTGGTTGACCAGTTGCCCGCCGTCATCCAGCTTGAAACGGCCGTTGCGGGTGTATCGTTCCCCGTCTTCGGTCTGAACAACGAAGAACCCTTCGCCGGCGATGGCCAGGTCGAGGGGATTGCCGGTTCCTTCCACCGGCCCTTCGCTGAAATCCAACAGGGTTGCAATGTCGCGGACATAAGACAATTTCGTCCCC
>Ga0315338_1004623_pt1 | contig 10641 bp, 4 predicted proteins | sample ASW8metaG_FD_204518 | JGI IMG/M metagenome (GOLD analysis project Ga0315338, IMG submission 204518) | Ammonia-oxidizing marine archaeal communities from Monterey Bay, California, United States - ASW #8 | ecosystem: Environmental > Aquatic > Marine > Coastal | place: USA: California | collected...
CCCGGTCCGGTCCGGCGCTCCCATCCGCTTTTCCTTCCGACTCGATGCAACCGATCACCTAAGTTACGGCCTCTACGATGTCACGGGTCGCGCGCGTTTACCGGAAACTGAAGGTCGTTATGAAGCGGGAGACCACGAGATCACTTTGTCCGGACGGAACCCCGTGGGGCAACCGTTGGATGCCGGGATCTACTTCTTGCGAATGGAGACCGCATCGAGAAACTTCACTCGGAGAGTCACAATCATCCAATGACCATCGGCACGTTGGCGTTCGTAGCGTAGTCGATCCGGCCCAGATGGAGGGGAAGTTCGACGTCACGCGTGCCCGACCCAATCGGGTACACTTCTCGCATGAATGACGATCCATTTCCAACCGGCGACCAGACCGAAGCGGCGAGTGCGGGATCACCGTCGCCGGCCTCTGAGCACCCGGACCAAATCGGGCCGTATCGCATTTTCGAAAAACTCGGTGAGGGCGGATTCGGCCAAGTGTTCGCCGCCGAACAGACCGAGCCGGTCAAGCGCCGCGTCGCCCTCAAGGTCATCAAGGCCGGCATGGACACCAAGGAGGTCCTCGCCCGCTTCGAGGCAGAGCGTCAGGCGCTCGCCCTGATGAACCACTCCGGCATCGCGCAGGTGTTCGACGCTGGAGAAACCGAACTCGGTCGCCCCTACTTCGTCATGGAACTCATCCAGGGCGAGCCCATCACCGCATACTGCGACCGTCAGCGCCTCTCCACGAAACAGCGGCTCGAGCTCTTCATCTCCGTCTGCGCGGCCATCCAGCACGCCCACCAGAAGGGCGTCATCCACCGCGACATCAAGCCGGGCAACATCCTGATCACGACCGAGGACGACAAACCCACCCCGAAAGTCATCGACTTCGGCATCGCGAAGGCAACTGAAACATCCCTCACGGGCCAGACGCTCCACACGGTGCAGGGCCAGATCATGGGGACGCCCGCCTACATGAGTCCCGAGCAGGCGGACATGACCGGTCTCAACGTCGACACGCGCACCGATGTCTACGCGCTCGGTGTCCTCCTCTACGAGCTGCTAACGAGCACGCTACCGTTCGAGTCAAAGACGCTCATGGAGGGGGGGATCGAGGGGATGCACCGGGTCATCCGGGAGAAGGAGGCCCCGAGGCCGAGCACCCGGATCAGCTCGCTGAAGCATGACTCAGCGATCGAGGCCGCGGTCTACAGGCAAACGGAACCGCTGTCTCTGGCCAAGCTGGTTCGCAACGAGCTGGACTGGGTCACCATGAAGGCGTTGGAGAAGGACCCGGCGCGACGGTACGAGACGGTGAGCGAACTGGCGGCGGACATCGCGCGTCACCTCGCGGACGAGCCGGTCCAGGCGCACCCGCCAAGCAGGACCTACCAGCTTCAGAAGCTGATCCATCGTAACAAGCTCCCGACTGCGTTCGCGGCAACAGTGACCGCGCTTCTCGTCGGCCTCGTGGTGACGATGATCGTACTGCGAGAGCGGGCGGAGACGGCGCGGGCCGAAGCGCAGGAGCGGGCGGAGGAGCTGGAGCTCGTCACGGAGTTCCAGTCGTCCATGCTCTCGGAGATCGACGCCGAGGCGATGGGGACCGCGCTGGTCGAGGATTTCAGTGAGCGGGTGCGGGAGGTGCTGGCTGCCGAGGGAGCTTCGCCGGAAGGAGTGGAGTCCGAAGTGGCGGCGTTCGAGGGGCCTCTCCGCCGAGTCAACGCAACCAACGCCGCGCTCACGCTGATCGATGAGCAGGTGCTGAAGCGGGCGGTCGAGGCGATCGAGGAGGAGTTCGCGGACCAGCCGGTGACGCAGGCCGCGCTGCAGCAGACCGTGGCGGACACCTACGCCGCACTCGGCCTCAATCCCCAGGCGTTGCCACTCCAGGAGAGGGCTCTCGAGACGCGCCGCCGCGTCCTTGGCGACGACCATACGAACACGCTGGCCTCGATCAACGCGATGGGCCTGCTGCTCAACCGAATGGGCAAGCTCGACGAGGTCCTCCCTTACTACGCAGAGGCGCTGGAGGGGATGCGCCGCGTCCACGGCGACGACGACCAGGCCACGCTGATCTTGATCAACAACATAGGCTCTCTGCTCAACCGAATGGGCAAGCTCGAAGAGGCCCGCCCCTACTACGAGGAGTCGCTGGAGGGGATGCGCCGCCTCCTCGGCGACGATCACCAGACTACGCTGATCTTGATCAGCAACATGGGCTCCCTGCTCGAGCGGATGGGCAAGTTCGAAGAGGCCCTCCCCTACTTCAAGGAGGCGCTGGCGGGGATGCGCCGCGTCCTCGGCGACGACCACCCGAGTACGCTGATCACGACCAACGGCATGGGCTTCCTGCTCGAGTCGATGGGCAAGCTGGAAGAAGCCTTCACCTACTACGAAGAGGCGCTAGAGGGGAGTCGCCGCGTCCTCGGCGACGACCACCCGGAAACGTTGACCTCGATCAACAACATGGGCTTCCTGCTCAAGTCGATGGGCAGGCTCGACGAGGCCCTCCTCTACCACGAGGAAGCGCTGGAGAGGAGGCGCCGCGTCTCCGGCGACGACCACCCGAATACGCTGATCTCGACCAGCAACATGGGATCCATGCTCAAGTCGATGGGCAAGCTCGACGAGGCCCTCCCCTACTACGAGGAGGCGCTGGAAGGGGGGCGCCGCGTCCTCGGCGACGACCACCCGAGTACGCTGATCACGATCTACAACATGGGCGACCTGCTGCTTAAACAGGGCAAGCCCGAAAACACCATTGCGCTCCTGGCACCGGTCGAGGCCAAGGCACGCCAGGCGTTCACGGGAGGAAACCTGTCCAGGCTCGGGATCTTCCTTACTTCATTGGGTCGATCACGCGCCGCGACGGGAGCGTTCGCGGAGGCCGAGACGAACCTGACCGAAGCCTGGAGTGCCGTGAACGGCGCGGAAAACGCGACGATCGAGCAACGCGAGAAGGCGCTGACCGGACTGGCGGAACTCTACGACGCATGGCACGTAGCCGAGCCGGGTGCCGGCCACGACGCGAATGCCGCCGAGTGGCGGGCGAAGCTGGCCGAGTTTCAGGCGGAGAATCCGGACAAGTAGCGATCTTCCCAGGTTCGCAGGATCGAGTGCCATTCTCCTCGTCGGGTCCAAATGGGACCATAGTCCAATAGGCCAGTGGGTTTCACGACTCTAGGCTTCATCACATTGAGACGTTGAGACGACCCTAGGTTCTATGAAAGGAACAGCCGATGAGAAGCTACCTGCTCTTCCTCTTGGTTTGCATGATGTTCGTACCTTTGAGCGTCTGCCAATCACAGACTGATTCGGCCAGACCCAACATCCTCCTGCTCGTCGGCGACGACATCGGATTCGGCGATCTCGGAATCAGTGGTTCCGTGACCCGGACCCCAAACCTCGACCGCCTGGCGAAGCAAGGCACGTTCTTCACCAACTTCCATGTGTCGCCGGTCTGCTCTGTGACACGCTCCATGCTCCTGACCGGAAACGACCCGATCGAGATGGGGTTGGCCTCCTTCGACTACGCCATCTACCCGGCCGCCAAGGGCAAGCCGGGCTACGAAGCGCATCTCACGCGCAACGCGGCGACAATCGCCGAGATTCTTCAGGACGCCGGCTACCACACCGCGCAGGTGGGCAAGTGGCATCTCGGTGGGCCGGGGCACGGAGGGTGGGGCCCGGAAGATTGGGGCTTCGACCGCAGCTACGGGATCTACACGGGTGGCGCGAACCACTGGAACCAGAACCCCTTCCACGTCAACATCCACGATCCGGAAGTCGTGGCGCAGCTGAAGCGAGGCGAAATGCCTCAGGAACCGTATCACGAGAATGGTAAGCCGGTTGAACGCCCGATGGGCATTTACTCGGACGCGCTCTGGACCTCTAAGCTAATTGAGTACATTGAAGAGGGAAGACAGGACGGAAAGCCATTCTTTGCCTACGCAGCTTATACCACCGCACACGTTCCGCTTCAGGCTCCTGATTTCCTGGTCGACAAGTACTTCGAGCACTACCTCGAGCTCGGTTTCGAGGGCCTTCATCGCGCCCGCTTCGAGTCGCAGAAGAAACTGGGCCTCATCCCGCAGGATGCGCCCTACCCCGAACGCAAGGCGAATCCGCTTCTCCGGGCCTGGTCCGAATTGGACGAGGAAGGGAAGCGCCGCCAGGCGATGGCGATGGCGACCTACTCGGCCATGATGGAGTCGCAGGACTACCACATCGGTCTACTGCTCAACTACCTGCATGAGACCGGCGAGCTCGACAACACCCTTATCATCTACACGCCGGACAACGGGCCCGAGGGATTTGACAATCGCGGCAAGATCAGCAACCCCGCCCTCGTCAAATGGGTGCAGGCGAACTTCAGCCAGGAATTCGAAGACATCCCCCGAGGCAACAGCATGACTTTCCTCGGCACCGATTGGGCAGGAGCCGCCAACGGCAGCCTGCAGTGGTGGAAGTGGTTCATCGGCGAGGGAGGCATCCGTGTGCCGATGATTGTGGTGCCACCGAAGAACACGGCATTCAACCGATCGGGAGAGATGACCAACGAGTATGCGTTCGTCAAGGAGCTGCCGACGACGATGCTCGACTACGCCGGTGTGGATCACCCGCAGACCGAGTTCAACGGTCGCGAGGTCACCCCGCCGTCCGGCGTCTCCCTCCGCCCCTTCCTCGCGGGCGACGAGTCACGCCCACGGACGGAAGAGGAATGGGTTGCCTTCGAGTTGTTTGGCAATACCTACGTCGTGGCCGGGGACTACAAGGCCATCCGAGTTCGTCCCGGCATGTGGGGTGATGGCGAGTGGCACCTTTACAACATCAAGAAGGACCCGGGCGAAACGCGTCCCCTCGAGGCGGCCCAGCCGGATCGGCTCCGGAAGATGGTCGACATCTACGAGGGCTACGCCAAAGAAAAGGGGATCGTGCCAGTGGCCGACGACTGGAATCCGTGGGAAGGCCTGTAATAGGAGGACCGAGGAGGGAGAACGATCAGCAGGCGTCTTGCGCAGCATAGCCCGTAGGAGAACTACATCATGATGAATGAAAGCACGAAGACTCGCGCCTTTCTGATCTTCTGTTCCGTCGGCCTGGTTCCCATCGCCCTAGGCTATGGAGCCAGGCCATCGGTCACCCTCGATGCCCTCTTCGGTATCACTGTCGATACGACCAACCTCACTCATATCATGCGTGCAGTGATGGGACTCTACTTCGGAATGATCGTGTTCTGGTTGTACGGGGCGTTCAGAAGGTCCTTGGCGGGCGCGGCGCTTGCAGGTTGCGCCGTGTTCATGCTCGGGCTTGCCGCCGGACGCATACTGAGTTTCGTCCTGGACGGCCTGCCACACTGGTTGCTTGTCGTTTATGCGGTCCTGGAGATTGTGCTCGGTCTGATTGCGGTCACACTCTACCGGAGCCACACTTCAAGAGAACATTCTGCGCCCCAGTGACGAACCGGTTCACGCTGTTGGGACGCGTTGGCTCGCGGCTAGCGCATCACAGATGATACAGTCGTGGGCCCGCACGATGGCGGCGGCGCTGTCTTCGCCGTGGTCACACTCTACAAGGGCCAACCTGTTTTCTTCCGAGTAGCCATCTGTTCCCCCTCCGGCCTACACTTGCCGCATGTCCCGTGCGTCCAACGACAAGAACCACGTCCCCGAACGCGTGGGTGTGTATCCCCTTGAGCGCAAGCTCGGGCAGGGGGGCATGGGCGTGGTCTATCTGGGCATCGATCCTCGTCTCGAGCGGCGCATCGCGGTCAAGGTGCTCACCCCTTCGCGCACGGAGGACGAGGAGTCCGTCCAGCAACTCCAGTCGGAGGCCCGACTCCTCGCGTCGATCAACCATCCCAACGTCGCGACCATCCATTCGTTGGAGGAGTGGGACGGCCGCCACTTCCTCACCATGGAGTTCGTCGAGGGTAAGACACTCAACGATTGGGCCGACGGTCCTCAGGATCCGGCGGCCGCCGTGCCGATTCTCGAACAGATCGCCCGGGCACTACACGCCGCCCACGCCAGGGGTGTCATCCACCGGGACCTGAAGCCTGGCAACGTCATGGTGGGCTCCGATGATCTGGTCAAGGTCCTCGATTTCGGCCTCGCCAAATCGATCGAAGGAGACGTTCACCTCACCCAGGCCAACCAAGCAGTGGGCACCCCCGGTTTCGTGAGTCCCGAGCAGATCGACGGCCAGCCCGCCTCCGTGCAATCGGATCTGTTCGCGTTCGGTGCCCTCGCCTACGAGTTCATGAGCGGAGACCGGGCCTTTAACGCTCCCACCGGGCTCGCACGCATGATCGCCACAGTGCAGAGGGAGCCGGAATGGACGAAGCTCCCTGGAGGCGGAGACGACCGGCTCGGCCGGCTGCTGCGGTTCTGCCTGGCCAAGGATCCTGCCGAGCGACCGGCTACGGCCGAAGAGGTCCGCGAGGAGCTAGGGGCGATTCTGGCCGAGCTGTCGAAATCGGCGACGACCGACGATGGCCCAATACCCCTGACCGTCCCCAACAACCTCCCGACCCGGCGGGGAACGTTCTTCGGACGCGAAGCCGAACTCGAGGAGGGGGCACGGCTGCTTCGAGAGGGCCGCTGGGTCACCCTGCTCGGCACCGGCGGCGCCGGGAAGACCCGCCTCTCCCTGGAGGTCGCGCGCGGGTCGGCGGGCGACCATCCCGACGGAGTGTGGTTCGCAGAGCTGGCGCCGGTATCCGATGCGGGCGGCGTCGCCCGAGTGATCGCACTGGCTGTGGGAGCGGACGTCGGCTCCGGCGAGGGAGCGTTGGGGCCGGTTCTGGAACATCTGGCCGGAAAACGGTGCCTCCTCGTCCTCGACAATTGTGAGCAGGTGATCGAACCCGCGCGCGTAACAATCGACGCGCTATTGAAGGCCGCCCCACATATCAAGGTCGTCGCCAGCAGCCGGGAGCCTCTCCGGGGTAGCCTCGAGCAACCGATGCGACTCGCGCCCCTTTCCGTCCCCGAGGACACGGACCGGATGAGCGCCGAGGAGCTGCGCCGCGTCGACGCGATCCGCCTCTTCCTCGACCGCGCGAAAACGGCAGACCCCGACTTCTCACCGGACGATGACGGCGTGCGCACGGCCGCCCGCATCTGCCGCCAGGTCGATGGCATCCCCCTCGGGCTCGAACTCGCCGCCGCCCGGGTCAAGGTTCTCCCCCTCCCCCAGATCGAGGAGCGTCTCGGCGAGCGTCTCCGCGTGCTCTCCACCCGGGAAGCCACTGCCACCGCCCATCACCAGAACCTGCGCGCCCTCATGGACTGGAGCTACGACCTCCTCCAACCCGGCGACCAGGCCGCCTTCCGGCGGTTGGCCGTCTTCACCGGTGGATGCTCGCTCGAGGCCGCCGAGGCGGTGTGTGCCGGAGACGGTGTCGAATCCTGGGACGTCATGGACATCCTGACCGAACTCGTGGACAAGTCGCTTCTCGAACGGGACGACGCACTCACCGAGCGGCTCGGCCTAGCGCGGTTCCGCATGCTCGAGAGCGTGCGCGAGTACGCTAGACACCGGCTCGAGGCAGAGGGCGAGGTCGCGGCGACCGCCTCCCGCCTTGCCTCCTACCTCGTCGATTGGGCCCGCGAGCTCAAGGAGTCGAAAAACGAGCACCGCATTGATCTGTTCGCCGCCGATCGCGGCAACTTGGAGAGCGTCCTCACCGCTGCCTCCACTCCTGAAGAGCTCGAAGCAGCCGTCGCTCTCTTCGACTCCGTCGTGAACCTGTGGTCGGAGCGGGGACCGTTCGCACGGGGGATCGAACTGGCGACCCGGCTTCGGAGCGCGACCTCAGAAGCTGAGTCCGATACGAGGTCGAGGCTGGCCTTGGCGATATGCTGGATAGCGACCGAGGCCGGTGACGTCGAGTTGGGGCTGTCCTGCAGCGGGGAAGCACTGGAACTGGCCCGGGCGACGGGTGACGACGCTAGCGCGGCCCAGGCGCTCTTTTTCCAGGGTTTCCAGTTCTACCGGGCCGAACAGTGGGACGATTCGGCCGCGGCCTACGACGCGGCGCTCGATACCGAGCACGCCCGGAAGGATCTGATCTTCCGGGCCAAGATCTGGGCGAATGGTGCGGCCGTAGATCTCTACGGGTTCGAACAGCCCCACGAAGCGATTCGAAAGTACGAAGACGCGGCGGACGTGTACCGCGACCTGGGCATGGACGAAGATGTAGGGACGATCATGGGCAACCTCGGCCTGGCCGTGCGCAAAACCGAAGGTTCGGAGGCGGCGATTCCGTATCAACTGAAGTCGCTGGCTGTGGCCCGCAAGTACCCGGACCTCGCGAGGCAAATGGCTAGCCTCTACAACCTCAGCTCCGACTATTCTGCCACCGGGCAGCACAAGCCGGCCGCGCTAGCCCTCCACGAGGCGATGTCCCTCCGTCAGACCCTCGGTGCCGACTTCGCCCGCGCGTTCATGCTGGCCGAGGCCGCGCGGATCGCGGCCGCCACAGGTGCCTTCGCGGACGGCGCCCGCCTGATGTCGGCCGTGCCCGACTTTGCGCCGATCGCCGGCGCCCGGGACACACTGGCCACGATCCGGGAGGCGATGACCCACGAGGACTGGAAGCGAGAGGCTGCAGCGGTGGGGCAAGCGCTCGATCTCGAGGCCGCCTGCGATCTCGCGCTGGAGTTTCTCCTCACCGTAGAGGACTGATCGAGAACCGCCTAGCGCACGGCTGATGCGTCTGCCCGCTACTCCTCGAGTCCGTGTTTCTTCTTGAGCTCATCGAGATTGATCATGATGGACGCATTCGACTGCATGAGATTCTCCAGGAGCGCCTCCCGAGACACTTTCTCCTCTACCGGCGCCCGCTCGTCCTCCTCTAGAAACGGCCACAGCCGCTCGCGGATCTCCGGCGGGAGGACACTCTCGAGGTACTCCAATGCCGTGCCACGGAGATGCGGGTCGTCGGTATGGAGCCCCCGGAACGAGACCTGGAGCGGCTCGCGCGGCAGGACCAGTGACAAGAGGGTGAACACGTGCTCCAGGCTTCGGTTGGCGCGGGTCTTGAGGAACTCGTCGATGAAGCCCGACTCACCGGCTTCGCTTGAGTCGAGTAGCCGCTGGCTTTTCCAGAGCCGCTTATCCACCTTTACTTCGCTCAATACACGCTCGAACACACGGGCAGCTTCTACGTCGGGCAATTCGCCGGCATCGTGAAGCTTTGCCAGCTGGATTCCGCACCGATACCGCACCTCAAACCGATTAACGGCAAGTCCTTCGAACAGTCCCTCGATCGAATCGGGGGACCCAATCCATCTGAGAAGCTGTGGGATGCGGCGCCTCACCGTGTGGGATTCGTTCCGATCTGTCAGTCTCTCGACTAACTGTCCTGTGGCCACCTCGCCGAGCTTTCGCACACGATCGGCCACAAGTTGTGCCACCTCATCTCGCGCCAGCAGCGGAATGATGTGCGGCAGTAGGCTCTCGTCGACGTCCGTCTCCAGGGCCTCTTTCACCCGCTCGAGATCGCCCGACGTGAGAGCCTCGACCCGGGTATCGACCGGATCCGCCTCCGGCTCCTCCCGAGATGGATTTGCCGGTACCGGGTCGTCTGCCAGCATTGCCCGCATCGCCGTCATGGACCTGAAAACGGTTTGGTCGGGGGCCGTGGCCTCGCCGGGATCCACCTCGACGCTCCGGTTGAGCAGGCTCGCCTCCAGCGTGCGCACATAGCCGGCGCTCAAACGACGCAAAAGAACGAGAGCCACTGCCGCGAACACGATAACGGGTACGAGAAGCGCGGCCCCCGCTGCCGGTGCCACCGCCAGTATCCCCTTGACCGCCCCGCCCCCCAATGCGTCGCCGACTCGATCGACCCCGACGTCAATCACCGGCTTGGCCGCCCGTTTTTCCGCCGCCGGGACTGGAGTGAAGAAGAGCTCGTAGCCGGAGCGAAAAAACGTGCTCCGGAGGGTCGACTCCGCGCCGCGAGCCACCGCAGCCGCGGCCAACCCGGGAATGAACATGAGAGCCGCGCCGCCCGCCCCGATCCCCAAGGGAAGGGCGGCGGCGGTACCGGCAAGACCGAACCCGCTCAACGCTCGCTTGCTGGCGCCGGCCTGCAGGATCAGCGTTACAACAGCGACCGCAGTATAGAAGATCGCGAAAAATCGAATGAGCTCATCGCCGGTTGGGAAGGCCGCCGTCGCGCGCGCTTTGAAGGCGAAGTCGAGCATGGTGGCGCCAATGTTGATCACGAGCACGAGGAGGGCGAGGTCTCGTAAGTAACTGCTCTTCAGGATGCCGCGCCAGCCGCCCCCCTCTTCCGCCTTCTGAGCGTGTCGTTCGCTCGGCTGCAGGCGAACCAACATAAGCAAGCACACGAGATGTAGCCCCGCCATGATCGGAAGCATGGTGCTGAGACCAAACAACGCGCCCACCCGCTCGGCGGTGAGACCACCGACGACGCCGCCGATCGAGGCTCCGCTGGCGATGCGCCCCATTTGTTTCTTCGCCGTGCGTGGGTCGAAATACTCGGTGATGAGCGACCAGAACCCGGACACGAGAATCGGTCCCAGTACCGCGATATGGAGGTACACTACGACGGCCGCCGGCTTGGGCCGCCAACTCAAGAGCCACCACTCCGCGAGCAGCAAGGCAACG
>Ga0315338_1004624_pt1 | contig 10641 bp, 9 predicted proteins | sample ASW8metaG_FD_204518 | JGI IMG/M metagenome (GOLD analysis project Ga0315338, IMG submission 204518) | Ammonia-oxidizing marine archaeal communities from Monterey Bay, California, United States - ASW #8 | ecosystem: Environmental > Aquatic > Marine > Coastal | place: USA: California | collected...
TTTGCGAAAGCTACGCGGGGCTGTTCGACGACAATCACGGTTCGGCCTGGGAAATCGTTCGAGGGGACGAGCACACATGCCGCGTGGCTTTCCAGGACGTCATCGAGATATTTACCGTCGGCGTAGGCGAGTGCGTCGGTGCCTGCTCGATTTAGGCTGGCGACGGTCGAAATCTCAGCCTCGGCGTCACCGTGAACCGTGCCACCAACAAAGGCGGCGATTTCTTGCACCATCTTCATGAGTATCTCCTCGAAGTTGTCGAGATCATACAGCCCGCCCCCTGTCCTGTGTCCTCTCCACCATCGAGAGAAAACGTGAAGGTGCATGCATACCTGTTACTCAGGGCCAAATCATCGAAGCTCTTGAACACACGCCTGGCTCTTCAGAGGCCATTCGGTTTACGTACCGCAATCTCGGTCTGTCCGTCAGAGTGCCGGTCGGAGACTGCAAAAGCAATATGCGAGCTACGGTGCGCGGGTCAAGAATATATTCGCGGAAGCTAGGTTGGCTGATGGCGACCAGGTTGAGATATTTGACACTCGCTTGACGTGGCCTCTTGGTAAGTATCTTCACCTTCAACGCTAATGAGTAAAGTGGAAGGCTCGCGTTCAGTGTGGCTCTTCTAGCACTAGTCCGTTATCGGCTAGGTATAGACTTGTTAATACTCCGTTTACCAGGTGGCTACATGAAAATTTTTGTGACGGGCGGTGCAGGATTCATCGGATCCAATTTTTTAAACCTGGTGGTGCCGAGATGTCCTGAGCATTTTTTTGTTTGCGTCGACAAGTTAACCTATGCCGCCAATCTTGCTAATCTCGCTATTGTCGCCGACGCGCCTAACTATGCGTTTGAACGGCTCGACATAGCGGATGGTACCGCCGTCAAGGGTCTCTTTAGGCGTCACCAACCTGACGTTGTCGTGCACTTTGCGGCGGAGACCCATGTTGACCGCAGCATCACGTCACCCCAGGACTTCATCCGCACTAACATCGAGGGGACCTTCCAGATCCTCGAGGCATTTCGTGGCCTCGAGATTGGTCCAGACCATCTCTTCCACCACGTGAGCACCGACGAGGTGTACGGTTCGCTGGGTAAAGAAGGTTTGTTCGCCGAGTCAACGTCCTACGATCCATCGAGTCCCTATTCTGCGTCGAAGGCTTCGAGTGATCACTTGGTTCGTTCCTATGGACGCACGTACGGTCTTCGGTTCAAGATCACCAACTGCTCGAACAACTATGGACCCTATCAGTTTCCAGAAAAGCTGATTCCACTGATGATTCTGCACGCGATGGAGCGAAAGCCGCTCCCAGTGTATGGCGAAGGCCTAAATGTTCGGGACTGGTTGTATGTTGAGGATCACTGCGAGGCGATTTGGAAGGTGATTCAGACCGGGAGAGTAGGGGAGACTTACAATATTGGTGGCGGTAGCGAACGTACGAATCTGGAGGTTGTGAGGAAGGTCTGCCACATTGTGGCCGAGGAGACGCACTGTCTGTTGGCCGATTTGGAAACACTAATCACCTTTGTCGCTGACCGGCCGGGACACGACCTTCGGTATGCAATCGACGCGTCCAAGGTGCAGCGCGAGTGCGGCTGGGAGCCGCGTGAGACCTTCGACTCTGGACTTCGCCGGACAGTACGCTGGTACTTGGACAACCCTACTTGGGTTGAACAGGTCAGGAGCGGCGAATACCTGAAATGGATGGAAGAACACTATGAAAATCGGCGCGCCTGACTTGGCGAATTGTTCCATGGTCCTATCGAGTATCGAGACATGATCGAGAAAGGCATTGTCTTGGCCGGTGGGGAGGGTAGGCGTTTACACCCTCTAACGACGTCGGTGAGTAAGCAGCTGATGCCGGTCTACAACAAACCCATGGTCTACTACCCGCTCACGACCTTGATGTTGGCGGGGATTCGGGACATTTTGATCATCACCACACCTAGGGATCTGCCTCAGTTCGAAGCCTTGTTGGGAGACGGATCTAGTTGGGGCATTCGGATTCAGTATGCCCCTCAACCTCGCCCGGAAGGACTGGCCCAAGCTTTTCTCATTGGGGAGGAATTCATTGATGGTCAGGGTTGCTCCCTTGTGCTCGGTGACAATATCTTCTACGGACACGGTTTACCTGACGCCCTTGTTCGAGCCGCGAGCTGCGATTCTGGCGCCACTATCTTCGGCTACTATGTGAAGAACCCGTCGGAGTTTGGTGTTTTGGAGTTCGACGCGGTGGACCAGGTACTGGGGATCGAGGAAAAGCCAGAACACCCGCGGTCAAATTTTGCGGTCACCGGTCTGTACTTCTACGACGCTGATGTTGTGGGACTCGTGAGAGAACTTCGACCCTCTGCTCGGGGAGAGCTTGAGATAAGCGATCTGAACCGCCTCTATCTTGAAAGGGGCTCGCTCCGTGTGGAGAAGCTGGGTCGTGGTATTGCCTGGCTGGACACCGGGTCGCCAGATGCGTTGCTGCAGGCGGCAAACTTCGTTCAGACGATCGAGGTCAGACAGGGACTTCAGGTAGCATGCCCCGAGGAAATTGCGTTCCGCTCCGGCTGGATCGACAGCGCGCAGCTGGAGTGCATTGGTCGAGCTTTGTCGAGAACATCCTATGGACAGTATCTTCTGCAGCTACCGAAACTATAGAGCCGGTGACGTGAGGCAACTCTGCCGATGAATGTGACCGAAACCGATCTTCCGGACGTTGTGTTGATCGCGCCGACAGTATTCGATGACTCCCGAGGGATTTTCTACGAGAACTGGTCTGCATCTCGCTATACCGACGCCGGCATCCCAGGTCCCTTCGTCCAGGACAATGTCTCCAAATCCACTCACCGAACCCTCAGAGGTCTTCACCTGCAGCATCCCTACGGCCAGGCGAAGTTGGTTCACGTTCTGGTCGGGGAGGTCTTCGACGTGGCGGTTGATGTGCGAGTCGGATCACCGCATTTCGGACGATGGACTGGTGCGGCATTGTCCGCGAGCAATAGGTCTCAGCTTTACATACCAGTTGGCTTTGCCCATGGCTTCTGTGTGGTCTCGGAAACGGCATTGCTGGCCTACAAGTGCACCGAGTACTACCACCCCGAGACTGAGATCGCCGTAGCCTGGGATGATCCCGACATCGGAATTCGTTGGCCGTTTCCAAATCCTACGCTCAGCGAGAAGGATCGGGTGGGCGCATCACTCACTACGCTTACCGATCAGCTGCCGCGGTATGCAATACCTCAGGCGGCCTCGTTTATCAGCGAGTGACAGAGCCGATCATCTCGTTCGTCGCTGAACTCGACGCCATTTCAGGCCAAGCCCAATCGTAATCGCCTGTCGAGCTTCTTTTCCGTACGCCTGGTGTGTCTCAATTGTCGGCAGACGTTGATTGCGTGGCACCGAACCTATTCGATCGTGACATTACTGAGAACACACCTCAAGCAAGGCTTTAAGAAGGTCCTCACGTCATGTACGAGGGTTGAGGTGGAGGAGTTAGGAGACTCACTACACAGAGCGTCTATATCAGGGTGGTCTCAACTCAGAGGGTTAGTCGAGGGGACGTCTCCCGTACAAAAAATGAAGCCGACCCCGTTGTACCGAGGTCGGCTTCATGAACTCGCGCAGTGGAGACTCTAGTAACCACCCACTTTGACGACGTTTTCGGCTGCCGGGCCCTTGAGGCCTTGGACGACATCGAACTCCACCTTTTCACCTTCGGCCAGGGTCTTGAAACCCTCACCCTGGATGGCGGAGTGATGCACGAACACGTCCTTCTCTCCGTCGTCACGGGTCACAAAGCCAAAACCTTTACTATCATTGAACCATTTCACTGTGCCAGTTGTTGCCATGTTACTTTCCTGTCAGTTACTCGTCGGGTCCGGTACTGCCGCACGCCGACTACATGTCTGCTGAGTGTGCCCAGCGCTGCTGCATCGCTCGTGCGGTGCCCTCTACCTATGCGCAGGATGTCCTGAGTACCTATAGCCTGTCAAGCTTTACCTGCGATTGTGTCTGACCGGGATGAGAACGCTTGATGAAAAAACGTGCTATTTCGCCTAGAACACGAAAGTCATCTTGGCACCTGGTCTTCAACGGTCGGCCGTCTAATGGACCATGAGATCCACAGAAGCGGCCATCTGGCCCCAATCAAATCCTAAATTGTCCCCTTCGATTGACAGTGTTAGTTGCTCGGCCGGTGGGTCGAGTTCCGATACCTCCATCGGGATGTGTGCGAAGTCGTGTTCGGGATTGTATGCCGTGCCCCACTGGCCAGTTTCTGTACTGAGAATCAGGTGGAACTCGTTATTCATCTGCTGGGTGAAGAGGGTGTACTCGCCCGCGGGGACGTCAGTGCCGCCGACCATGATGTCGGTGTCGGTTGTTAGTGTCGTGGCTTCGTCGGCTCCAATCCGCCACCACTGGTCACTCATTGGTTCCACGTCGTCTCCAACCACGCGGCCCTTGAGATACGGTCGGCCGTAGGTGATTGAGATATTGGCGTCGTTCACGACCCAGTCCACCTTGACATGTGGGCTGCCACCGTTACCTGGATGTACTTCGGTCGCGGTGCCACCTCCCAGTGGAAAAGTGGTAGGCACCGACTCGACCACAGGTTCCTCCTGGTCTGTCAGTGTCTCTTCGGGCATGGAATCGTGGCTATCTTCTCCTCCGCCACAGGCAACCGCAAGGGTGACGCTCGCAAACAGTGTGATGATCAATAGATATTTCAGGTACATAACTTCTCCCAAATTGTGATGTACGTCCAAGTGGCAACATGATTGATGTCTGACTGACGTGCTCATTTTTCAAGCGCTGACAACGATAGCTCGATATCAAGTTTAACCGTCGGATTCTGTATGTCGAGGACCGAGCTCATCTCGACCGATTAGGCCGATCGCGTCTTTCCGTCTTCGGCTGCCAGTCCCATTAGCATATGTCTCCCAGAACGATTGAGGCTACCCTTGAGGTGAGATACCTACACCCGGCGCGCTGCTGGGCCGTGAGCGTCAAGGCTGAGCGAGACTATGGATGCCGGATGCTCGGTCTTGAACCTCATAGCCAGAGTCCAGACTCATCAGGTAAGACCTGTGATTTTGCGCGCCTAGGAGGCTCCATGTCGACACCGTGTTGTCCCGCTCCAAGGTCCAGCAGCACACCGATAATGTGAACCGGTGTCACGGAACCATCTCCTTGGCCACGTTTACGCCCGCTGTCCGACCCTGGGCGATGCAGTCGGGTATCCCGACACCGCGAAAGCCGGCTCCGGCGATGTGTAACCCTGGCAGGTCACTGAGCCTGGCGTCGATCCTAGAGAGCTTCTCTAGATGGCCAACCTCGTACTGCGGGTTGAGTCGGGGCCACCGATAGACACGCGTGATCACTGGGTCGCCCGAGATGCCAAGTAACCGAGAGAAGTCCCGATGCGAAGTAGTTACCAGGTCAGCATCTGACTGCCAGAGCGCTCTTGGGTTTCGGATGCCACCTAGGAATCCTCTGAGGAGCACCTGCCCGCGTGGGGCCCGTCCTGGCCATTTTGACGAGACCCATGATCCAGCCATCAGTGACACGTCAGACTCCACTCTGGGAACGACAAACCCTGTTCCGTCCAGGTGATGCTTGACCGACCGCCTGGGGTAGCTCAAGACGACGGTGGCCGTCGATGTATAAGGAATACTGGCACAAAGTGATTCAAGTTCAGGGTCGAGCTCAGAGACCAACGTCGCTGTGACGTAGGCAGGTGTCGTCACGATTACCTGTTTCGCGCGCAACGTTTCACCGGACGCGGTGTGGACGGAAAGCGGTGAGGGGCCAGAGATTCTGGTTACAGGCTGACCGGTTCGTAGCGATGAAGCTTTCAGAGCCCTGCTCAGGGCGCACGCTAACTCGCCGATTCCCCCTGGGAGCGATCGGAAAAGACCGTCCTTTGGCCGCTGGGCGGAGCGGCTCAGTGAACGAAATCGTCTAATCACACTGCCGTGTTCCCGCTCTGCACGGACTAGACTGGGAAAAAGGGCACGCATTGATAAGCACTCCACGTCACCGGCATGTATTCCCCCTAAGAGCGGTTCCGCGAGATAGGTAACTGATTCATCGCCGAATCGTCGGTGGAAGAACGAGCCTATAGATTCGTCCTCGTCTGTTACCGCCGCCGGTATTCCCAGTTCCATCGCCATTCGGATCTTTCCGGCAGCCGAAAGGAGCTGGGTCGTGGCGAGGGGGCGGAGTCGCGTCGGGATGCCGAGTACGGATGCGTCCGGTAAAGGGTAGAGGCTCCCAGCTTTGAGGACGTATGCCGTCCGAGGAGGGAGTGTCGATACGAGCCGTCCCCCAAGTCCCAGCTCTGCACATAGCTCGATCGCGGCGGGCTTCTGAATTAACAAGGAGTCAGGACCGCCGTCTATCGTGAAGCCGTCGACGGATTCCGTTCGGATCACACCGCCGACGCGATCCGAACCTTCGAACAACAGAAAAGGGACACGGCGTTTGTGGAGTTCGTATGCAGCCGAGAGTCCGGTGATGCCGCCACCAATGACCGCGACAGGATCACGACTACCCATACCCATGAACAAAGCTTGCCAGGGTCTGGACGTTCTCGACCGGTGTCCCAGGAAGAATTCCGTGGCCTAGGTTGAAGATATGCCCTGGCCTGCCGCCAGCCCGTCTGAGTACGTCCTCTGCACCCTCAAGCATCCGATCGACAGGTCCCAGGAGAAGTGTCGGGTCGAGGTTGCCCTGGATGGCACGGTCGTGTCCGATCTTGTCCCACGCTTTGTCGAGTGGGATCCGCCAGTCGGCACCTATGACATCTCCTCCAGTCTCTGCCATGTCCTCAAGCAACGTGGCTGTGCTGGTGCCGAAGTAAATGACGGGGACGCCCGTGGACCGAACCGCGTCTAGAATCTGCCTTGTGTGCGGCATGGCGAACTCGCGGTAGTCGTTTGGATTTAGGGCGCCAATCCACGAATCGAACAATTGAAGTGCCTGAACGCCGGCTTCAACCTGCGCGTGCATGTAGTCGGCGACCACCGAAGCGAACGTCCCGCAGAGCGCGTGCCAGGCTTTTGGCTCGTCATACATCAGAGCCTTGGTCTTGGCGTAATTCGAAGACGGCCCACCTTCGATGGCATAAGAGGCAAGAGTGAACGGGGCCCCAGCGAAGCCGATCAAGGGGACACGATCTTCAAGGGCTCGGCGCAATAGGCGAATCGTGGTGAGGACGTGACTCAGCGCCTCTCTCGGTTCGAATCGACAGAGGCGTTCGACGTCGCCGGCCGACCGGATCGGCTTCTCAATCACTGGGCCCTCGCCCTTGACAAAATCAAAGGGAATTCCCATTGGCTCGAGTGGGAGCAGTAGGTCCGAAAAGAGGATGGCTGCGTCAAGGTCAATTCGGTCAACAGGTTGGAGGGTCACCTGGGCGGCCAATTCCGGCTGGCGACAGATTTCGAGGAGAGTGTGTTGAGACCTCAAGGCCCGGTATTCTGGCATGTAACGGCCAGCCTGGCGCATAAACCAGACAGGGGTGACGTCGACATGTTCGAGGCGACAGGCGCGAAGAAAACGGTCGTTCACGTCGAGTATGGTACTACGCCGGTTGGGAGAGCTCGCTCATCCGTGCTAGGATGGCCCGTTTTGTCGGCCCCAGCCCCCAGCGTGGTGTCGTCGCTCAACCCCCGGAGAGTCCGTGTCGCCAATCCTCCTTCGACCCATTCGCGAACAACTGGAGCACGATCGAGTCATACGACAGCTCCAGACAAGATGGCGCCGTCGATTCGACGTCGGGATCAACGTCGGTAGCAAGGAGACGGTCTCGGTACGGTCAGGATCTCGAACCTGTTTCCCGGACCTCGTGCTCACGAGGACCGCTGGTGGTCGGCGGCTGCATGGAGTGATCGAGGTAGAGACCGCTGAATCTGTCAACCACCTCGAGGCGATGTCAGAATGGAGTCACTTCGCCAAGGTGAAGGGCTCGTTTTACCTCTATGTGCCAGCTGGATTCACGGAAGTTGCACTACGACTTTGCCAGGCGGCAAAGGTCAACGTTGCTGAGATTTGGGCTTACTACGCTATCGATAGCCAGGCGAAGTTCTCAATGGCGTACCGCTCAGCTCGAGCTAAGCAACGGATCAGAGCGGCCAGTGTGAGGGCCGCTAAGAAGCCAACGTCAGTGGTAAAAAGGCCGAAGGCTAAAAAGTCGAGTAAGAAGCCGGTCAGAGCGGCCAGTGTGAAGACCGCTAAGAAGCCAACGTCAGCGGTAAAAAGGCCGAAGGCTAAAAAGTCGAGTAAGAAGTCGGCTCAAACAAGAAAAAAGAAGGCTGCAGCAAAGGCAAGTAAAGTCAAGAAGGCTAGGAAGGCGACCGGACGTGCCTCGGCTAAGCGCACGGTCTCAAAGAAACTAACGAAGAAGCAGGCGATGCAGAGAAAGCCAATTACAGCCAGGGGCCGTCGTGGCGGGAAACCCAGCGCAACAGGCGCTACCAAGCGGTCTTCGAAAGCCAAGCGAAAACCCTAGTGCCCTACCTTCGATTTTCACGCGACAAGCGGGGCTACGAGAACACTTACGTGCTGCATGCTGGTGGGGTCGGTGGTAAAACACGTCCTCGAATGCTTTACTGGTTCCGGACACCTCCGAATGTCAAAGTCGGTCGTCTTCCGCTCGACGAAGAAGCGATCCGGGCGGTTGAAGCCCAAAATCCGGACGTGACCTTTGACTGGAAGAAGATGCTCAAGGTACGTAGCACGGCCAAGGTTAACTCTGGCTCGTCGACCGGTCGAGGCGGTGCGACGAAGCGACCCCGGCGCTCACCAGCGACTGGGCCAGGAGACCGGCAAACCCGTAAGGCTGTAGGGACGGACAGCATGAAAACTCCGGCGAGTATCAATACCCCTAATTCTCTGAAAGCATTGAACTCGCTACCCTCGACTGAAGAGCCGCCGCCTGACCCCCAGCTGCTTGAGGCTGAGGCCCATCTTGACTCGGCGGCTGTGCTCGGTGATGGGGAGACTCAGGTCGGTGCAGAGAGCCACGACGAGCACCCTGTTGTGACGCTCATGGGTCACGAGACATTGGTCAGGCTACGGGCGCGCTATGCTGAAATCCAGGCCAGGATTAGTGAAAAACCAGACGAAACAGTCGATTTCGACCGTGACGCATTCCGGACACGCGCCGAAGCGTTGAATCCGGATCGATGGACAACGATCGAGTTTGCTTTGACGAGTATTGAGCGCTTCGAATCCGATGTTGAGGCGATAAAGGCTCAGTTGGGTCGACGTCCAGCCCGCTCACGTCGTGCCAAACCTTGATTCCGGCATGGTGTCATCGGACCGTTTTTGGCGAAAATCATGGCTAATATAGAGCAAGGACTTCCGCTATAATGAAAAGTAGCATGCCGTTTCTTGCCTCGCGGGTGAGCCGTGTGGCCGCGATGTGGCTGGCCTTGATTGTCATCGCAATCGTGGCTGGTGGCCTCGGGCACGCACAGGCGCCGACCCCTCCACAGCAACCAATAAGTGACGTGCCGGAAACCCGGCAGCCAACCTTTCGCTCTGGTGTCACGTTGGTCACAACCGACGTAATCGTGCGAGATGAGAACGACCAGTTTATTTCTGATCTTTCGCCGGAGGACTTCGTCGTCTATGAGAATGATGTCCGGCAAGAGGTGTCGTCGCTGGTCCGGGTAGAAGGGGGCAGGGTCTACGATGTGTTACTAGAGCAGGCTCCGCCTATCCAAGAAGGGATCGTTCTGCCTCGTGTGCAGAAGGTCGATACCACCGCCGGCCGAATCATTATTTTGTTTATCGACGATCTTCACATGGCGGCCGATCTGACACCGAAGATCAGGCAGATCATGGGGACGGTTTCTGACAATCTAATTCGCGATGGCGATCTCTTCGGCATCATTTCGACTGGAACGTCGAATGTTCGGACGCAATTAACCTACGACCGGAGCTTGCTGCATGCGGCTACCGAACAAATTTTAGGCAGCGGGTTTAATTTGGGCGACATGATGCAGTTGCAGCAGCGGCGCAGTCTGTCAGAAATTCGCTGGCGTGGGCATACCGCGTTCAAGACGGCACGTGAGACGCTTAAGAATCTCCAGCAAGTCAAAAATAGACGGAAGTCGTTCCTGTATATCAGCACCGGGTACGACTTCAATCCGTTTGCGGAATCATTTGGTCAAGACCCCGCCTATCATTTGAATGCCAATGAAATGGAGAGCGAATATGATGACCAGGGGTTTGGAATGAGTGACCCCGTGAGCGACGTTATTGAAAACCAAGGCCAGGTCTTCTCGGAGTCTGAGCTACAAAGAGAGATCGTCGAGTTGACCCGACTTGCGGAAAACGCAAGTACAACCTTTCACACGCTCGACCCTCGTGGGTTGATAGCCGGCGGCCAGGTTGAATATACCGAAATAGACCCTCGAGAGTTATCTAGACATGTGTTCCGCACCCAGACGAGTCTTCGTGCGCTTGCTGAGATGACGGGAGGTATCGCTCTCGTCAACCGAAACAGCTTCGCGTCTGGGTTGCGTGAGATCGATGCTGAGACAAGTGACTACTACATAATCGGATTCAATACGAGCCGCCCCGAAGCCGACGAGAGTCTTACTCGCCGGCTCCGTATTGAGGTAAATCGCGAGGATGCCCGG
>Ga0315338_1004626_pt1 | contig 10636 bp, 9 predicted proteins | sample ASW8metaG_FD_204518 | JGI IMG/M metagenome (GOLD analysis project Ga0315338, IMG submission 204518) | Ammonia-oxidizing marine archaeal communities from Monterey Bay, California, United States - ASW #8 | ecosystem: Environmental > Aquatic > Marine > Coastal | place: USA: California | collected...
TTCTCGAAGAATTGAAACGGCCGATATTTCGTGTTGATAGTGTTGAACGTGATGTTGATTTTCAACAATTCGGAGTTCGTCTAAAATTACGTATTGATCGTATCGATCGTTTATCCGATGAATCTTTACTAATCGCGGATTACAAAACAGGTTTACCAAAGAATTTCCTGAATAGAAATGGTGACCCTCAGGATCTTCAGCTTGTCGTTTATGCTTGTGCCCTTGATGAAAAAGTTGGTGGTCTGGTTCTAATCAATATAAATACTCGATCAATTGAATATAAAGGCACGGGTGGAAGTTCGAGTTGGGATACTAAACGAGCTGATCAATGGGCAGAAAGAATGACTACTTGGAAAGAAAAAGTTGGCATGCTGATGCAGCAAATTGCGATAGGCGATATCCGGATTAATCTAAATCTGTCGACTAAGCAAGCAAAAACGCTAAATATCCTGAGCAGACTTGAGGAACTACGACGTGGTTAGCGATGAGCAATTAATGAAGTCTGATCAACGTTCACGCTCAACTGCACTTGACGTGAAGCGGTCATTCATAGTTCAGGCACCTGCGGGTTCCGGAAAAACAGAGTTACTGATTCAACGTTATCTTAAATTGTTGGCTATTGTTAGCGATCCAGAAGAAATCATTGCTATAACATTTACCCGTAAGGCTGCAACAGAAATGCGACTTCGTGTCCTTGCCGCCTTGAAGTATGCACAAGACGAGATTAGCTCAGATAAGGCATATCAGTGCCTCACAATTGATATGGCGCAAGTGGTACTAAATCGAGATAGAAAGCTTGGCTGGAAGCTGGCTGAATTTCCGCATCGAATGCGTATTCAAACTCTGGATGGACTTAGTGCGGGAATAGCGAGATCGATGCCTCTAAGCTCCACACTAGGTGGAGTACCAATAATACTCGCGGATACGGAGATGCAGATGATCTATCGGACTGCGGCGACTGCAACTTTTGATTGGCTAACGACATCGAATTCAATGCGCACTGCAGTGGAACAGGTTCTTGCACATCTCGACAACAATACTAGCGTCTATATTGAATACATTGCGCGAATGCTTGAATCGCGCGACCAGTGGTTAACGTTTATTGCTAGTGGAGCTTCGGGCAAAGAAAATATGGGAGTGGTTCGAGAGAAGCTCGAACAGCGCATTACTAATCTGATTAGAGAGAAGCTCAAATGGGTCAGAAAACTATTTCCTTCCGATCTAATCAACCAATTGTTAAAGCTAACAGCCTATGCTGCGAAAAATATACGGAAAAATAATCCTAATCATCCGTTTATAGCAATTGGTACCCTGATTGAACTGCCGGGAATAGATCCCACTTCTACAGAGATCTGGCGCAATATTGTAGATCTATTGCTGACCAAGACCGGAACTTGGCGCAAAACGGTTAATAAAAATGATGGTTTTCCTCTTCAAGATAACGGCGAAAGAAAAGAATTTATCGCACTATTGAAAGAAATAAGCTATCACGAAGAATTGCGACGAAAGTTGCAAGATGTTCGTGTATTACCTCCACATAAATATAGCAATCAGCAATGGCAAGTACTGCTTGCTCTGTTTAATCTTTTACCGCTTGCTGTGACAGAATTGCGCCGTCTTTTCAGTGAGCGAGGAGTTGTCGATCATATCGAAATCGCATTAGCTGCAAACCTAGCACTTGGCCATACGGAAGATCCGGGTGATATGACACTTCTGCTCGATTATCAAATTCGTCATTTACTAATCGACGAAATGCAAGATACATCAATTGCCCAATATCATTTTCTGCAAAAACTCGTAGCGGGTTGGGAAGAAGGCGATGGTCGAACTTTATTTTGTGTCGGAGATCCGATGCAATCGATTTACCGATTTCGAAATGCGGAAGTTGGTCAATTTCTTGTAGCCAGAAAGCAGGGTATAGGTTCTCTGTCGCTGGAGCCGTTGTTGCTAAGACAAAATTTTCGCTCTGGAGAAAATCTAGTTCACTGGTTCAATACAACCTTTCGGCACACATTGCCGGATAAAGATGACGTCTCCATCGGAGCGATTGCATACGCTGATGCTTTATCGGTTAATGAACAGCGTGGTAAAGGAATCTGCAGGATTCATCCGGTATTCGGTAGTAGCCCACACCTCGAAGGAAAGTTGGGTGTTAGCATTGTTCAGGAATGCTTACAAGATGGCACGAACGAAAAAATCGCTGTGCTAGTCCGTAGCCGGAGCCATTTACCGCTACTCCTCGCCGGGTTACGCGAAGCAAATATCAAGTATCAAGCTGTAGAAATTGACAGATTGAGCGATTTATCGGAAATCATCGATATTTTGGCTCTGACACGAGCAATTTGTCATCAAGGTGACCGGATTGCGTGGCTGGCATTGTTACGTGGTCCGTGGGTTGGCTTAACGTGGCAAGAGATGCACCGAATGCTCAAAAATGATTCGCATAGTATTGTTTGGAGCCTCTTGCGCGATGAGAGTCTTATATCTCAATTTAATTCAAGTACAGCGTTAAGAATGCGTGAATTTGTTCGTACGATGCAGCACCACTTGAGCACAAATCTCACTAAATCTCTGCGAGAAAGGGTTGAATTAGCATGGTACGCTCTTGGTGGTCCTGCTTTTCTAAAGAATGCTGAGGAAGTCGAGAATATCTATCGTTATTTGAATGTTCTGGACAAAATTGAGTCGGCCGGCACCTTAGCTGACGTTGCTAAATTGGAATCTTTGCTCGACGACGAACGGATTTCAAGCACTACTAATGATTGTCGACTACAAATCATGACTATGCACCGAGCGAAAGGGTTGCAATTTGATCATATCTTGCTATATGGGCTTGGCAGAACAGTCGGTAATCGTCAGAAGGATATGCTCAACTGGCTGAATGTTCCAAATAATGACGGAACCAGCGATATGATCATCAGCCCAATAGGATCTAGATCGAAACTTAAAAATGATCCTTTGCATCGTTTTATTGAAGTTTCTGAAAGCGACAAAGACCAGCTGGAACAGGATCGATTGCTTTACGTCGCTTGCACAAGGGCGAAGCAATCTCTCCACTTGATTGGACATGTGCCTCTTGATGGTGATGGTCAAAATTTTAGAATGGCGCAATCCGGCAGCTTATTGCATCGGATATGGCCATCGGTCAAATCTACATTCGACAATGCTTTTAAAGTAAGAGAGTCATCGGTTACTTCTAGCAATAAAAATAAGCTAGTCAAACCACCATTTCGTCGTTTTAAAAAACAATGGAAAGCACCTGATATAGCAGAGTTCCCATTATCAGCTCCGATTTCAGTTACTGCTGGTAGATCGAACGAATTTGAAGTTGAATATGATTGGGTTAGCAGTAGTGCACGATATGCAGGAACAATTGTGCATCAATGGTTGCATAAAGCTGCTGAAGGAATAGTGAAGCTAGATGTAGAGGCACTTCCAATACTTCGGCCGACTACTGTACGATGGTGTGAAAAGTTGGGTATATCTGCAGATAAGATCAGTGACGTCTGTGATCGTGTCGAAATGGCTCTTTATGGCATCTTGGACGACTCGAAAGGTCAATGGTTGCTGTATGGTGAGGGTAATACTGAACTTGCGATAACGGGTCTTTGGAATGATGAAATTGAGTCCATCATTATCGATAGAGTACGCGTCGATGAAGCCGGCATTCATTGGATCGTCGATTACAAAACCAGCACACATGAAGGAGGGGATCTCGAAGGTTTCCTCAATCAGGAATCGCAGAGATACCGGACACAGCTTGAAAAATATGCTGGGCTCTATGGTTGTTTGACCGACTCACCGATTCGTGTGGCATTGTATTTTCCTTTGTTGCAGCAATTCCGAGAAGTCCTGATTTAGTGATCGGAAACTACCTGTCCTGGCAGATATTTTTTATAGTTGTCCTTCTATTCGAAATTCATATTGACCATGTGAATTCGGTGCTCCCATAAACTGTAGCTGCTGCGTAATACTAAGTGGTGCACTTTCTTTGGTTGCCATCTGACCGATAAATTGGTAATGACGATCGGCAGTCAGTGTAATTATTCCAGCCAAATCTAGCGTATCACTTATAGATTCAACCGAAGCCGAAATGTCATTATTGGTTGTCTGAAATTCAGCTCGGAAACTTCCGAGTGGCGTAGGTAAAAAATAAGGAGAAATAAGATTTTCGATATTGAGTATACCTGTAGCTTCTCTCGGCAAACTATCCTTAATTACGAGATGAGAAAGTTGTAGGCTGAGATCACCTTGAATGCTGCCTAAGGGAAGTGCGTCTTGCAGTGTTGAAAGTGGCATTGCAGCAGCGATATCCGACATCGTAATTCTACCGTCAATGCTGAACTCAATATTGGCATCGAGGAATCCTGATGTTGGATTACTGCTGACTAAAAATTTAAACTTACCGGCCAATAAGGTGAGCGGCTGAAAATTCCACTTGATGTTTTTTAGATAGATGCCAGTGGCATAGCCTTGTTTCGCATTACCATGCCAGATCGAGCCACTGATATCGCTCAATTTCAAATTCTCCGAAGCGAGCCATTTATATGCCACTCTGGCTGGAAAGGTGATTATTAGTCCGATAACAAGCGTTGCGATTCCAGTAAGGAGCGGAAGTTTGAAATTGCCCATTTTATCTAGATAATGCTTGCCAGTTAGTATGTCAGATTGATCAAAATAGAATATCAGTAAGATATACCAGCTACGATCTTTCAAGTGTTATTGTGGAATTGACTCTTCCTTCACTATCGTGTGCGTAGGAGAAATTTCCTGACCAAAGTTTAAGGCCGTATTTCGTACTTAGCTCACCTAGCCAGAGTATCAGTTCGTCGAATGTAGCATTTTCAAATTCAACACTAATTCTGCTACTAGTTATCGGCTGACTTCGTTGTAATGAATTATATAGGTTACGCTCTCTGAGAGTGTTATCGATAATTACAACCAGTGACTGGTTATGTTCGATTTGCTGACTTTGTTCCGATGCCAAGGATTGCAACTGATATTTCAGTGACCGAATTTCGATCAAAGCATTTTTCCAGCTATCGACACTGAGTGATAAGCTTTTTTGTCCGCGATCCAGTGGTGTCCAGATGCCGAGGTAGAAAACAGCAAACACAAGGAACACTATGGCTGTCAGTAGAAATATCCTTTCACGAATCTGTAGAGATTTAACCCAATTGTTCATATTTCGTTTACCTGTATTCGTATCCTACTATTGACCTTGTCACCATCTTGCTCGGTCGATTGAATAGATGCTTTGAATTGATCATTTTCACTAATAACACGCCGAATTCTATCTAGAGTCGAGACATTTGACGCGGTCAGAAGAATGTCGACGACTCCGGCCCGATAACTTATTACATCGATACGTGCTTCTTTATTTTGTTTTAAGGCCCAGCTTAGTTGCTCGAGTGACTGAAGGAATACGGATGGCGTGCCTGATGTGCCGATTCTTGCTTTTAATGAGCTGATGATGCCAGCAGGATCATTCACCGAAGATGTGCCAGGTAAAATCTGATGGTATTCGGCCTCAAACTGCTGCTTCAAGTTCATTTCTTCTTGCTTTAGTAGGTAATAGTTGGTCGTTTTTGTAGCAATTCCTACAAGACCCAGTACGAGCAAAAGCATGGCCACATAGCGCCATGGTCTAAATAATCTAGAATATTCTGATTTTGCTCCAAAATCGCCCTGCAGCAGATTGATGCCAGTACCAGTTACGACAGTAAGAGCCAATTGAGAAATTACGCCATTCTTCAACAGATTGATTGTTAGATCTTTCATCTTATTGTTCAATATCAGCCAGTCATCTTGATATTGCTTATCGTTTTCTACATCACAATAAATGAGTACATTTTTCGACATTGTGGATGGTGTGGCTCGATGTAACTCAACTTCATCGATTACCCCGATGGCGGAGAGTGCCTCACTCGGGCTGATGCCTTGCATGACAATCTCGATATTTTCTCCATCATTTATCATCACCTGGTCTTCTGTAATGAGCATACTGATTGTGCCTTCTATTCGAGCGAGTCCATAATTATCCGGAATCATAGAAACAGGCTGAATGCCAAGTTCTCTGAAGCATTCAACCCATTGACTGAGTCGTTCGCGATTGACAACGGCCACCGGTACTCTGCCATTGTTGCTCCGAATTCCGGTGGAAAAATGTAACTGCTCAATATCTTCAGCAAGTTCATCTTCAAGCGCATAGGGCAGGGCATCAAGAAAGCGGGATCCACCTTTGATTGGAATATCAACGCTGGTTGTTAAAACCTCCGCACCCGGAACCAAAACAATGACTTTACGCTCACCCATATCGGTGAGCGCATCGCTCAGGCTGCCTATAACTGGCGAGCTACAGCAGGCATTACTATCGTCAACTACTATCCATTGAGCTGGTTGGCTAACATCTTTACCAATTCTAATTACTAGAAATTCTGCCATAATCAAGTCGTTCCAAAACTTCGCAGGATAGGGGCAATATTACCTTTAGGTCCTCGTTGCAACACGCTGTATAAGGTAACGCGAACCGTATCAATCCGTACTACCACCTTCAATCGAAAATAATTGCTTGATTCGTCAAGTGTATTTAATACATCCGGTGTTACAAGAGATGAAAAAGTGTTCTGCATATACTCAAAACCGACATTCTCACGTTCTGCAAGAAGTCTTTCGACATCTATGGCAGATATATTTTCATCTAGCGACTGCAACACTGCTTCGGTTGCCGTATTAACATTGATATGAGTTCTTCCAGGTAGAGCTGTAATGTGCGGGCGAAGCACATTGAAACTTTGTCTATCCATTCCCTCTAGAGCTGCTAATTCGCTAGCGCTAGTGAGACTTTGATTAGCACTACGATATGGTGGAATTATTCCTGTATAGGTCATGTCTTCCGCACCATCTGGAAATATCGGCTCGATATTGTCATCGATCCAATCTGCAGCAATGCTAGCAAAGCGTGGATCTAAATTAAGAGCAATAAGCAATCGTTGAAAATGTTGCAGGGTTCTAGTGACGACCTGGCCGCTTTCATCAATCAAATTATTCACGTTGAAACGACCCTGCAAATCCTCGATGCTACCGGTAACATCGCCTCCCTCAATGAGTAAGCTAGGCAATGCGATTGCCCAACTTTCGCCGAGATGATCTGTTTCGCTGTCCGACAAGTCTTGACGTAGGATGATACTTGCCCAACTTTCGGCACCGAGTGCAACTTGCACAGCCTGTTCCTGATTGAGGAAATTCATCGTACGCCTTACATCCAATGTATTATCCCAGGCCAGATTAGCGGCAACTATGCTTGCCAGCGCCGTGATAAGCATTGCCGTTATCAGGGCAACACCGCGGTTTGCAATACTTCTTTTCATGGTGCGATCTCGATAATTCGTCGGATCTCGCCCTCATCCGGCAGCGTTAACACAATATCAACTGCCCTTGGCCGCTGACGAAAACCGAGCGGTCTCGACATCGTTGCTGGTGGCCATTGTTCTATCCAGTCGCCGTTATCAACAAGATATCGAATGAACAGCTCATCTACGCTGTTAAGAATGGTTACACCAATAGCTTCATTACTCAGTGTGCGATCAAGTACTGTCCAGTAATATCGCACAAGTTCATCGCCCTCAAGCCTGTATGCAGTGCGTTGTAATGTTCCGCGAGGGAGTGTCGTAGGATTGCTCCAACCACCATGTGTCAACTCAAGCATAAATTCGCTACCAACATCGCTTTGCAGAGCGGAGTAGAACGAATCGTCCAGTTCCTGGCGCACCGGCCGAGGAGCAAGTTGAAGAAAGTCTTGACTGAGATAGCGGACTGTTTTCTGAATGGCTTGCAGTCGGTCCATTCTTTCGTTAAGTATTTCAGCATTCAACAGCGTCTGATTTAGAGCACCGTAAGCAAATACAGACAAGATTCCAAAAATAGTAAGAACTACCAAAATCTCGATCAAGGTAAATGCCTTCTCCATTCTCAACACAAGCATCACTTGGGTTTACCAATGGCAAGAGAATTTTTTACCCAAATAAGATTGCTTTGGCCTAACACACCAGGTTCGCCAATAAAACCACTGACTGTACGGATGTTTTCATCGTCACCCACAAGACCGACATGGACATCGACACGGTATAGTTCATCGATGCCTGTCTCCGAAATCGTCGCATGCCATGACCATTCACGATCCGCATAGTCAATTTCACCTACAGTTTCGCTGACATTCGGTTTAATATTTCTCAAGCGCAATTCAGTAATCTTGTTTTGTGCAATCCAACTTGCATAGGTTTTCTGTCGCATGGTATTTCCAGCATCAATCATTTGGCTGGTGCTGAAGATGACAGCAGTAAGACCAAGCGCAGCAATTGCCATTGCAACCATTACCTCGATCAATGTAAAACCTCTTGTTTTCTTATAAAGGACTCTAATCATGTTCACTCGTACCCATCTTGATCATTCCGTTTTCGGATACGCTAAGAACAACACGGGCCTGGTCGATGTTACGGATAATTTCGAGATTAAAAGGCGTAATATCGCCGTTTGAAAGAATGAGAATATGTGGCAGATATTCCTGGGTGAGATCATCGTCGATATTATTATTTGGTACTGAATCTGCCGTGGCCGTATCCAGTAGTATCTGCTTTTTCTCCAGAAATAATTCGAATTCTGTGCCTTGTGTCAATTGGCGTTGCCGCATCAGATCATCCAAAAGCACTTCTCTCCAGATTCCACTCAATGGATCGTGCTCGAAGAACTGGTATCCATTCTGCATAACTCTCAAACCGAAATCTCGACCCTGAAAAGTTGCTTCATCAGAAGTTAACTCAATTAAAGATGCTATTCGCTTTGCCTCAATTTGGAGTTCACGATCTTCTCCGAAATTATCTAGACCAAGCAAGACGATGGCACTGATAATGCCGATGACTACGATAACAACCAGTATTTCGATCAGTGTAAACCCGTTGCTCCGATTGGGGCGAGTACAAACATACAGATCAGGTAAAATCATACTGTTGCCTAGACGCGATTGCGACCGGGTATTTTATTAGAGCTCCCAGTTTCCTATGTCAGTATCGATACCTTTTCCACCTGGACGCCCATCGCGGCCAAAGGTGTAAATATCAATTTCTCCATTATTACCAGGATTAAGATATAGATAGGGATTTCCCCAGGGATCTTTGGGCAGTCGATCAAGATACCCACCAGATTTCCAGTTTTTGATATTTGGATCAGACGGTTTATTAGCCAGTGCCTCAAGTCCTTGCTCACTGGTTGGATAGGTAAAGTTATCCAACCGATAGAGTTTCAAAGCATTTTCAACAGCCCGCAAGTCTTGTTGGACTCTCGAGATTTGTGCATCGTCAATTCTTCCGATAACGTTTGGTGCCAAAATGGCAGCAAGAATACCTAAGATAACCACGACGACCATAATTTCGATCAGCGTAAATCCTCGTTGAGACACCGGGAAGGTAAGAGATTTTTTGATGTTACTCACGGTATTGCTCCGCATTGAGCCAAATAAGAGACTAAACGTCATTATATCAAACATGGGGTTAGCCCAAGATAGCATTAATTCGAACCTTACAATTTTGCGATATATTTCTAGTTAATCACTCTAGGTCCTTTTTATTGTGATTAGCAACATCTTCAGACTTTTCAGTCAATATCGACTACACATTCTTCCAATTCAATCTCGTAGCAATATAGATCTAGAGATCAGTCTAAATCGTCGATATGATGCGTAATGCTGTATGCACAAATAATAATGGAGAATTAATTGACGCTTGCCATGGTATTTCCCGGTCAGGGATCACAATCGATTGCAATGCAGGCCGATCTTTCAACGGAATTTGCCGAAGTTAAAACAACTTATGCGGAAGCAAGTGAACAATTGGGCTACGACCTTTGGCAATTGGTGCAGGAAGGACCGAAAGAGGAACTGAACAAGACAGTTGTAACACAGCCAGCGATGATGACTGCGGGAGTTGCAAGCTGGCGGATCTGGCAGAAATTGGAGGGAAAGATTCCGGCGCTAATTGCCGGACACAGTCTGGGGGAGTATACGGCTCTCGTTTGTGCAGGAGCCATTGAATTTTCTGAAGCCGTCCGTTTGTTGCAACAGCGCGCAGAACTTATGCAACAGGCGATACCTGCAGGCGATGGAGCTATGGCCGCGATCCTAGGCCTTGATAATGATATTGTGTTGTCGGTGTGTCGAGATGCTGAAGAGGATCAGGTGGTTCAAGCCGTGAATTTCAATTCACCGGGTCAAGTTGTCATTGCCGGTATCCGATCTGCTGTTGAGCGTGCAACCAGACTGGCAAAGAAAGCTGGCGCTCGGCGCGTATTACTACTAAATATTAGTGTACCCGCACATTGTGAACTCATGAAACCTGCTGCTGAAAAGTTAGCTGAAGTACTTGCTGTAACTAAATTTTCGATTCCTTCGATTCCCGTAATTAACAATGTCGACATCGTTGAATATGAAAGAGTTGAGCAAATTCGCGATGGGCTTAGACGGCAACTTTTTAGTCCGGTCCGTTGGCATGAGACGATAGAGCTGATGATTAAAAATGGCTCGATGAAAATTATTGAATGTGGTCCAGGTAAAGTACTGACTAACTTAACACGACGTATTAACAAA
>Ga0315338_1004627_pt1 | contig 10632 bp, 11 predicted proteins | sample ASW8metaG_FD_204518 | JGI IMG/M metagenome (GOLD analysis project Ga0315338, IMG submission 204518) | Ammonia-oxidizing marine archaeal communities from Monterey Bay, California, United States - ASW #8 | ecosystem: Environmental > Aquatic > Marine > Coastal | place: USA: California | collected...
CTACTAAATAAGCTTGGCAGCGACGTATCATTCAATTTCAACATCGGGGTGTAGCTCAGCCTGGTAGAGCACTGCCTTCGGGAGGCAGGGGCCGGAGGTTCAAATCCTCTCACCCCGACCATTTATCTCTTCTATTTTCAAGCCTTTGACGCAGTCCACTGTGACTGCTCTCTGTGGAATCGCCTCAGTTGTCACACTCTTGTCACACTGAGGACTCAACGATGGCCTCAATTCGGAAGAGAGGTAACCGGATAAACGTACAGATTCGGAAGAAAGGTTACCCGCTCGTCAGCAAATCATTCCTAAGTCTCACGGTCGCCAAGAAGTGGGCAGTTGTAACAGAAGCAGACATGGAACGATGCCTCCATGTGATCATTCCAGATGACACCACAGTGGGAAACCTACTTGATCGCTACAGAAAGGAGATTCTGCCAACGCACAAGGGTCAACAAGTAGAACGATATAGATTAGGAACCCTCAAAAGGTACTTTGGTGCCATGCGAGTGGCTGATCTCACCGCTAAAGAAGTCGCTAAGTACAGGGACATCCGGCTCAAAGAAGTCTCAGCAGCCTCTCTCAAGCGGGAACTTGTAATCATACGCCGGGTATTAACTCTAGCCAGCAAAGATTGGGGCGTTGCCCTGCCCCAGAATCCTGTAAGGATGATTACCCTACCTAAAGCTGACAAGGCTCGAACAAGGCGATTAGAAGCGGGAGAAGAAGAGAAACTCCTTCAAACTACCAATCAGAAACTCCGACGGGTCATCATTCTTGCGTTGGAGACTGGAATGCGACGAGGCGAGATTCTTAACATCAAAAAGAGTCATATTAACTACTCAAAATCAGTGCTCCTCATTCCATCTACAAAGGCCGATGAGCCCCGAACTATCCCTCTCTCCAGTCAGGCTTTAACTGCTCTCAGAGGGCAATTGAGAGCCTCTCAGAGGCTATTTGGAGGCGTTATTTCCTTAGTTGAATCCACCGTCTTCGACTACAAGCCAAGAGGGTTATCAGGGGAGTTTTTGAAACTGTGTCGGCGCAAAAGAATAGACGATCTTCACTTCCATGACTTACGCCATGAAGCCACATCAAGACTATTTGAGAAAGGATTAAACCCAGTAGAAGTAGCAACCATTACAGGCCACAAAGATACAAGAATGCTGATGCGCTATACGCATTTAAGAGCGGAGGATTTGGTGGAGAGATTGGGTTAGTGACCTCCGCAAGAACCAAAAGTTCCACGCGGGAGATATTGTTCGCCGGCCGAAGATGATAGTGACCGGCCGGTTATGCAAGCTGGGGTTTAGCGTGGCTACGGCATTACCTAAGACTAGGTCTGAGACGCTTCTTTACACGCCTTTATGATTCAAAGAAACACCTATAAGATAGCGCGACAAACCGTATGGCACATGGCATCGTAGGTATTTGGCTACACCTGTTGGAGTGGACAGATGAAACGAAAGACTAAGTTTGGTTCAACTATTAATTCAACATACAAAATATTCTTAATCCTCATGTCATCCCTTTTGATTATGTCAAAGGCAGAGGGTTTTTCGGTTCTAGAGAATTTGTTAGCTATAACAGGACAAACTTTGGATGCCTATGAGAAGTGTATGGAAAGACAATCCGACAGTCTTTCTAAAGCTGCACAGAAAATGTTTTGTAAAACAAAATACGAAACAAAACTTTCTAGAACCGAGTTTGGTACAGATAAATGGACGGCGGGGTATCGAGGGTCTGGAGAGTCTACTCGCCATGCAGCATATATAATTAACAACTCAAGTGATCTGATTATTACTCGTGTCGAATGGGTAATCAAACACAAAGATAACGAAAATAATTATGGCGCTCTCTTGCCAGAGACATGTGAATCAGCAAAGGGTAACCATGACGAACCTTTATGGATTGAACCTAATGGAGGTAAAGACCGAGTGGATTGCGATGTGAAATTCATTCCCGACGACGATAGACGAAGTGGTAGTAGTGAAGACAAGGCTTGGTCTTGGAATGTTAAAAACGTATATGGACTAAAACTAGATTAGAAAGAAGGATTAGTCAGGTTGTGAAAAGTTGAAAAGAATCAATCCAACCTCCCCACCAAGAAAGAAGTTATTTCTTAACGCCTTACTCATTGCTGTTTTATCGTTCCCCCACGGCAGAGATATTGTTCGCCGGCCGAAGATGATAGTGGCCAAATCGAGAAACGCGAACGGGGGTTTAGCGGGTCAGTGGGTATAACCTCAGGCTAGGGTCTGACTGTGGAATCAGGTCAGTGGAGGAGCGCTATCCCTAACACCCTACTAAAACTGTAAACCTTTCTGCCTTCTCAGCAATGTCTGGTTGATTATTTGGCAATCCATTCGCCGTTTGAATAGGTTCCGCTGACAGTTCCATCGGCGTTGTATTCAGTGCCATTCCACGGAGTATCATCCTTCAATTCCCCGATGTACTTGCTTCCATCGGCCCACGTGTAAGTACCGTGGCCATGTTTTAGACCATCCTTGTATTCTCCGATGTACTTGTTTCCATCGGAATAGATGTTAGTGCCGTGGCCATGTTTTTTGTCGTCCTTCCATTCCCCGATGTACTTGGTTCCACTGGCATAGATGTAAATACCGTAGCCATGAATTAGGCCATCCTTGAATTCCCCGATGTACTTCTCTCCACCTGCATATGTGTAAGTACCTTGGCCGTTCCACTTACCATTCGCATATTCTCCGATGTACCGTTCACCCGAAGCGTACTCACAATCAATCATGCTTTTTCCGTCTTCGGTATATTCCCGCTTCTTCACGCATGAGGAACCTTCAGCCTCCGCAACACCTTGTATATATGTTGCTTTAACGGTGCCATCAGCGCGGTAATAGACACCATTCCACATAACATCATCCTTGAATTCCCCGACATACTTCTCTCCATCGACCCACGTGTAAGTGCCGTGGCCATGTTTTAGGTCATCCTTCCATTCCCCAATGTACCTTGATCCACCAGCATAGGTGAAAGTGCCGTAGCCATGATATAGGTCATCCTTGAATTCCCCGATGTATTTGGTTCCATCTGCATATGTGAACATCCCATGGCCATCAAAACGAAAATCCTTCCAGTCCCCCACATACTTATTTCCATTAGCAAAGGTGTAAGTACCGTGGCCATGTGGAACACCATTGGATACCTCGCCAACGTACTTATCTCCGCCATCGTAGTTAATAGTCTCCCCATAGGCACAGGGAACAAGAACACAGAACAACACAATGGCAAACAGACGTTTCATCCCGCTATCTTATACCCATATCACAGTGACGTTAATTGGACTAAAAAGCCCCGCCGAAGCGGGGCTCAATTAGGTTAGTTTTACCGAGTCTTCTTGGCCCGGTCACGGGCCGTCTTTCCGGGCCTCGCGACATCAGTCTCCTTGATACAGATAGAGTGCCATGTCGGTTGGTTTTTGAGTTTCTTTCGTTGGTATGGGGTCATGTAATCCTTGAGCGTTTTTCGCCCCTGCATAGAACATCTCCCTAGTCACAGATTATCGCCCGCCAAACGGCAGGCGCACCAAGCCCGTTACCGGCACGGGGCCAGTAGTGGTTGGCTTTCTTTTTGGACTAGGTGCTCAAAGGAGAGAGATTCAAAAGCATCGGCGGCCTAAAGATCGATGACTATGCAATTATAAACTAACCGGAATGAAATGATAATTATTCGGCATTACAGATCAGATATTTCTAATCATTCTTTGAGACCGTGGGCAGTCAGTTGTTCCTCTGCACTCTATCCGCCCATCTCTGAATAGACGATAGCAGATCATGAATCGTTGATGTGCCTCGGTATTTTGTGTAGAGATTTAAACTGATCGCTTTCCCGTCGACCAAGAGCATTGCTACTATCGCTACTTGTTTTTTGCTTTTACCCGTTTCGGTCGTAAGGAGTGAACTAATACCCAAATACAGAGCATTTTCGTCCTGCGAAAGAATGCCAAGAATCTTAGATTCGTTAACTCGTGACGCTCCGAAACCTTCTTCCAGAACACTATTCATTCTTTCATGGGCATTGGTAACCCATTTATCGATCTCTTTGTAACTCTGTGCGACAAATACCTTTCTCATACCCGAAATATACTGATCATTCGTCATGGGAACCTTTTTGTCCACGTGAGAGAATGCGGCCAGTACAAGACCAAAATCGTCTAAAGAAAGTTTGTGACGCGACTCCCAGTCGGTCAATTGTCCACAGTCTACTGATGACAATAAGACTTCATTCATCCCCCTTTGGGCGTCTTTTTGCATTTGAATCAGCCGATTGTGGTTGAAATTGGTTTCTTGAAGGACACAGTGTCCCATCGGAACCGGAACAGATATCTGATGAGGACCAACCAATACTATTTCTGCTGTGCATACAATCGGTACTAAAAATAGGACCACTCCTAAGAACTGAAAACAATTAATGCGTAACCTATTGATATGTTTCATCGTTGTTAATCCAAGCGAATCGGTTAGAGACAAGTACCGTAAAGAGAACCCCACCCCTTCCCAAAATTACCTCCTTATCTTACGGAAAAATATGGAAGATATTGCTGGAATATTAATTTGGCATTTTGCTTACTTAATGAAACGATATCTTGCACTGTCCAAGTGAGAAAACGGCCATCTTTGTAGCAAGAAACTGAATACTTCCGAATTGTCCATCCTTCATACGGCTGATCCATCGAGTAGATTACAGCCTCGTGCCCTCCTATTTTTTGGTAACGAAGCGAAGTTATTTCCCCCGCAATAGATTGTCCTTTCACAAAGTTTTTCAGAGCCGCACGCACGTCACTCTTTTTAAAATGTCTCTGATTAACCTGATATGTTGCGACAAAAAATATTAAATTCTGCTCGTCAGTGTACTCATAACTCTTATACGTTAAATTTCCATGATTTATTTGACCGTTAAATGATGGACTGGCTGGGAATACAGCGTCATACAGCCCTCCTATAGTAAATGTTGAATACGCAGTAGCAGGGTTTGTAAACAACAAGAATATAGTAAATGAAAATAGGCGTAACATATCGCTCATCCTACATCTCGTCACTCATCAGCTAGAGGATCGTCTCCAAAACGATTTTTCCCGACAGTTCCTCTCAGACAAAACCAAACAATGAGTATTATTGCGCCAATTAGGGGTATGAAAATAAGCAGCACCCACCAACCACTTTTATCTCTGTCGTGTAGTCTACGAACACTTACTGCGATATTCGGAATCAGTAACCCTAAAACTACAATCCCTTGCAATGTGACGATTCCCATCGCTCTATCGATCAGCATGGCAACAATGTTCAAAATCGTTAATAACAGGAAAAACAACCAATACTCTTTTCTTCTCGATCTTCCACTAAAGACCGCATATTTTTTGACTGCTTCGAACATATTTCCTCCACCCATCTTTGGATTAGTTGTACTGATAATCAGTATCTAATGTTAGTAACAACATAGCTATTGCTATCTCTGTCATGAAGCAATCAGTCGACTATGTTATTACTAGCTCTAAATTGTAGCCTCAGAAATACTAGGTTGTTACGTGATAGAACACCTCATCAAATTGGAGTTCTCTTATTCCGCACAATCTCGAGTTAACGCAGGATTTCGGTGTCGTTTGGCGCCTCATTTAGCCGGCTACTGGTTTCGGTAGGCAGATCGCTTCCCAATAATGAAAGAATTTATCCCTACCCTTATCTTGTCACTTGTAATGTCAAAATAATCTTATCGGTGATTGGTTGGAGCAAGCCACTAAGTCTTTCGTAATACGAAACTGTAAGGGTAAATGAACGCTCCCCCATCAGTACTCGAACCATACGTACTCGAAAAGTACCGGGGAAAAATGGCGACTCCCTAGTGTACTCAGTCACCAGCGTGGTTATTCCATTGATTAAACGCTTTTTATGACCAGAATACGTTTGTATCGGAATTCCTAATATCTCTTGAAGCAACTTCTTTGATACGTCGAATTCACGAATATCTTTCTTGGTAAACTTACGCACGTCATTTTGCGTAATGTCCATTGCTGGGTAGTATCGAACGTTCAACATCGCAATGGGTTTTCTGGAGCCGTTGTACAGATTCGCGGCAAATGGCAAGGTTGTCTGCAAGTTACTATCTATACCAGCTAAGTCAATCATTGCTTCACTAGCAGTATCAAGCGTTATCAGGTTGTTATTTGAAAGAAACACCCAATTACGAGGAACCTCTAGTGAAACGCCGTGAGGTAAAGCCACCCGGAGGAAGTTTCGGGCGTGAATTTCAGTGCTACTGAGTAACAGAAAAACTCCAACAGTGGAGACCAAGACAAAAAAAGTGGGACGAAACACATATCCGACCACGATCTTCAAGAATCGACCTTGGTTGGCCCTTTCTTTTCTAGTTTTAATTAATCTTTTCACTCCTAACACCCCACTAAAGAATGTCCAACGGGTTTGGCTGCTTTTCCGACATAACCGTAATGCCTACTGATTGGTCGACAAATCTAAGCCTTAACTGATGCGCTGTAAGACCCTCCTGGTGTAATCTAGTCAATAGCACAGAGCTATTCATTTTGATTCTGAATCACTTAATACAGAGTTCTTAACGGGTAATTAAGGTCATGTAAATAGGCAGGCTTATGAACTCAATACTTAGAGAGCCGGTTGATATAAGCCAAATATCGGATCAACTAAGGTATATAAGGTGTCGCTTAAATAGCTGAATCAAGAAATTAAGCGTAGACAACGGAAATAGTCTCACACCAAGTTAATCAAAAAGACCCGGTAAGTTCACTATATTAGCTGAAACTTCCGATCTCCGAGACCAAAACCCTATGTGAGCAAGATATTACAGTGCTTATTCATTTGCCAACACGAGAAAACACACCCTGATGAACATCGACGTCTGGCAGATATTGATAATTATCGTGGTAGCGCCTTGTCTATTCGTTACAGCCGCGGAATACCGTGCTGGCCGCTTAACCAAAAGGGGCCTGGCTTTTGGCTACGGATTAGTCGGCGTCGCGGCATTAGACATCTATCTGTTAGCGATAGGAGGTATCAGTTATCACGATTTCGTATCTATTGAACTTTGGCAAGTAACGGGATGGGTATATATCGCCTGGATATTAGCTTTTCCAATGTTGGCAATTATGTATCCAAAGCGAGGACCTTTATCTAAGCTGTTAATAGTAATTGCATTAGTGCCAGTCATTCATCAAGTAGTGACTTTAGTAGGGGGAGTGTATTTCAGGGAGCAACAACAAGTTGCTACAGCTGGGGCAAGTTTAATAGTTGTTATCACGAGTAGCCTTATCGGACACGCACTTTCCAGCAAGCATGGCGCCAGCCAAAACAAGCAGTCAAATGAATCTCGTAGCAAGCCTAAGAAGGAGTCGACCCAACGACCTCCGCATCACACAGCTCCGGTAAATCAATATCGTAGGAAAACTGGGTCAGGAATACTTGTCCACTCTAATTTCGTCCTCACTGCCTACCACGTCGTTAATGAAGGGATATTTTCAACAGTACGGCTAGCGGAAGAAGTTATTCATGCTGAATTGATAGCGAAAGACATTGAATCAGATTTGGCATTAATCCGACTGGAAAAATCAATTGGGACGAAAATCGCAGAGTTTAGTCAGGATCACACGTTAAATCAGGGCGAGATCGTTGTTAACTATGGTTATCCTGGCGATGGTGTGCTATCAGATTCAGCAAAATTTACTCAAGGCCATGTGAATTCCCTAGAAGGTATAAAAAACGATGGTCGTTTTTTCCAATACGATGCCCCGACCCAACCCGGCAATAGTGGTGGACCAGTCCTGAATAGCTATGGCAGCATTGTAGGAATGGCTAATCACACTTTAGCGATTCGCTATAGTTTGCCTGAAGGCTACTTGCCCCAGAATGTTAACTTTGCATTAAAGAGCACCGTACTCAAGAAATTCTTGCTAGAAAATAAGATCGAACTAAAAGATGGTTCAGCGGAAACAAAGATGGAACTCGTCGACCTAGCAACAAAAGCGCGGGATTTCACAGTGTCTGTGGCCATGGAGTACTAATCTACCCAATCGAATTGCTACGACCTATACGAGGAAGATCGATGAAAATAAAAATTATTTTTAAAACTATAACTAGATCTATTATGCACTGGATCGGCTGGATGATTCTGATCACGGCAACTATCTACTTGGTGGGAATTGTCCCACTATTTGTCGCACAAATGGAGTGGCTTGACTGGCTGACAGTAGACAGTGGATTAGTAGTTTACAGCAATAAATTCGCCCTATTCTTTTTTAACAATCCAATTGAACAGCAGAATTATTGGATCGGCCTTGGAGTCATCGTCTATTTACTTGCTATTTATTCTGCGTATGGGAGTACAGTCTCAGACGAAACCTGTCCAAGCTGCAAAGCTCTTGCGACTCGAAAAAAGTCAGGGACAGAAGATATCCGAAATTATCAGTCAACCGGAACCTCAATGATGAAGGATGAACATGGCTATGCGGCAAAAATTTACTATAACCATACTGTTTATTGGCAATACTGGACTTGCGGCGAATGTGGAGATCGTTTTCGAGCACAACGAGAGCGAAAAGAAGAAACGGGAAGACACTGACCCTCGCACTTGGACTTGAATGGATCTAATCCACTAGCAAGATAACCCGACTATATGGAGCCTCAGTGATGAACAATTTTATTTCAATCGGTAATGGAGCAATCTTCACTTTAATTTTAGTGGGTCTAGCAATTGTCATTGTTTTCAAAGGAGTCAAGACCGTTCCGCAGGGTTTCGAGTTGACGGTTGAGCGGTTCGGACGCTTCACGAAAGCTCTGACTCCTGGCCTAAATTTGATTATCCCGTTCGTGGATAAAATCACCAACAGAGTGAATATGATGGAACGTGTTCTTGATATTGCCTCGCAAAGTGTAATTTCCAAAGATAATGCGGTCATTCGGGCAGATGGTGTGGTCTTTTATCAAGTACTGAATTCGGGCCAAGCGACCTATGAAGTAAACGATTTAACTTTAGCAATCCAGAATTTGTGTCTAACTAATATACGGACCGTACTCGGCTCGATGGCTCTCGACGAGATTTTATCGAACCGCGACGAGATCAATGCGCGACTGCTTGGCGTGGTCGACTCTGCTACCGATCCATGGGGCGTTAAAGTCACACGAATTGAAATTAAAGACCTAGACCCCCCTTCGGATCTGGTTGATGCAATGAGTCGTCAGATGAAAGCAGAGCGTCAAAAACGGGCGGACATTCTTGAAGCAGAAGGCAAAAGGCAAGCAGAAATATTGCGGGCAGAGGGCGAAAAGCAAGGTGCTATTCTTGAGGCAGAAGGCCGAAAAGAGTCTGCGTTTCGCGATGCAGAGGCGCGGGAACGCCTTGCGCAAGCAGAGGCTAAGGCAACAGAACTGGTGTCGACAGCCATTAAAGAGGGAGATTCGAATGCGATTAACTATTTCGTAGCTCAGAAGTATGTTGATGCGTTGCAGTCCATCGGCACAGCGGAGAATGGAAAACTTGTTTTAGTTCCTTATGAAGCAACTGCAATTCTTGGCTCTCTCGCGGGAATAGGGGAAATTGCTAAAGAGGCTTTTGCCAAACAAAAGGATTCTAGTTAATGGACATCTTGTTTAGCCACGTAGTGTATTGGACGTGGTGGATCATTGGACTTGTTCTCGTCATCGTTGAGGTTTTTGCCTCGGGAGCATTTTTTCTTTGGCTTGGGGCCTCGGCAGCCACGGTTGGGGTCGTGATTTTTTTTGTTCCAGACCTAGACTGGGAATTCCAACTCACGATTTTTTCAGTTTTATCTATTAGTAGCATCCTGCTTTTTCGAAGACTTTTTCAAAGAGATGCCGAGGAGAAATCGACGTTGAGTCGTCGAGGCACACGGTATATCGGGGACGTCGTCGTAGTTGAAGAAGCAATAAGAAATGGTATCGGCCGAGTGCGGGTCGAAGATACTCTGTGGCGAGTCAAGGGGCCAGATAGCGACACTGGCGATCTAGTCAAGATAGTGGCCATTGAGGGCTCTACCTTTAGGGTTGAAAAGGAGTCGTAAACTAACGCAGGCGGCCCGTTCATGCCTTCTGACTCACTCCCCTACTTCGAGCATGCTCAGCGACGGATAATTTGTAGAAAGAATCCATAGAAAATTTCCCGAAAAATAGATTTTGGGAACCTAATTGATTGGGTCTCGAGCCTCTATGTGTGGATCGATCTCAATTATTGGCCTTAAGGGGGTGTGGATCGTTCCATAAAACAGCCGAATCAATCTTCAAACCTGACTGGGGCCCCTGCTGGAAATTTAGAGAAGGATTATCTTGGCCAGGTTAGTTGCACCTGGTGAGAAGACTCGGAATATTTGTCAATGAGGAAGGCAATAGCACTGTGCCCAGAATGTGCCCTAAATGTGTCTACTCCAGTCCATTCCAGTCACATACACGCGGGATCGGTGTGCGTATGTGGTTGATTTAACATTAGCTACAGTAGAAAGCACTGCCTTCGGGAGGCAGGGGCCGGAGGTTCGAATCCTCTCACCCCGACCATTAACTTCTCTTATTTCTGCGGTTCTAGCGCGTCTCCACGCATCAGATGCCTTGTGCCTTCTTCCCTTTGGCACAA
>Ga0315338_1004628_pt1 | contig 10632 bp, 11 predicted proteins | sample ASW8metaG_FD_204518 | JGI IMG/M metagenome (GOLD analysis project Ga0315338, IMG submission 204518) | Ammonia-oxidizing marine archaeal communities from Monterey Bay, California, United States - ASW #8 | ecosystem: Environmental > Aquatic > Marine > Coastal | place: USA: California | collected...
CCTCCGTCACCTTCACGGAGCCTGAGCCAGAAGAGATGCAGTTACCTGCAGCGGTGATTTTTCCCGTAGATCACACCCGAAAAATCCTGGAAGCGGCCAAGGCCGGTAAGAACCTGATGTCGGCAAAGGTTTTTGACGGAAATGGCGCCGAAGGTCTTTCCGATACATTGGCGGTTATCGGCAAAAGGCGCATGTTAAGTGATCCGACAGAAATCCTTGCAGGCTTGCAGGATATGACCTATTGGCCCTTACAGCTTTCCTTCTTCGACTTGCGCGAGCAGGCGAACGAGCCTGACTATGAAGTGGGCATGAAGATGTTTGAAAACGGCGTTGCTACGGATTTAATGCTGAAATATCAGGATTTCTCGCTCTCCGGCAAGGTAAGCCGGCTGGAATTCCTTGAAGCTGAAAAATGTTCTTAAGGATTTGACTGTATTCTCTTCGCGTTTGCGAATTTTATGACAACCAGATTAATGAGGACCCAATGACTTTAGTAGGATCAGAGGCTGGAGGCATTGCCGGTCCTCGACCGGTATCTTCTGCCGACACAACCGGAGACGGTGTAGCCAGAGTTGAATTTTCCGTTCCGCGCGGAGCGTTGCTTGCAAGGCTGCTCAAAAACAAGGTTTTTGGCATCCTGACATTCGGGATTTACCGTTTCTGGGCAAAAACCCATATCCGCCGGATGCTCTGGGCGGGCGCTAATATTGAAGGCGACCGGCTGGAATATATGGGCACGGCGAAGGAATTGTTCCTGGGCTTTCTCATCGCCATGATGATCCTCACACCGATCATGCTAGTGGCTGGGCTGGTGGTGGAGCTGCTGGCCGTCATGAACGAAGTCTTTCTGGTCATAGGGCAGTTCCTAAACATCGTGGTTCTGTACATGTTCTGGCAATTTGCCCGGTATCGTCTTTGGCGGTACCGCTTATCCCGCACGTCATGGCGGGGGATCCGGTTTTTTCTCGCGGGCAGTGCCTTTAAATATGCGTTTAATGTCGGCATACGCGGTGCCCTTTCAATCCTTACCCTGGGCTGGGCGTATCCTGTCCTTCAGGCTTATCGCCTAAAATGCCGTATGAACAACACGCGCTTTGGCGATGGTGATTTCTCCTATTCAGGAACAATCAAGGGGCTTTATCGTATTTACTGGCCTGCCATCGCAATTACGCAGGTTGTTGTGATTGGTGTTTTGATATTCCTGAATATGAGTGATGCCGACATATTGACAAAAAATGCAGATGTAGCGCTTGAAGCCGGCAAGTTACCGATTGCAGATAAAGCTGCCGGAATGTTGGCGGTGGCTGGTCTGATTGTCTTCCTGACAATCACTGTTCTGTCCTTCGTCGTTCGGGTTTGGGAATTCAGGTATCTGGCGGAGCATACCACCTTTAACGGGGCGCGATTTGTATCCAGCCTGCGCGTGAAATCTGTCTTTGCCATATTTGCCCTGGCATTTGTGATTTCGCTGCTGGGCATGCTGGCCTTTATCGGACTGATTTATCTTGCGTTCGTGATTGAAAGCACTGTCGCCATTTTTGTCATGATTGGCAGCTTCTTCGTTGCTGTTATTGCGATGGAAATATTGATGATGCTGTTCATTACGGTGCCCATGATCGGCGCAGTCTGCCACTCTCTTCAGATTTATAATTTTGGTGCCTTTGAACATGCAGCGGCCACCGCTGAGAAATCTTCGAAATATGCCGAAGGCTTTGCCGATGCCATGGATGTTGGAGCCTTTTAAATGATTATCACAACGGCCCGACTGTTTGATGGCAAGGTTGCGAAGCCGCAAACCGTCACCCTGGAGCTGACGAGCAGAAGTCTGGTCGTGAAAAATGACGCCGGGGCGCAGTTGGGGTCATGGGAAATCGACGAGTTGCGGGATGAAAACGCATCGCTTCTTACCGATGAAATCAGGCTATCCGTTGGCGCGGAGGATCAAAGCCGGTTTATCATTGATGATGCTGCCCTTATCGCGGAGTTGAGAAGCCTTTGTCCGAAGCTGCGCAAACGGCGGGCCAATGCCATCGGATGGTGGAAACCTTATGTGTTCTGGGGCGGCGGGGCGGTGGTCTCTGTTCTGCTGATTCTGTTTTTTGTCCTTCCGTTTCTGGCGTCTCAGATCGCCTTCATCATTCCTGAAGAAATGGAAAAAACGGCAGGAGCCAAGGCAAAGGAGTTTTTTATCGAAGCCATTGCCAAGCGAGAGAAAAAGACGCCCGAAGACATTGTCTGCACGTCAGAGCCCGGCCAAGAGAGTCTCGATGCTCTGATCGCATCACTTCGCGGCGCGAATACTGATGATATTCCCTTCACCGATATTACAGTATTGAACACAAAAGAGGTCAATGCCTTCGCCTTACCGGGTGGACATATCGTTGTTTTTTCCGGCCTGCTTGATCTGGTCGACGATCCGAATGGCATTTCCGGTGTATTGGCTCATGAACTTGCCCATTCGCAGCATCGGCATCCCATGCAGCTGCTGGTATCGAATGCGGGTATGGCCAGTGTCTTGAGCCTTGTTTTGGGAGATGTAACCGGCGGCACTTTTTTGCTTGCGCTTGGTCAGTCTGCAATAGGGTCCAGCTATAGCCGGGATATCGAGCGGGAGGCGGACGAAACCGGGATTAATATGATGCAATCTGCGGGCTATGATTTGGCACCGATGATTTTGCTGATGGAAGAATTGCGGAAGAAGGATAGCGAGCAACTGGCGATATTGACTTTGCTTGATACGCATCCGGGCCATGATGAGAGGCGGGAAAGGCTTGAGGCTGCCTCCGGTGTCGGCGGCGCGGCGATGTCGAAGGATGACTGGGACGCCGTCAAAAATATCTGTAATTAACTGGCGCTATTCCTGTTTTTTTGCCTTTAGGTGCTGATTTGCCTTCAGGCCCCGGCCTTTCGCAATGGCGGCATCGCCAAATTTGGCGCGCACCTTGTCCATGGCGGTTTCAATTTCCTTATGCTTTCCGATTTCCTGAGTAAGCAAATCAGGCTTATCCGCATCTTCAAGCAATCCAAACCCGCTTATACCGATGCCGATAAGGCGAAAATCACGTCCGGGCACTGCTTTTTCCAATAACGGCTTCATCTGTCCATAGAGCGTTTCGGCGAGTTGTGTCGGTTGGTCCAAAGTATGGCTGCGGGTCAGGGTTTGAAAATTACCGGTTTTTAGCTTCAAGGTAATTGTCTTGCCTGCTTTGCCTGAGGATTTGAGCCGTTTAGAAACCCTCTCGCAAAGCGGCCAAAGCTTGGCCAGTAGAATTTCCAAATCAGAAATATCGGTGCTGAAGGTGGTTTCTGCAGAAATACTCTTGGCTTTTTGGCTCGCATGGACATGACGGCTATCCTGACCGCGGGACAGGTTGTAAAGTCGTCGCCCCATTACGCCATATCGGGCGACAAGCTCAGCTTCATCGCGATGCTGCAATTGTCCGATGGTCGTAATCCCTTCCGACGCCAGCTTTTTATTAAGCGCCTTGCCCACGCCCCAGATATTGCTGACAGGGCGGGGGGCCAAAAAAGTCAGGGCTTCGGCGCGGCCAATCACGGCAAAGCCATTGGGCTTGTCCAAATCCGAGGCGAGCTTTGCCAGATACTTGTTGTAGCTCAAGCCAACCGATACCGTAATGCCAACGGTTTGATCGATTTCCTGGGCAAGCCAGGCCATGGATTGTGCGGCATTTCGATGGTGCAGAGCCTCAGTGCCCGTTAGGTCGAGGAAGGCTTCATCCAGGGAAATAGGCTCGATATCAGGCGTGAGCTTTTTAAACAGGATATGAATTTCCTTACTGACGCCCGAATATTTCTGCATGTTCGGGGCAATGATTTCCGCCTCCGGACAGAGCCGTTTCGCCTTGAACAGCGGCATGGCGGAGCGAACGCCTGACATGCGGGCAATGTAGCAACAGGTGCTGACAACGCTGCGGGCGCCGTCATAGGCAACAATGAGGGGCTTGTCCGCAATCTTAGGGTTGTCGCGCTTTTCAACGGCGGCATAAAACGCATCGCAATCAACATGGGCGATCGTCAGGTCAAAAAGTTCAGGGTGACGTATAATCCTTGGAGAGCGGCAAGTAGGGCAGCGCGCCGCCTGTTCAGCGGACCCGACCAGACCTGTCAGACAATGGCGGCAAAGCGCACTCATTCTCTCTCCATAATTTTACGCGTCCGCGGGCCAGAGCCATGCCGCGCCGCGCACACCGGAAGAATCTCCATACTTCGCCTTTTGGAGTTGTGTCTGTATACCATCAGAAAAGGCGTATTCTTGCCACAGCCTTGGGACATTTTCATAGAGTCGCTCAATATTGGAGAGCCCGCCGCCAACAACAACAATGTCCGGGTCCAGTATATTGATAACTACTGTCAGCGCCTTGGCAAGCCGATGCTCATAAATCAACAGGCTGTCGAGCGCCGCTGCTTCACCCTCGGCGGCGCGCGCAACAATCTCCTCCGGCGAAAGGCTCTCATTTGTTGTTTTTTCGTGGGATTTGGAGAGGCCGCTGCCGCACAGAAAAGTCTCCAGACAGCCATTTTTACCGCAGTAGCAATTCGGCCCGGGGCGTTCATGTTCCTCTGCCCAGGGCAGAGGGGTATGGCCCCATTCTCCAGTTATGGAGTTTGGACCCTCAATGACCTTCCCGTCAATAACGAGGCCACCGCCAACGCCTGTTCCGAGGATAATACCAAAAACGATTTGTCTGCCTTCTGCGGCGCCGTCCGTCGCCTCGGAAAGGGTGAAGCAGTTCGCGTCATTGGCAAGCCGTACAGGGCGCTCAAGTAGCGCCTGCAGGTCTTCTTGAAATGGATTACCGATGAGTTCCGTTGTATTGGCGTTTTTTATGAGCCCGCTGTTTCGCGAAATTGTTCCTGGAATGCCGATACCGACTGATCCTTTTGCCCCGGTTATCTGTTCAATCTCAGCAATAAGGCGATGGATGGCTTCGGGTATTGGGCGATAATTGCCGCGGGGCGTCGGTATCCGGCGCCGGGCAATTTCCTGGCCATCAGCATCAAGCGCAATGGCCTCAATTTTTGTACCACCTAAATCAACACCGATGCGCATATCAGTATTCACCGGTTTCAATGTGGCGAATTATATGGGCTTCGATCTCAGGCCAGTCGTATAATCTGGTATGGCTATGCTCTGCGGGACCCAGCAATGCCGATAGCCGTTCGTCGGCGATATAATGCAGCCGATGGACATGACTGGCATGTAAATTGACTGAGCTATGGTTGTTGGGAAGATCATCAATAAAATAGGATGGGGCGCTCATCCCTTCCGTTAAATGGCGGACGACCTGACCCTTGCTGCCGATATTGGCAACCAAAGGATAGTCCATGTTTTTGTCGATCAGGCTCACCCGGCGGTTAGGGGCATATTTGGGCGGTACGTTGCTGAGAACGACAATTTGTGCATGCTGACTGAGGGCCGCCAGACTATCCGCAGCACCTTCTACAGCCGATAAATCCGCGCAGGCTTGTTCAAAAAAATCTGATAGCATCTGCCCAACAGCCTTCTGGTCGATGGGCTCGTAATCTTTTACGCGTCGGATATTGCCGGTCAGGGCAAAGGACGACCAGTCAAAAAACAGATCCTGACTTTTAAGGAAGGCTTCCAGGCCCATCATAAAATTAAAAAGGACTTCGTCAGCATCGGTAATGATAAGTGGGCGCGCTGGATCAATGGATATACTGTCCAGCTGTGGCAGGACATCAGGATGAATACCGTTTGTCATGATCAGTACTCCTCCCGTATGGCACCGGGCAGAAATTGTCGTGCCCGTGCGGGCATTGCCGCCTCCAGATTATTATCAGTGCAGAAATCAACAAGAATATCCTCATGCCCCATCAGGAAATCAAGGACGCCCGCCAGAATTTCCAGTTTATCTCCAGAATGCCTCAAATCGCCTGGTGCCAGGCCAGTCTCTGTCATTAACCACGATAGCCTTGTCTCGTCATCAGCGATAAATGTGAGGGCCTGCAAGGCTATTATTTCTGATTGTTCCTGGTTCATTGCAGTTTTTTAGACAACCTATCTTCTTAATCGTAAGGGAAAATTAAACATATTTCGGTTTATTAAGGACTGATGATAGTCTTATGTAACATATATTGGAAATCTACAATTGCCGCAGTGCATGATTTTTCGAATGTCAGTATTGAGATTTTCAGCGAAGAAATAGTGATTTTTCAATGACCGCCTTGGAAATGGACGCTTTGAATATGAAGACAGTATTGATTGTCGAAGATAACGAACTAAATATGAAGCTATTCCACGATCTCCTGGAGGCGCATGGATACAACACCTTGCAGACCAAGGATGGAATGGAAGCGTTGAGTTTGGCGCGTGAACATAATCCGGATTTGATTCTGATGGACATTCAGCTTCCTGAAGTATCTGGGTTGGAAGTCACGAAATGGATCAAAGAGGATGAGACTTTGAAGTCAATTCCCGTTATCGCGGTAACTGCCTTCGCCATGAAGGGGGATGAGGAAAAAATTCGGGAGGGGGGCTGTGAGGCCTACATTGCGAAGCCGATCTCTGTGGAAGGCTTCTTGAATACCGTTAAAGAATTTTTGGGTTAGGGGATTATGTCAGCACGCATTCTTGTCGTTGATGACGTCATCCCGAACGTCAAAATCCTCGAAGCCAAGCTTTCGGTGGAGTATTATGACGTGGTGACCGCCTATAATGGTCCCGATGCGTTGGATATCGCATTTGAAACACCTCCTGATCTCATTCTGCTCGACGTCATGATGCCGCAAATGGATGGGTTCGAAGTTTGCCGACGCCTCAAAAAAGATCCACGTACGGCGCATATCCCCGTTATTATGGTAACGGCATTGAGCGAGGCGACGGATCGCGTACAGGGGCTGGAAGCCGGCGCCGATGATTTTCTGACAAAACCGGTTGATGATGTGGCGCTTTTTGCCCGCGTTAAATCTTTGCTGCGTCTTAAAATGATGATGGACGAATTTCGTTTGCGCGAGGAAACCAGCGCGGACCTTGGGGTGATTAATACATCTGAGGACAAGGAAGAGGTCGTTATTCGCGCCCGTATTCTTGTTATTGATGATAACGAATTTTCGTCTCGCCAGATGAAAGAAATTTACGCAGAAGCCTATGATATCGTTATGGAATCAGATATGGAGGAGGCGCAAGTCCTGCTCCAGGGTGGCGATTTCGACCTCGTCGTTATTAGCCTTGATTCTGCTCAATACGATCCCTTGCGACTTTGTTCGCGGATCCGGACGGCTGAGTCCACCCGGCAATTGCCAATCCTGACCCTGGTTGACGAATCAGACAAAGACAAATTGATGAAGGGCCTGGAAATAGGCATAAATGATTATGTCATGCGCCCTATTGATACCAATGAGCTGATTGTCCGCACCAAGACGCAGGTCCTGCGTAAACAGTATCAGGACCGACTACGTCATAATTATCACCGCAGTATGGAGCTTGCTGTGACGGATGGGCTTACGGGCCTTTATAACCGGCGCTATATGACAAACCATCTCGATGCCCTGCTGCAGCGCGCTAAGATGGATTACAAGCCGGTTTCTGTCCTGATTATGGATATCGATTTTTTCAAGAACGTAAATGATACCCATGGCCACGATGTTGGCGACGATGTCATCAAGGAATTTGCGGCCCGTATCGGCATGAGCGTTCGTGGGGTTGATCTTGCCTGCCGGTATGGCGGGGAAGAGTTTGTCGTAGTGATGCCGGATACGGATTTGTCGGTGGCATCGACAGTGTCTGAGCGCTTGCGTCGGCAAGTCGCTGATCAGTCGTTTAAGGATGCCAAAGGCACATGTGAGCTCACAATTACCTGCTCAATCGGGGTGACTGTTTCCAAGGAGCAGGAAAATAGCGATAGTCTTTTAAAACGCGCTGATGAAGCATTATATTCAGCCAAACGAGATGGCCGCAATCGGGTGGTGGTCACATCCGCCAACGTTGCCGCATAAAAAGGCTTAGGATAAATACATCAAAAAAGGCCGCTCAATGAATGAGCGGCCTTTTTTGAATCTTGAGGTCGGAAAGCCTATTTGATTTTAGCTTCCTTGAAATCCACATGCTTGCGGACAACCGGATCATATTTCTTCATGACCATTTTTTCGGTCAATGTCCGTGGGTTCTTCTTGGTGACGTAATAAAAGCCAGTGTCAGCAGTGCTCACCAGTTTGATCTTTAATGTTGTTGGCTTAGCCATATCCGCGACTCCAATGGGCTCCCGTTAGCCACAGGAGCAGAATATAATTGAGGCTCGGAAAATACGGATTTAATCGCTCAAGTCAAGTCCGACCTGCATTATTTAGCGATTATTCCGCGATTGCCCACGACGCAGGAGTTGCCATGCCGCCAAGGCTACAAAAATCAGGCAGGCAATGGCAAATGTATAAGGCATTCCATGGGGTTTAACGACTTCCATGGCCACGCCAGCCGTGACCGGTCCAATCAGGCTTCCCAGCCCCCAAAGAGCGCCAATTGCCGCTGTTGCCGTAATCAGATCGCCGCCCTTAAATTCTTGGCCTAAAATCACTAAGGCAATAGTATAGGTACCGACAACGGCGCCCCCCCATATGATCAGCATGGGCCATAGCAGATAGGGGTGCGAGACAACGTGGGGCAGCAAGACGGCCCCCGCAACGCCGACGATACCGCATCCCAGAATCACCAGGTTGCGGTCAAATTTATCCGCCATCCATCCGATGGGTAGCTGTAGCAGGATATTTCCGGCTAGCAGGGCGCTAGTCATCAGAACGGCTATTTCCATGCTCTGGCCATTTTTGACGCCATACACCGGTAGCAAGGTAAGGACGGACCCGTCAAAAAACGCGACCAGCAACGCGGCAGCGCTGATCATCGGGGCGATCCTCAAAAAGGAGAGTATTGAAAATCTGCTTTTTGCGCTGAGATCGGGAAATTTTCCACCAACCAATAGAAAGGCGAACCCTGCAGACAGCACGATTAATCCCGAAACTATGAACGGAAAGGACCCTTCCGCGCCGATGACGTTGATAAGGACAGGACCAAACGCAAAACCGCATGTCATGATGGAGACATAAAGGGCAATGGTCCGTCCGCGGGTTTCCTCCCGTGCGATTGTATTGATCCATGCCTCGCTGATCAGGAACAAAATAGCCATGGAAAACCCGATGAGGAGACGTAAGGCGAACCAGAAATATATATTATCGGAGATCGCCAGCGCCAGAATGCAGGCTGACGCAAGAATAAGGGCACCCCAAAGCATTCTGCCAACACCAAACAAGCGCGTCCAGGAGGGAATGAAAGGGGAGCCGAGCAAGAAAGACAGGGCGGGAAGTGATCCCATGAGACCGATAACATCACTCCCAAAGCCGCGCCGCTCCATGGAGAGGGAGACCAGGGGAATGGACAGGCTTAGCGACACCGCCATGGCGGTGACAGCAGCGATGATGGCGACAAGCGCCAACGTGTTATCGGGCTTGTTCTCGGTCATTGAGAGGGGCCTAAGTCAGATGTTTCGGATTAACGGCTTACCGCGATAATAGGTAAAGAGGGGCACCTTGGTAGCATTTCGCGTCGATGTCGACAGTTTTTTCACGCTTTCATCCAGCACGAATTCGGTGACATCCACAAGCTGCATTTTAAAGGCCTCCTGAACGGTAACCCATTTCAGATCAATCAGTTCACCTGAGCCACCGAGGGTACCGCTTGTGTGTTCCGCCTCGATCATCAAAAACCGGGTATTGAAACGAATGGGACTAATGGAGGGCGTGATAGCGCGGGCAACATATTGTAAGTTCGAAAAGTCCGGCACCAGATTGCCGGCATTGACATCCCCGATAACCAGGCCTGTCTCTTCATAGGTTTCGCGCACCGCCGCCGCGGCAATTGCATCCGCCATATCCGCTGGTTCCGACAATTGTGTTTTCACATCGGATTTTAACGGGGCTTTGGCTATCATGGTTGCATCGGCAGTATCCACGCGGCCGCCTGGAAAAACATAGACATTGGGCAGAAAGCGGTGCCCCTTGGCGCGCTTCCCCATCAGGATAGCAATATCATCGCCGCGCTTTTCATAGATCACAAGGCTGGCGGCATGTCGCGGGTGAACCGGTTTTTGAGGCAGAGGAAGTGAACTCATTCTTCAGTAAAGGTGCGTTGTCCGTGCTTCATCTGGAACATGGGGACAGGAAGACTGGCTTTTCGTGGCGGATCAGTCTTCAGGAAAGCATCTGCATAGCCCAGAATCTTTTCCGTAATCAGTGGGATATCAAGATCCAACGCCTCGCCGAATGTCACCCATTTCAAATCCAGAAGCTCTCCGGAGCCTTTTAGATCACCTTCGAGGGTTTCAGCATCGGCCACAAAAAACCGCGTATTGAAGCGCTTTTTACGGGATGGTGGTGTCACTGCCCGCGCAATATAGTCCAGTTTCGATAAATCCGGCCCACAAGTGACAGAGCCAAAATCGTTCCAGACCGAAACACGGGATATCTTTGGCGCCGGGTGAGAGGCGGCAAGGCGAAGACCGGTTTCCTCAAACGTTTCGCGAATTGCCGCTATGGCGAGGGCGCGGGCGCGGGGTGCACTGCAACCGCCGCGACAAAGCCGGGCCATGACATCATTACGAAGAT